>Ga0157371_10002028_pt1 | contig 20000 bp, 13 predicted proteins | sample C45metaG_FD_113462 | JGI IMG/M metagenome (GOLD analysis project Ga0157371, IMG submission 113462) | Corn rhizosphere microbial communities from Kellogg Biological Station, Michigan, USA - C4-5 metaG | ecosystem: Host-associated > Plants > Roots > Rhizosphere > Soil | place: USA: Michigan...
AAGGTAATTGAGGTGGTTACTATAAACCGGCGCCAGGGATTTTACTTCTTCAACCTGGTAGTTGGTTCTCTCTTCCTTGGTACGAAGTGTATTTGAGTTTACTGCTTGTATGTATCCTGTTTTTCCAAATACTTCCATGTCTTTAATACTAAATGGCCAGTTCCATGATGCTTCAATTACGCCGGTTGCAGTCGGATATTCTAGTAATATTGTAGCATCATCGTCAACATTGGGGTATACATCTTTTTTTATTTGATGTGTTATTGCGGTAACTGAAATAGGGGCTTTGCCGTTCATTAACCAGGTCATAAGGTTTGCACCATAGCAACCAAAATCTATAATTGCACCCCCACCGTTCTTTTTTGGATCTGTCAGCCAATTTAAAAACTCTTTGCTTACCCCAATTTCTTTAGGCCCCTGATGACCGTCATGTGCAACTATTTTTCTAATGTCGCCAATAGCATTATTTTGTTTAATTCGCTTGTAGGCCTCCTGATTACTTGGATACCAGGTGGTTTCATAATTGGTTAATAAATGGATTTTATATTGTCTGGCAAGCACGGCCATACGCTCAGCATGTTTTACAGATACAGCTAAAGGTTTTTCTACCATAACAGAAATTCCCAGCGGAGCGGCTGCCTCTACAACCATTAAATGGTCCTCAATGGCATTATAAGCAAGTACTGCATCAGGTTTACGATGTTTCAATAGTTCTTTTAAATCGGTAAAGAATACTGAATCTGCCAATTTAAACCGGGTTTTATATCTTTCTACCAAAACCTGGTTTTCTTCTGCAATTCCAATAATGTTTACTTCCCCTTTTTTGTAGCTATCCATTATCAGGTTTACGTGATCGTGGCTAAGGCCAGCTAATACCACATTTAATTTGGATTGTGCTTTAATCTGTAAAGAAAAAAATGCCAGAAGGGCAATTGTAATGAACTTTTGCATAAGATAATTCCTAAATAGTCTTTATTAACCGAAAAGCAATTTATGAATTATTGACGCTATAATTGAGACATTCTTGTAACAAATCAGGTCAATTGATTTGAAAAATGTAAATTGAGTTGCCTTAAATTTGCCATGATATGAAGTGTATTCTTGTTTTTATAGTTCTTTTAGTCTCCTTTTTAAATGTGGATGCCCAGGCATTTAAGTATGCCTTTGTTACAGATACACATGTTGGAACTGAAACCGGTGAAGGCGATTTAAGAAGAACGGTTAATGATATTAATCTGCAGAATGATCTTGATTTTATTGTTGTTACAGGTGATGTTACCGAAATGGGAACTAAGGCTGAAATTAAGCTTGCCAGGGAGATTTTAAGTGGACTTAAAAAACCTTGGTATGTTATTCCCGGTAACCATGATACAGGTTGGTCGGAGTCGGGAGGAGTAGATTTTATCCGTGAATTTGGCGACGATAAATTTACCTTCGATCATAATGGTTTCAGATTTATAGCATGTGCATCCGGTCCATATGTAAGGATGTCTGACGGGCATATTCCTAGAGATGCGGTAGTATGGCTTGATGAAGTTTTAAAGAAAACACCATCTGATATGCCAATTGTATTTATTAACCATTATCCGATAGATAATAGCCTGGATAATTGGTATGAAGCAACTGACAGGATTAAAAAATACAATATTCAATATGCAATTTGTGGTCACGGTCATGCCAATCAGGCAATGGAGTTCGAAGGTGTACCTGCAACAATGGGCCGCTCGAATTTGCGCGCTAAAGATAGTATAGGAGGATATAATGTGGTTACGATGAGAGGAGACTCTGTTTTGTTTGCGGTTAAAAAGCCTGGGTCTTTATTGGAACCTAGCTGGCGCAGCATCCCTTTGGGTAAATTTGTTGCTAATAGCAATGGTAAGATAGTAAGGCCCTCTTATGAGATCAATAATACCTATTCACAGGTTAAAAGTGCATGGACTTACCATGCAAGTGCAAATGTAGTACTAACGCCGGCGGCTGGTAAAAAGTTGGTGGTTTTTGGAAATAGCATAGGTGAGGTAGAGGCTTTGTCTATAAAAGATGGCAGTAAAAAGTGGGGTTTTAAAACGGGAGGTGCTATTTATTCTTCTCCTGCAATTGCAGGAAAGATTGTTGTATTGGGTTCTGGGGATGGTTTTATTTATGGTTTGGATCTTAATAGTGGAAAGGAAATCTGGAAGATTAAAACTAACGCCTCTGTTTTAGGAAGTCCTTTGGTTGACGGAAAAGTTGTTTATATAGGCGGAAGTGATCATAATTTTAGAGCTATTGACATTAAAACTGGTAAACAAATATGGACTTTTGATGGGGTTGAGGGAGCAATTGTGGGTAAACCTCTAATATATCAGGGTAAGGTGGTTTTTGGCTCCTGGGGGCGTCATTTGTATGCTTTGGATGAAGATAGTGGTAAATTGCTGTGGAAATGGAATAATGGGAGTGCTAATCGTATGTTTTCTCCTGCAATGTGTACCCCGGTTGCAAAGGATGGCGTAGTTTACTTTGCTGCACCCGATAGGGTGCTTACTGCTCTTGATGTTAATAACGGCAGTGTTCTTTGGAGGAATAAGGAAGCCACGGTTAGAGAATCAATTGGGATGTCTGAAGATGGGGGGCTTATTTTCGGCAAAACAATGAATGATGAGGTGGTGGCATACCGGACACAAACTACAGACCCTGGTATTCTCTGGCGTTTAAATATGGGTTTCGGATATGAACATACACCATCTATGCTGATTGCAAAAGACAAGCAGGTTTTCTTTGGAACCAGAAATGGAGTGGTTTATGCATTTGATCCGGTTAGTCAGAAAACAGTTTGGGGCCATAAGGTTGATAATTCTATGATAAACACTGTAAATGTTATTAGTAGAAAATCTGTGTTACTGGCAACAATGGATGGTGTTGTAACATTACTTACTATTAAGTGATTTATTCATCAACCTTGCTCCATACTTCATAAATTTTAGCTCCTTTACTGCTTAATCCACTATGGTGCCATTTGCCATCCTGTAACTTGCCATCAAAAACTAATGAAACACCAACACGACTATTATCTCTTGAGAAAAACTCTATTTGTTCTGTATATTTTCCATCTTTAAAAGTATAGGAACCACCTCCGGTACCAGAGAATTCCTTTTTCTCAGGATCAATAGCTACCCATTGAAATTTCTTTCCTGTAAGCATTTTATAAGTTTGTCGGGAGCCAGTCTGATGAATATCTGCAACCTTACCGTCTTCCTGCATTCTGCCCGTTATTCTCCACACACCTGCAAGTGGTGCTTTGCCATCATCTACCCGGTTAAAGCTAACATTCCCATCAGGCACATCCATTGATAGTTTATCACCAGAAACTTCATATGGAACATTTAGTTCTCCGCCTACATTGGAGGAGTCTGAACTATTAAAAAAAACTTTTCCCTTAATGGTTCCGTTACTTGCTTCATAGCTTCCTCCGCGAGACATGATGAATTTATCAGCCTGATGTATGGTATGTATAAAATACCCATCTTCAAAGAAAAGTTGATGTTGGTCTGCTCCATTACTGAATTCCCATGCTCCGGTAAGGGAACCAATTTGAGCGTATACAGAGGTTACTGAAACACTGATAGCAAGTACTAATAAGATGATGTGCCTTTTCATAATAGTTTAGTTTATAAGTGATTGTAATAAAGATAAAAAACATTCTATGGTTTTTTGTTTTATCTACAGTATTTCTTCAGAATTTCATTTCACCTTTGGTTTGATCTTATCAGGAGTGGATTATAATTGTAAAAAGATGTATAGGAAACTATTAATTGTAATGGTATTGCTAATAATACCACGACTTATTTTTGCACAGGTGCAAGATACCATACAGAGAGAAATTAATAGTAGAGATGATTATAAACCCAGAGCAAGCGCTTTTATTATCCCGGCTGTATTTATTGGTTACGGAGTGGTATCATTAACAGGTGATAATGTGATCAGACGACTTGATTATACTACAAAAGATGAGCTGCAGGAAGATCATCCTTTATTTGCTGCTCATGCAGATGATTATATGCAATTTGCTCCTGTTGCTGCGGTTTACGGACTTAATTTATTAGGTATAAAGGGGAAGCATTCATTACTTGATGCAACTGGCTTGTATGTATTATCAACTGCAATTATGGGGGGTACAGTAACAGTTTTAAAGAAGTCCACACACAGACTTAGGCCTAACAGCTCTGGATACACATCGTTTCCTTCTGGTCATACCGCTAATGCATTTGCTGCGGCTGAATTCTTAAAACAAGAATATAGGGATGTATCTCCATGGTATGGTGTTGCAGGGTATACAGTGGCAACTGCAACAGGGATATTAAGAACTTATAATAATAAGCACTGGGTTAGTGATGTTGTTGCAGGTGCCGGCTTTGGTATTCTTTCCACTAAATTGTCATACTATCTGTATCCTAAACTGAAAAGATTAATTACTGGAAAGGGGAATTTTGATTATACAGTTGCACCATATTATCAGCAACATACTGTAGGTTTTTCATTAAGTGGGACATTTTAGAATAGTATCATTCTACTCCTTTAACTTTCATCGGAAGAGTATATATAGTTTTACGAGCAGTAATAAATAATATGTTTCTGTCCTTTCCTGCAAAACATACGTTACTTGGCCCTTCTTTTATTTTTAATTCAGCAATTAGTTCTCCTACAGGATTGTATATAAAAACACCTTGCCCTAAAGTAAGGTAAATATTACCCTTTTCATCGAGTGTCATACCATCAGACCCCTTATTGATAATCAATTGTTTATTAGTTAACTCACCATTTTTTTCGATTACATATTTATAAGTTTTGCCTGCATTAATATCAGATACATATAAATATTTACCATCAGGTGTGCCTACAATACCATTTGGTTTAACCAAACCACTGGCAGCAACTTTTATATTTTTACTTCCTTTAGGCAGATAATAAACGTCATTCTCGCTTAAATCCGGAGCTGTTCTTTGCCAGTAGTCACGTTGATAATAAGGATCCGTGAAATAGAGATCTCCGTTTGGGTGAATCCAGATATCATTAGGCCCATTAAATTGTTTCCCATTAAAATTATTGATTAGAACCTTTATTTTTCCTGATGGGCTTACTGACCATAATTGGCCTTTTTCATCAGCACAGGTAATTAGGTTTCCTTTTTTGTCGAAGTATGTGCCATTGGCTCTGCCTGTTTTATCCAGAAAAATGGAAAGTTTCCCATCAGTACCGTATTTCCATATTTTATCATTAGGCTGGTCGGTGAAAAATACATTTCCCTTTTTATCAACAGAGCAACCCTCTGTAAAACTAAAATCTGATGATATAAGTTTAGCATCATCCGCTGCAAATAAATTACTTGGATGTGAGGTTAGATTTTGTCCGAATAGGGTAGATGATGAAACGGAGAGGAGAAAGGCAAGGATACTAAAATGTTTAATTTTCATGTTCATTTGTTTGTGTGTTGATAATATGTTCATGGTCTCTTTGACCATAGAGATGTATGGAAGAAGTTTACTGGTTATTTTTTTGGCGAATTAATATCAATCTATGTAGGTTCACAATAGATTTTTTGTCATCTCGCTTAAAATGTATGGTTATCGCATTTTTAAAATCATCCAGATTGATATCGCAGAAATAGGAGTTTGGATAATAGGCGCGTTTATCGGCATAGAAAGAAATAGGGTCACTTACTAATTTTTGCCGTTGCCATATGGTAATTTCAGCACCATCATCAGATTTTTCCATATCAGCATACAATTTGTAGTGGCCTTTTGGAAGTTCACTAAGATCTATCTTTACTTGTCCTCCATTAGTGGAATGCAGGATGTTTCCGTCTATTTTTACTGCACCTCCAATGGTATATTGCATTAATTGAGGGTAAACCATAAGCGTATCTGGTATATATACAGTGGTTAGATCTTTGTCTGGTAAGATAATACCGTTATGAACTTGTTTGTTAGCGTAATAGAATGCAACAGAAGTATAGTCACCTGGCTTATTGTTGTTTTCAGGGCCGTGTTCAATGGTATGGGTAATTTCTTTTTCAAAAGGCATTTTATCAGATATGAATAACCTGTATCCTCCCGTTCTTGCATATGGTAAAGAATAATCAAGAGAACCATGAAGTGGTAAACTCATTTTTCTATCCCATCGGTCAAGTAATGCATACCAGCCACCGTTAAAGTAATCTTCCGAGCCAGTCCCGTGCATTCTCATCTCGCCATCAATGGTTGTAACATCATCTCCCTCAAAGAATAATGTCATTCCCGGATTGAGACCTTGAGCCTGTAAAATTGTTCCAACGTAGTGTCCTTTACCTTTGCCTTCTAAGAAAAGATGAGGTTTACCTGGTTCAGTATTTTTATCTGGATTCCAAAAGGCGTAAAATTTACCTTCTTTTAAAGGTTCATACTTTCTGTTGTCAAAAAATACATCTGCTTCTATTTTTATTGGTGTTGGTGTGGTGCCCGATGCACCCTGAATTTGTAAAAGTTCTATTTTTGCCTTTGCATTAAAAGGCATCGGAAAGTAACAATAATTGACATTGTCTGCAGATCCAAGAAGTAAACTCTGCATTGACTCTTTTCCAAAAGCATATCCGAAAAAATCTGCCACCGGCATAAATACTGCTGGCTGCTCATCATCCCAACTTATTTTAATTAAAACGTTTTTATTCAGACCTCTGAAAGAATCTGCATGATGTATCTTTATTCCGGTTATCCTTCCTCCTTCATTTATATCTGCAATGGTTACAGACTTTTCAGCACTTAACATTCCCTCAGTATGGATTAGCCTACCTTGCGGTTTAGTAACATTACTCCAGTCATCATTAACCTTAGTTAAGGCCAGTTTTTCCTGCTCAGTAAGCTGCGGGTCAAAATTTTTCACCTGATATTTCTTAGGGTAACTTCTATATTGAATTTGATAGAATTCCATTTTTTTACCTCTAGAAACGATTTTGCAACCATCTTTAAAAGAAATAGGGAAGTAGCAAAAATAGCCACCAAGTTCATTGCCTGTTAGTGGCGAAATAAATGGAAAAACCTTGCCTGAGAATAAATCTGAAAAACGAATGGAATAGTTAGGCTTTTTTGCTCCACCAAAATAAAAGTCAAGAATTTCATTGTTTGGTGTTGGAGTCCATATCCTGTTGATCACGCCATTTCCTTTAGCTTCAAATATTACTAAGGAGCTGTCAGCATTTTTACGGATAAATGAATATTTGCCACTAAAACCATCATCGTTGTTCCCGGTTGTATCGTAAGATGAAAATTGTATAATTTTAGTTTCTTCCCAATACTTTGGCAGATTTTCTATTGAATTCAGTTTATTTAACTCAGTTGTTGTATTTATCTGGATATTCTGAGCTATGCTTTTAATAGTAAGGCCACACAGTAATAAGCATATATAGGTTCTTTTCATCCGCTTAATTTAAATATTTATCATTAATATTTTTTTAAATATTACATGAATAGAACACTTTAATGCAGATACCAATGTTAATATCTTTATATTTGCTAATATTTGTAGTATTTCTATTTTGTTATGACTGTTACTGTACTCCCTATTATTGAGCCCGAAGCTATCCCTGCAGCCCCGTTGGCTAAAGTGATGAATGAAAGATTACGTCGTTTAGCAACAGAACTGAAGGAGATACACCTTAAGGAGCTCGAAACTGCTGAGCCTATGTTTGAAGATCTGGTGATCTATATAGGGTACAATAACAAATATAGTATCCGTTGGAAAATAGTAAATGATGTTCCCTTGAAAATAGAGGCCATAGTTGCTGATCAGTGCGCTTTACTAGGTTATATCAAATGGAAAAGCTCTACTCTTAATAGTTTTCATGGAAAATAGCGTGGTATATTAGCTTGTTATTTTTAATGCAAATGCATAACTGAGTGCTGGTTGTTTAGTCGGTAAGGTTACTGTAAGCCCTGTTTCGTCTTGTTTAAAATCTATAATGGGGCCTGTTCCCAGTAATTCTACGCTTTTTATTTTAGAAGGATATAATGAAGCATTTCCTTTTGCAAGGCTTTTGATTATAATTTTTCCATTCTCAGGCCATCCCATTGGAATGGCATATAAAATAGCACCCTTTGTTGTAAACCTAATATCTTGAGCTACAAAAGGCTTTCCTTTACCTTCATTAAACCCTTGCGCTGTAAGTGGAGCCATATTTTCAGTAGCCGGTCCTTCACCATATACCTTCCATGGACGTGTTCCATAAATAGACTCTTTGTTAACTTTCATCCACTGGCCAATCTCTTCTACTACTTTTAATTCATCAGAGTCAATAGTTCCATCGCCCCTTACCGGAATGCTTAATAAAAGGTTACCGTTTTTACTTACAACGTCGGCAAGTGTATGAATTACTGTTTTTGCACTTTTGTAATGATGATTGTCAAAGATGCGTCTATCATAGTGCCATGAACCGATGCAAGTATCAGTTTGCCATGTGTAAGGTTCTATTTCGTTACTTTGCCCACGCTCAATATCCCACACCATACATTTGCGTTGTTCTTCATCTAATATTTTGCCATTTAATACAGCCTTTAAAGCTCCGTTCTTCTTAATGCTGCGATTGTACAAATGCGCGGCAATGCGCAAACCAGCATCACTTATAGGCCATAAAGGTAAAACCGTATCATCAAAGTAAACCAATTCAGGTTCATATTTATCGATCAGATCAATGGTTCGCTGGTAAAATTTCTCCAAATATGCAGTATCTGGTTTAGCTACCCCATTGGCCCAATTCCATTGTCTGTGTATGGCACCATTGTTTTCACTATCTTCACTTAAAGGATGATTCTGAGCATATAAACTTTGTGGATCCTCGCCATCCCACCATTTTCCTTTGCCATCTGCTTTGGTAATTTTTCCATCATAAGCAATACCTGCCATCGGACCTTTTTTATCAGATCTTTGAGAAGTTTCGAACCAACTCCAGGCGTGTGCTGCATGAACACTTACACCAAAATGTATATTGTGTTTTTTCGCGGCTTTTGCCCATCCACCTATTATATCTTTTTTAGGACCCATTTTTACTGAATTCCAATCCTGATATTTACTGTTATATAAATCAAAGTTGTCGTGATGGTTAGCAAGTGCTACAAAATACTCTGCTCCGGCTTTTTTGTAAAGTCCAACTAAATGATCAGGGTCCCAGTTTTCTGCTTTCCATTTATTTATTACATCTTTAAAACCAAATTTTGAAGGATGGCCATACTTTTCCACATGATATTTATATTGGTCACTCCCTTCCTCGTACATCCCCCTTGCATACCAATCGCCACGTTCAGGCTCACATTGAGGCCCCCAGTGTGCCCATATGCCAAATTTAGCATCCTTATACCATTCAGGTACTTTATAATTTTTTAGTGAGTCCCATGTAGGTGAAAAAGGTACTTTAACATGTTCTGTTGATCCTTTAGGATCCAAAAAATAGGCTGGTAAAGCGATAGCTTTAGATAATAATAAAGATGGAATAGCAGTTGCCAGCCCTTTTACTAAAGTTCTTCTTTTCATACTGATCTTATCAATTAAGGAATATTAAGTATAATTGGTTTCCTCAAAGAAATGTGAAATAACCACTTCAAAAATCAGATTATTAACTACTTATTAAGGTATTTTAACATTTTAAGTAGATTTTGATTTTATAGGGGTTAAAATTCATTAAGCCAGCATATGACTTTGACGGTAAATTTTAGGTGTTTTACCCGTTATCGTTTTAAAACTCTTATGAAAAGAAGCAAAGTTGTTAAATCCTGATTCAAAGCATATTTGTTTAATATCCATTTTGTTTTCGAGAATTAACTTGCAGGAATAGCCAATTCTAATATCAACAAGAAATTTAGAAAAAGTTTTCCCTGTTCGGGTTTTAAAATAACGACAAAAGGAATTTGGGACCAGGTCTGCAACAGCGGCTATTTCTTCGAGTTGAATTTTTTTTCTGAAATTGTTTAGTGCAAAGTTGTAAATGTTGTTCATCCGCTCATTTTCAGATTCTCTGTAATCATATTTAAAGCCGATAGAAGATAATAGGGCAATTTGTGGAAGGTTGGCGATAGCCATTAAACACTCTAATAGATTTATTATTTTTGTAATCCCTGTGCTTTGGTATATTTTCTCAATATGTACTGCTATTTCTTCGGCATTTTTTTCCTTTATTAAAATCCCTCTTTTAGCCTTTTCAAGGATATTCTTGATAGGCTTGGTTTCAGGAAGATGAAGAAATCGCTCACCAATAAAGTTATCATAAAAATGAATCACGGTTGAATAGGGCTCTTTTGATCCCGAATCGTCAAAATAATGGGAGTCGTATTTCCAGTAATGAGGTAAATCACTCCCCACTAAAACAATGTCTCCAGGAGCAAACCTCTTAATATTGTCGCCAACAAATTGAGTACCTGTACCCTTATGAAAGCAGATCAATTCTATTTCAGTATGGTAATGCCATCTGTTATTTATATTCGGAATCATATCTTTCCGTACGCTGAAAGAGTGATCTGCACTATTCGGAATTTTTAAGTGTTGAGGTTTCATCTTTTGCTATTATAAATAAAATATGCCTTAAAAAATCATATAAAGAGTATTTATGTTAAAATAACTTAATAAATGGATAAAAGCATAATATTTTCTATTTTAAAACACGCTTCCTTTATACAATCAGTTATAAACTTATTTGATGTTATCTGTAAAAAAAGAAAAAGGAGAGAATATTGGTATTCAGTTGCCACCAATAATATTTGGAACAAGTAGTCTGGGTAATTTATACCAATCTATAGACTACGAAACTAAGCGGAATATTATAAAGGAATGTATTGAGCATTCTTTTGGTAAAGCATTATTTGATACAGCAGGCAAGTATGGTGCCGGCCTGGCATTGGAGGTTCTGGGTAAAAGTCTGTCGGATTTGAACATTCATCCTGATGATGTAGTGATATGCAATAAACTTGGGTGGTACCAAACAGAATTGTTAACTCCAGAGCCAACTTTTGAAAAGGATGTCTGGATGGATTTGAAAAATGATGCAGTTCAGCAAATTAGCTTCGACGGCATTATGAAATGCTTTAATCAGGGTAATAGGCTTTTGGGTATTTATTCGGCAAAGATGGTCTCTGTGCATGATCCTGATGAATATTTAGGAATGGCAAAGGATAAGATAGAAGAAGAGCAAAGGTACGAAGATATACTTGAGGCTTACAGGGCACTTGCAGCATTAAAAAGACAAAAAGCAGTAACTTCGATAGGTATTGGTGCAAAAAACTGGAAAGTGATTGAACGTGTTTCAGCCGATGTAGAATTAGATTGGGTAATGATTGCCAACAGCTTAACAGTAAAGTCGCATCCGGAAGATTTGGTTCGGTTTATTGCCGACTTAAACGATAAAAATATTCAGGTTATTAATTCGGCTGTATTTAACGGTGGTTTTTTAGTGGGGAGTGATTTTTATAATTATCAGAGAGTAGATAAAAGTACAGAGCAGGGCATGGCACTTTATCAATGGAGAAACAACTTTTTTTCTTTGTGTAGTAAATTTAATGTAAAGCCTGCCGAAATCTGTTTTGATTTCGGGTTTAATATCCCGGGGGTAAGCAGTATTGCCTTAAATACAACCCGCCCTGAAAAAATAAAAGAGAATATAATGATGATAAATAAGAGAATTCCAGAAGGTTTTTGGAAAGCAATGCAAGAAGAACAATTGATATCGATACCTGTAATTAGATGAAAGTACTAGTTTGTAATACTCCGGGAGAGTTTGAATATATAGATAAGGAACAACCTGTTCTGAAAGAAGGATTTACTAAGCTTAAGGTTAAAGCAGTAGGTATTTGTGGTACAGATTATCATGCTTATCAGGGGGTTCAGCCGTTTTTTAATTACCCAAGAATATTAGGACATGAAATTGCTGCCGAAATAGCTGAAACTGCAACCAATACCAACTTTAAAATAGGAGACAAGGTAACAATAAGCCCTTATTTTTATTGCGGGCATTGTATTGCATGTCGTAACGGTAAAACAAATTGCTGCGAAACAATGCAGGTGTGCGGGGTGCATATAGATGGAGCAATGAGTGAATACATTCTTGTTCCTGATTATTCAATAATTGCTGGTGAAGGTTTAAATGAAGATGAGTTGGTTTTGGTTGAGCCTCTGGCTATTGGAGCTCATGGCATTAGAAGAGCAAATGTTCAGCCAGGTGAATTTGTTCTCGTGGTGGGAGCTGGCCCAATAGGTTTAGGAACGATGGACTTTGCCGGAATAGCTGGCGCAGAGGTAATTGCTTTAGATACCAACATGCAGCGTTTAGAATTTTGCAAGGATAAGCTGGGAGTTAAACATATAATAAATGCCGTAACAGAAGATGTATCTGATCGATTAAAAGAAATAACCAATGGTGATATGCCTACCGTTGTAATTGATTGCACGGGAAATCTAAACGCTATAAATAATGCATTTCAGTATATGGCTCATGGAGCCCGTTTCGTTCTGATAGGTTTACAGAAGCAGTCTATAAGTTTTAGCCATCCTGAATTTCATAAAAGAGAAGCTACCTTGTTAAGTAGCCGGAATGCTTTACCCGCTGATTTTGAACATGTAATATCATGCATAAAAGATGGCCGTATAAAACCAATAAATTACATTACACATAAGTTGAGATTTGAAGATGTAAAAGATACTTTTTTGGATCTTACAAGCTTTGAAAACGGTTTGGTGAAAGCAGTTATCGTACTCTAGAAATAAAAAATGCATTGCCTAAGTCTTATCCGACAAGGCAATGCATTAAAGAATTTGAATTATTTCGATTTAGAAATAGCTTTCTTTAACTCCGTTAGTAGCTCGATGTCTTTTTGTCTTATTTTTCCTTCTCTATTTGGTGGTGTGTTTAAAATTAAGATATTATTTTGAGCTGTTGCGATTTTATAATCTTCAAGCAGCTTTTCTACAGATTTGTATGTAGTATCTTTTGTGTTGTAAAACCATTTTGAACTAATGCATATAGTAGATTCCCATGGCATATAATAGCGCTCATTATTGTGAGAAAATATTTTTGGATCAGGTGTGGCAGGAAGGTATGGATCACCTAACCTAAAATCGCTCGGGAAGTACCTTATAGGGTAACCTTCCTTTTGCTGATCCGGTAAAACCACATGTTTATCAGCATTTTCAGGGGCGCCGATAGACCAGTTAATCCCTATTTGACATTGTGGTTCCCTTGATTTTATTGCTTTATAAAGTTCTGCAGCAGGCCATCTGTTGTTTTGTTTCTCCCAGCCTCCATCAAACCAAAACTCTACGATCTTTGTTTTTGTTTTTTGAGTTATAGTGATCAACTCGTTGATTTGCTTGACCATATAATCGTTATATGCATTATCCAGAGTTGTATCCTCAGTTTTGGCATTCTCATGTCTGTCCCATAAAGAGTAGTATAATCCTAGTCCTATATTATACTTTTTACATGCTTTTGCAACTGCTTCAACAACATTTGTTTTATTTGAAGAACTGCTCACATCATAAGTAGTATACTTACTGTCCCAGAGACAAAAGCCATCATGGTGTTTGGTAATAAGTATCACATATTTCATTCCTGCATCCCTGGCGGTTTTAACCCACTGTTCTGCATCAATTGACGATGGATTGTACGAAGTTGGAGGTAAAGTCCCGTCTGTCCATTCCTGGTCATGAAAAGTATTTATACCAAAATGAATAAACATACCGTATTTGCGATTTATTTGTTCTAACTGGTATTTACCGGGTTTTAAAGAAGGAATAGGCTTTGTAACCCCATCCTGAGCTAAAGATAATTTTACTATTGCAAACAATAGTAATGTTAATAGAATGTTTTTTTTCATTTGGTGTTTATTATTTGATTTATTTTCAAGTTCATTATGTCAAAGACTTAATGACTTAATGAATTGAAGATAGGGAAGTAATTTGGCAGGCTAATGCTTTTTGAGTTTTTAAAACTGCGCAAACGTTTGTGTTAAATAAATAGAAATATTTTTATGTGATTATTGCGTTACATTAATTTAATAATCTATTATTCAGTTATTTATAATAAAGTATTAATTTTATTACAAAGTAATATATAAATATTATAACTTTATTAACGCTATAACGATTTTTCTCTATACTTACAGCTACCTGTTAGTTTGAGTTAATTTTGTTGAGCAATAAACCAAACTAAACCAAATTATAACCATGTGTAATTGTATGAAACATTATATGTCTTTGGCATGCCCATGCATTTCGTGGTACACCCTGATCACGAAAATATGAAGAGACTTTACTACTCAGTTATTTTTATGTTAATGTTCTCGGCTTGTAAGCAATCAACAAAAGATGCTGCGAATGCTGTAGCCGAAAACCCATTGTTTAAATTATTGGATTCTGCACAAACCAATATCGTTTTTGCAAATAATATCAAAGAAACCTTTGAACGAAATGTTTTTAATTATCCGGCATTTTATAATGGTTCTGGTGTTTCCATAGGAGATCTAAATAATGATGGCCTGGAGGATATATATTTTTCCGGTAACATGACTTCAAATAAGCTTTACCTAAATAAAGGTAATATGAAGTTTGAGGATGTTACAGATATTGCGGGCGTTAAGGGAAGGTTAGAAGGATGGAAAAATGGTATTAACATGGCTGATGTTAATGGTGATGGACTATTAGATATATACATATGTTATTCAGGTAAGTATCCGGGCGAAAACAGAAAAAACCAACTCTTTATCAATAAGGGGACAACTGAAAAGGGCGTGCCTCAGTTTAAGGAAGAAGCCGAAATTTATGGATTGGCAGATTCTGCTTATAGCACACAATCTTATTTCTTTGATTATGATAAAGATGGTGATCTTGACATGTTACTGGTAAATGAAAATATCAGAGTCCTTACTGAGCTTGATGACGTAACCATTCAGGAACTTCAAAAAACTCCTGATAATATGTCAGGAACTAAGCTCTATAAAAATGAGGGAGGCCATTTTAAAGATGTGACCCTTAAAGCAGGATTACATAGTTCAGTATTGTCATACGGATTGGCGGCAGCTACCTCCGACGTTAACGGGGATGGATGGCCTGATATTTATGTTTCAAATGATTATTCCATTCAGGACCGATTATATATCAATAACAAAGATGGAACGTTCACTGATCAGTTAACATCCAATCTTCGGCATATTTCTATGTATTCAATGGGAAATGCTGTGGTAGATATAAATAACGATGGGCTAATAGATATCTATACCCTTGATATGATTCCCGAAGATAACCGTCGCCAAAAATTACTTCAGGGATTTGATAACTATGAGTTCTTTGATTTAAATCTGCGAAATGGCCTCTACTATCAGTACATGCGTAATATGCTCCATATTAATAATGGCAATGGAACATTTAGTGAGGTAGGGCAGTTGGCAGGTGTATCAAATACCGACTGGAGTTGGGCGCCTTTATTCGCTGACTTTGATAACGATGGTTGGAAAGACCTTTTTGTAACCAATGGTTACCTACATGATTTTACCAATATGGATGTGGTAAAGTATAATGCGAATTATTTTAATAGCATAAATGGCGATGTTGAACCACGGCATATTTTAGATATGTTAAGTAATTTGCCTTCGTCTGATGTAAAGAACTATATCTACAAGAATAAGCAAGGATTTACTTTTGCAAATAAATCTTTTGATTGGGGTATTGATATTCCTTCAAATAGCAGTGGTGCAGCATATGCCGACCTTGATAACGATGGGGACTTAGACCTGATAGTTAATAATATAAATAAGCCTGCCTTCATTTACCAGAATAAGGGAGACTCGACCAGTCATTATATAAAAGTAAAATTAACGGGATTAAAACAAAATACAGAAGGTATCGGTGCTAAAGTTACCGTTTATACAGATTCAAAGCTACAATCTTTAGAGCAAATGCCTTCAAGAGGTTATTTATCCAGAGTGTCTTCAATTTTGCATTTTGGATTGGGCAATCAGAATAAAATAGACTCAATTTCTATAGTTTGGCAAAGTGGAAAAAAACAAGTTCTCACTAAAGTTAAAACAGATCAGTTATTAGCTTTAAATGAAAAAGATGCATTAGAAAATAATCGTCCACCTGTTTTAAAACCTGCACTATTTAAAGAAGTTCCATCACCCCTGGAGTTTGTTAAAAGCAAAAATGGTATTAACGATTTTAAGAGACAGCCTTTAATGACCAATCCACAATCATTTGCCGGTCCTTGTATGGTAAAAGGGGATGTTAATAAGGATGGTTTGGAAGATGTGTACGTAGGAGGGAACAAGAATGAACCTGGTATATTATACATTCAGCAAAAAAATGGCAGGTTTATTAAAAATCAAAAACCCTTTGAAGATGATAAGGAGAGCGAAGATGCTGATGCAATATTCTTTGATGCCAATGGCGATGGATTTATTGATTTGTATGTTGTGAGCGGCGGTTATCATAGTTTTATGACTAATGACCCATTATTGCAAGATCGCTTGTATCTTAATGACGGGAAAGGAAATCTCCTAAAATCAACCGGTACACTACCTGAGATGCATGTAAGTAAAAGTTGTGCCCGTGTAGCTGACTTTAATGGAGATGGACATTTGGATATTTTTGTGGGGGGGAGGGTTATTCCCGGGCTTTATCCGGAAGCGCCGAAGAGTTACCTTTTAATTAACGATGGTAAGGGGCATTTTAAAGACCAAATGAGTGTTGTTTGTCCTGATTTAAATCAAATGGGGATGATTACTGATGCCGCATGGATAGATTTAAATGGCGATAAGAAACCTGATTTGGTTACTGTTGGAGAATGGATGCCAGTAAGTGTTTTTATTAATACTGATGGTAAATTAATTAACAAAACGAAAAACTATTTTGATAAAGAATACAGTGGTTGGTGGAATAAACTTCTGGTTGCTGACTTTAATGAGGATGGCAAGCCCGATCTGATTGTTGGTAATCTGGGCTTAAATAGCCAGTGCAAAGTTAGCGATAAAGAACCTGCTGAAATGTATTACAAAGACTTTGATGATAATGGTGCTATCGATCCTATTCTATGTTTTTATATGATGGGTAAAAGCTTTCCATATATAACCAGAGATGAATTATTAGACCAAATGAGCATCATGCGACCAAGGTTCCCAAATTATGCAAGTTATGCTGATGCAACTTTAAAAGATGTATTTACATCAGATGAATTAAAGGGAGCTAAATATTTAAAGGCAAACTGTCTGAAAACTACTTATTTTCAAAGTGGAACAGATGGGCGTTTTCATGAAAAAGATTTGCCTCTGGAAGTACAAATGGCTCCTGTTTATACCATTACCACGGTTGATTATGATGCCGATGGCCATAAAGATCTGCTATTATGTGGCAACATGAATCAAGCCAGACTTCGCTTCGGAAAATACGATGCTAATTATGGAGTTCTGCTAAAAGGTAATGGTAAAGGCAATTTTAATTATATACCTCAATATAAATCCGGCTTTAAATTACAAGGAGATGTAAGAAGCGCAATTGAGATTAATAATACAATTGTTTTTGGAATTAATCAGCAAGGGCCAAAGGCCTATCAGTTAAAAGGAAAATAGAACCATTATTAAAGATATGAGAAGACTATTGTTTTTTAGTTTGTGTGTAATATGTTTCACTGCATGCCGCAACAATGAAAAATCACCCGAATTGAGCAATAAAGATATTGCCAAGGTTGTTGATGAAATGACCGAACTTATGATTCATGATGTAACAAATCCTCCACTTGCTGCCAGATTTTTTACTTATGCAAATCTTGCTGGTTATGAGGTTGTGGTGCAAAATGATTCCAATTGTGTTTCAATGAAGGGGATATTAAATGATTACCCTGAGATAGTAAAACCTTCGGTTCCCGGGAAATATTCTTATCAGCTCAGTGCTATCCTTGCTACAATTGCAACGGCAAAAAAAATGCAGCCTTCTGGTAGTTTACTGGAAAAATATGAGCAATCATTTTTAGATTCCTGTAAAAAAATAGGATTCTCCGAGGATGTTGTTCAGAATTCTAAATTATATGCTCAGCAGATAAGCAAGCAGATATTAGGTTACGCAAAAGCTGATAAGTATAATAAGATTAGTAACTACCCTCGCTATACACCGCTAAATAAAGAGGGTAGCTGGTATCCAACTCCACCTGGTTATTTTGCGCCTGTTGAACCATATTTTAATACCATTAGGCCTTTTGCTTTAGATTCCTGTTCTCAATTTAAACCTGCGCCTCCTGTTCCGTTTTCTAAAGATAAAAAATCGGCATTTTATAAATTAATGCTAGATAATTATGTTGTAGGTGGAGCTGGTTTAACACCAGAACACAGGGCCATAGCAGCATTTTGGGATTGTAATCCATTTGCATTGAAAAGCGATGGACATTTGTTAACCGGAATGAAAAAGATATCTCCGGGGGCACATTGGATGGGTATAGCCGGTATAGCATGCCAGCAATCTAAATTTAATTTTTCTAAAACATATCAAGTATACACAATGGTTGCTGTAGGATTAACCGATAGCTTTATTAGTTGCTGGGATGAAAAATTTAGAAGTAATAGAATACGCCCAGAAACTGCAATAAGAACCTATATAGACCCTAAGTGGAAGCCTTTATTACAAACTCCGCCTTTTCCCGAATATTTGAGTGGACATTCTTGCGTATCCAGTACCTCTTCTGTTATACTAACTCACTATTTCGGTGATAACTACCATTATACAGATAATGTTGAAGAGAAATATGGTTTGCCATCAAGAAAATTTACCTCATTTAAGAATGCTGCAGAAGAGGCCGCAATAAGCAGGTATTGGGGAGGAATTCATTTTATGGATGCCATAGAAAATGGAATGACTACTGGCTTCGGTGTAGGGGAATTACTGATCTCGAAGTTGAAAGCCAAACAACAATCTTAAAAAATAAACCAACCAAACAAACTAAGTATATAACCAAAATCAATTATGAAGAAAATTTTTATCACGCTCTCTATTGTTTTAATCTCTGCTAAAGTTTTTTCCCAGGGATGTGTAGCGATTCGAAGCACGGGGGGCATATGTGCTATGACAGAACACCCAGATAGCTCACTTAGTGCTGATGGCGGAAGTTGGGTTTTAAATGGGAATACCCGATATTTTATGTCAAATAAACATTTTAAGGGAGATGTTTATCAAAAAGAACGGATTAAAAATGGAAATGAAGTAATCAACCATCAGTTTGCTACCGATCTATCTCTAATTAGGGTTTTTAATAGCCGCTGGTCTGCAATGATAGATATACCTGTTATTTCCAATGCCAGATCTTCTAAATATGAGCATAATCCACCACCAGACCTAAGTAATGAGAGACACAGCATGCATTCATTTGGCTTAGGTGACATCAGAGTTGCCGCTTATCGCTGGCTCTTCAATCCAGCCACAAGTCCAAAAGCAAATATTCAGCTAGGTCTTGGAATTAAATTTGCAACCGGCGATTATGATTACCAGGATTATTGGCAAAATGTAGGACCCGGCAGAAAACCAGAACTACGTACTGTAGATCAGTCTATCCAATTAGGTGATGGGGGAACTGGACTTACACTTGAAATTAATTCATTTGCTAATATTAAACATAATCTGGGCCTATATGCCAATGCGTTTTATTTAAGCAATCCACGTCAGAATAACGGTGTCAGAACATATCGTGAATTGGTGAGCCCTTCTTTAGCTAATGAAGCAATTAGCAGTGTACCAGACCAGTTTATGGCCAGACTTGGAGCTAACTACGCCTTAGATAAATTAGTTATCTCTGCAGGCGGACGAGTTGAAGGTATTCCAATCCATGATGTTATTGGAGGAAGTGGAGATTTTCGCAGACCAGGTTATGTAATTTCTGTTGAGCCAAGTCTTACTTACCAGCTTAGCAAGATAAATATATATGCATCGGTACCAGCAGCGGTTTATAGAAAGAGAACTCAAAGTGTTACTGATAGGGC
>Ga0157371_10002029_pt1 | contig 19994 bp, 16 predicted proteins | sample C45metaG_FD_113462 | JGI IMG/M metagenome (GOLD analysis project Ga0157371, IMG submission 113462) | Corn rhizosphere microbial communities from Kellogg Biological Station, Michigan, USA - C4-5 metaG | ecosystem: Host-associated > Plants > Roots > Rhizosphere > Soil | place: USA: Michigan...
TATATTAAAGCAGAGGAGCCACTAATCCGCACCGGTAAAAAGGTTGCTGTTATTGGTTCAGGACCTGCAGGTTTGGCGGCTGCTGCTCAATTGAACAGAGCCGGACATGAGGTAGTTGTTTACGAACGTGACGATACTCCAGGTGGTTTACTTAACTACGGTATACCTGATTTTAAATTACAAAAGGATGTTGTAACAAGACGCATCGCTTTAATGGAAAAAGAAGGCATTGTATTTAAATGCAACTCAAACGTAGGTGTAAATGTTGAATTGAATACCTTGCTTAGAGATTTCCAATCAATTATTTTAGCTGGTGGATCAACTATTCCAAGAGATCTTCCTGCAAAAGGAAGAGAAGCAAAAGGTGTTCACTTTGCAATGGACTTCTTAAAGCAACAAAATAAGCGAGTTAAAAACTTTGATGTTGATGGTGAAGCTATATTAGCAACAGGTAAAGATGTTATTGTAATTGGCGGTGGTGATACGGGTTCTGATTGTATTGGTACTTCTAACCGTCAGGGTGCAAAATCGGTAACTCAGTTTGAGATTATGCCGATGCCTTCGAATCAGCGTACCAGCAATATGCCTTGGCCAACTTACCCAATGCTTTTAAAAGTAACTTCTTCTCATGAAGAAGGGTGCGAAAGAGGATGGGGAGTTAATACCAAAGAATTCATCAAAGATGAAAACGGAAATCTGAAAGCCATAAAAGTAGTTGATGTAGAATGGGAAATTGATGCTAACGGTCGCCCGGTAAATTTCAAAGAAAAAGCTGAAACAGAACGTGAACTTCCTTGTCAGCTTGTACTTTTAGCAATGGGTTTCTTACATCCACAAAAAGAAGGCTTAATTGAAAAACTTGGGGTTGAGCTTGATAACAGAGGAAATGTAAAAGCTGAAGAAGGTAAATATCAGACCAACATTGCAAAGATTTTTGCTGCAGGTGATATGCGCCGTGGACAATCATTAGTAGTTTGGGCAATTTCTGAAGGAAGAGAGGCTGCCAGAAAAGTAGACCAGTACTTAATGGGACACAGCAGTTTACCATCTAAAGATGGTATTCCATATGCTTAGGTATCTATAATTATTATAACAGCAAAGGGGTCTGACAAATTCGTCAGACCCCTTTGCTGTTTACTGCATTCTGTTCTAAAACTTAACACGCATACCAACTCCTAACTGAAAAATATCAGTTATAGTTAGGGCAGAAGTAATTTGAATCTTAGTACTATTTCATAGTTGGATTCTTTTTACCAACCAATAACATTTCAACAGTTTTTTGCAATCTGGTTATTCTGGTTTGTTCCTGTTTGGCTGTGAGTATCCACAACACATATTCCTTTTTATGAGAATAGGCTAGGGTATTGAAAAAAGAGGCTGCTTGTGGGTACTGAAGAAATAATTTTGCCAAATCTGATGGCACAGTTACTTTTTTATTCTCAACATCTATAAATTCAGAGAATTCATTTTTTTTAATCTCATTATTTCCAACTCCTGATGCTTTTACCTGATCAATTGGCTTAATTCTTAAACCCGTCCAGGTATCATCAATTGCTGCAGAAGCGCAAGGGGTAAGTTTATATAGCTCTAGTTCTTTCCATTTCTCCATTTTCAGATCTGTAACTATTCCAGAAGTCTTTTTCGGATAGGCAATCCAAACTATTTTTTCAGCATCAATTTTTGGTGCCCATATTTTAAGTTCTCTGGTTAATTCAGCGCTATCTTTTACAAAAAGCAGCAGTCCATTAAAAACATTAGCAATATCATTTACCAGGGTTATGCTACTGGCATCACCTAAAATTGCATTACTATTTTCTGGGGCATTTGCCAGTAAAACCTTAAAACCAGGTTTGAAATACATTTTCTTTAATAGCCCATTCTCCATGTACAGAAGTAGATATATTTTTATAGCCTTAATTTAGCAAAGAAATCCCATAGCACAATACCAGCTGAGATTACAATATTAAAAGAATGTTTTGTGCCAAATTGGGGGATTTCGATACATTCATCTATCTGAGCCATTACTTCGTCACTTACACCATTAACTTCGTTACCAAAGATCAAGGCATATTTTTCTGAGAGCCCTGGCCTATATGTGTTTAACATTATACTGCCCGCGGCTTGTTCTATTCCAATAATTCGATAACCATCCTTTTTTAAAGAAGCCACAGCATCAAGGGTAGTTTCAAAATGAACCCACTCTACAGATTGTGTAGCACCAAGTGCAGTTTTTTCAATTTCTCTGTGCGGTGGCTGGGCTGTAATTCCGCACAGATATAATTTTTCGATAGCAAAACCATCTGCAGTTCTAAAAACAGAGCCGATATTATGCATGCTGCGCACATTATCGAGTACCACAATTACTGGTAGTTTCTCTTGTTCTTTAAATTCATCAATACCAACACGGTTTAACTCATCTAATTTTAGCTTCTTCATCAAATACCTTTAAATCTTTACTAAGCTGTAAAATTAAGATTAAATAACAGAAGCTCCGTTGCCAATTTCACTAATATAAATTGAGGCAGGGTAGCCAACACGCTCTACATAATAGTCAGTAAGTTGTTTTGAAAAATCTTCTTCCTTACCTTTTTTAAGTAAGGCAATAGCACAACCTCCAAAACCTGCACCTGTCATACGAGCACCAATAACGTACTCATAATCAGAGCAGAAATTCACCACTGTATCAAGTTCTACTCCAGTTACCTCGTATAGATCTTTTAGTGATTGGTGAGAAGCATACATCAAGCGTCCAAACTCAGCCAAGTTACCCTCATTTAATGCCTTTGATGCTAGATTCACCCTATCATTTTCTTTAATAACATGAGTTGCTCTTTTCAAAACAGTTTCATCAGTAATAAGGTGGCTATGTAAGGCAAACTTTTCTGCTGTTAGTTCGCATAAATTATTAAGCTTAATTTCTTGATTTAATTGAGCTAAAGCGGTCTGACACTCAGATACTCTTTCGTTATATTTAGATTCGGCTAGTTTACGTGGTTTGTTGGTATTGATAATAGCCAAAGAATAATCAGCAAGATCACAATCAACTATTTTATATTTTAATGTATCGCAGTTTAACACAATTGCTTTATCAGTTTCACCGAAAGCAACCGCAAACTGATCCATGATTCCGCAATTAACCCCTATAAATTCATTTTCAACCTTCTGAGCTAATAGTGGCAACTCAATTTTCTCATAACCCAATTTAAAGTAATCATTTAAAGCATAAGCCATTACTACTTCAATAGAAGCAGAAGAAGACAAACCAGAACCTACTGGAATATTGCCAAAAAACAATAAATCTAAACCTGTTGGAATTTTATGTTTCTTTAAAATCTCATTGAAAACACCTAGAGGATAATTAAACCATTCAGGCCCGGTTTTAGTATATGATGATTTTAATTCGATTTCTGCAGTTTCTTCAAAATTCAAACTAGTAAATCTGATTACGTTATCATTATTGGGTGCTATAATTAACCAGGTTCCTAAAGTAACCGCACAAGGCATTACCAAACCGCCATTGTAATCTATATGTTCGCCTATTAAATTTACGCGACCCGGAGTAAAATAATGTGCAGTTGGTTGTTGTTCATACTTTTCAAAGAATTTATTGGTTAATTCCGCTTTCATTGTAATATTTTAAATTAATGTTTTAGTTTTATAAAGTATTTTTTAGCATTGTTTAGAAAATGAGTGGTTCTAAAAATACCCGGCCCTAAATATACAATTATGAACCGAATCGAGTAAGTTCAGCTCAACATAAAATACATTTTATTATATATAAATGAAGACTAAACTGATAAAGACTGGTAAAATTATTGATGGCAAAGAGATACTTGCCATTGAGTTAACAAATACCAAGGGAACCTACGTTAAAATATACAATTATGGGGCTATAATAAGTAAATTTATAGTAACCAATAAAAATGGGGAAAAACAGGATATTGTATTGGGATTCGAGGATTTTGATCAATATACAAGTGAAGAATATTTAGCAAATTATCCATATCTGGGAGCCGTAATTGGTAGGTATGCCAATCGTATAAAAAATGGAAGATTTACAATTGACGGAGAGATACATCAATTGTCGCAAGCCAGGGGCGGAGATTGCTTACATGGTGGCGATATAGGCTATGACAAAAGAGTATGGGACGTTTTATCAACTATAGATCCAAGCGCAACACTTCAATATGTAAGTCCGGATGGCGAAGAAAACTTCCCAGGAAATCTTACTATTCAGTTAACATTTAAATTAACAGATGAGGATGAATTGATCCTTGATTTTAAGGCAACTACTGATAAAGCAACCGCTATTAATTTAACACATCATGGTTATTTTAATCTTAATCCAGCTGGTGGCTCAATTGCTAAACATCATCATAGAATGCCTGCCAGTCATTACCTTGAACAGGATGAGAACTATGTAGTAACAGGAAAACTTATTCCGGTAGAAGGAACTCATCATGATTTTTTGGCTGGTAAAGAATTTGGGAGAGACTGGGATCCTGAGGAGGGGTACGATCAAACATATGTACTTGATAAAGAATATGGCGAACTTACATTAGCTTCTGAAACAACAGAAGAGACCGGGGGCTTAAAATTATCTGTTTATTCAACTGAACCGATTGCCCATATTTATACAGCTAAATATCTTAATGTAAAACATGGAAAAGGGGGAAGAAATTATGATCCATATGGGGCTTTTTGCGTTGAAACACAGCATCATCCAAATGGGATAAATATTCCTGAATTTCCAAGCACAGTATTGAAACCAGGTGAAACTTATACTCAAACTACAATTTATAAAGTAGAACACACTTAGGTATCAATCCAGAAAGTTTTTTTAAAAGTGCATTGATAATTATCAATGCACTTTATGTTTTAACTACTACATACTGCTTTTTTTCGCATGAAGTACACTTATACCTCTTAAGCGGCATCCAAAAAAGTATAGCTTTTACAAGTGGCTGCCTGGGAATTCGATAATCCAATGGTTTTGAGCATCTGCGGCAAAGGTATTTTTCTATTCCAGCTGAATTCTGTTCCATTATTAAACTAATTTAACATTCATTTGGAGCGTTTATTTAACTCTGTAAAATTAAATAATTGTTTTACAGGATATATTAAGATACTAATGTTGTTAAGTTAACTTATCTATAAACATCCAAATTATACGTACGCTTGATATAATTACTATAATACCAACTCCTATAAACATTTTTTTGATTGGAAGTTTACCTACTAAACGAGCGGCTAAGGGCGCAGCTACAACTCCACCTAAAATCAGCCCTAATATTGATTGCCAGTGACTTACTCCAAGAATAAAGAAGAATGTAACGGCACTTGCCATTGTTACAAAAAATTCTGTTAAGCTTACTGAACCGATTACGTATTTAGGTGTACGGCCTTTTGAAATAAGGGTAGAGGTAACCAGAGGCCCCCAACCACCACCTCCAAATGAATCAAGAAAACCTCCGGCTCCAGCTAACCAGCCGGCACGTTTTACCTTTTGAGGTTTCTGTTTTTCTTTAAAGGCATTGGTTAATATTCTTATTCCCAATAACAAGGTATAAATAGAAATTACAGGCCTTATCCATACTGAAAAAGCTTCACCAGCATACCCTAATAATAGTGCCCCTGCAATTGCCCCTAATACCCCAGGTATCAATAATGTTTTAAAAAGTTTTTTATTCACATTCCCAAAACGGTAGTGACTAAAACCTGATGCGCCACTAGAGAACATTTCGGCTGTATGGATACTGCCTGAAATAACCGCAGGATTTAAACCACCTGAAAGCAGTAGCGTAGTAGAAATTACCCCGTAACCCATTCCTAAAGCTCCATCAACAAGTTGAGCCATAAAACCAACAAGAAGCATCCATAAGAACTTATCATCAAGCTGCGAGTATAAATCCTGACCAAATGCCACAGCATCCTGATAAGTGAAGTTTGTATAGATTGCTATACCTATAAATAGGATGGCTAATATAAAAAGGCATATATAAGCTATGCGCTTCCATTTTTTTTCTTGCAATTTATTAGTAACGGCTATTCTGATCTGGTTCTCGCGTATACTCATTATGACATTAAATCTATCGAATTAGTCGACAATATTACCTCAACTTAATGAATAAACAAAATTTTTTAAGATATTATTTCTCTTATCCAGTGATTTTGGATATTAAGATCCTTGTTTTGGTTTGAAATCTGATAAACAATAGGATAGAGGCAGTAAGCAATCCAAATGTTAAGCCATACCAAATACCATTGACACCCATTTCCAGTTTTATACCCAGAAAGTAACCCAGAGGAATACCAATTATCCAATATGCAATAAAGGTAATAACGGTTGGAATATTCACATCTCCAATACCTCTTAATACTCCTAAACCAACAACCTGTGTACCATCAAATAACTGAAAAAAACCTGCAATAATAAGTAGCTGAGCAGCAATACTAATTACTGCATTATCTTCTGTATAAAGGAAGGGAAGCAGGTTATTTGCCAATACAAAAAACAAGGCAGTAATTGTCATGAACAATATTATTACGTGGTAACTTGCAATGGCCGATTGTCTGAGATCTTTAAAGTTACTTTTTCCAAAGTTATTGCCTGTTTTGATAGTAGCTGCAGAAGCAATTCCACTGGCCATCATATAGGTAATAGAAGCAAGGTTTATAGCTACCTGATGTGCCGCTTGCTCAATAGCTCCTATGGTTCCTATAAGTATAGCTGCACCACTAAATGCACTAATTTCAAAAGAATATTGCAGCGCAACAGGAGCTCCGATTTTCACAATTTTAAATGCCCTTACTTTATCAAAAAAGCTAACTTTAAATTGCTTAACATACACTTTAAAAACAGGGGATCGCATAACATATACAGACATTACAATGGCCATAACTGTACGATCTATTAAGGTACTTAAACCAACGCCTTTTACTCCCATAGGAGTTATTCCAAACATTCCTTTAACAAAAACAACACCCAAAACTATATTAATTACATTGCCCCAGATGGACACAAACATAGCTTGTTTTGTAAAGCCTAAACCTTCTGCAAATTGTTTGAAAGTTTGAAATATCATTAACGGGATAATAGAAAAACCGAGCAATCCAAGATATGGTTTTGCATAGGCAACTACCTCAGGTGCTTGGCCAATATGATCGATAACCAATAAAGTCCCTAAATGAACAAACCCATAAAGGAGTAAAGAAATGAAGAAATTTATAATTAAACTGTTGGAAAGCAACTTACCACATTCATCGTAATTTTTACGTCCATTTTCCTGGGCTATTAAAGGAGTTAATCCATAAGCCAATCCCATACCTAAAACAAGGATGAGCATAAACAAACTGTTTACTAATGATACAGCTGCCAGTTGAATAGTACCTGCAAAATGACCAACAATAACACTATCTGCAAGATGTGCAAGTGTATGACCTAGCTGAGAAACTACTATGGGCATTGCCAATCGTAAATTATCAGAATAATAAGGTTTGTACTTTGAGTATAAGGTATTCAACATTTTGCAAAAGTCGGCTATTTTGTTGTTAGATAAGTTATACTGTTGTAAAAAACTCCTCCTTTTCTGATGTGTTGGGTTTTATAACACCACTTATAATTAAGCTTACCAATATTTTTTGAGCCTGCCTGTAAGAACTGCGTGTAAGTTTGCTGAATTGTTTGAGAGTTATACGGCCTTCCTGACTAAGATGTTCAAACAGTTTCCTTTCATGTTCTGTGTAAGTAATCAGATTTGCTTCGGCTTTACTACTTTTTTTAATCACGTCAACAATGATTTTACTAGCTAAAATACTTTTATCATTAACCCTATAGTAAACCCACCATTTTTTATTTTCATCTAGCGCATAATGAGGCTTAGTATCACTTTCTGCAATTTTAACTACTAAAACAAGCTTATCATCAACGTAAATTTCTTCAAATTCAGGTTCTATTGCGGGTTTACAAAACTGGTGTGCAGATTTGGTGATCATATACCGTTCCTCATCTTCAGACTTTACACCTTTAATACTACCATCATCAGCTACACCAATAAGTAATTGGCCACCTTTATTATTAGCAAATGCGACCAGACTTTTCGCAATCTTTTCATTGTTTGTAATTGTCTTTTTGAAATCGAGTGTAGTTCCTTCGCCCTGCAAAATTAGTTTCCTGATATTCATTTGTATATGTTATTAAGCGAATGGTAATATTTAATAAGCTATTCTTGGTTGCTCTCCCTGATGAAGGTTACGAACATATACTTCGTTTAGAACCGTTGCACATATCTCGCCCTCAGCATTAGTTATTTCCATTGGATAAGCTTTTACAAATTTCCCGGAAGTATTTAAAGCTTCAATAGCATCATTTAGCATATCATCTGTAACGGATATAGTAAAATATAAATTGCCCCTTCCCGGTTTCAGATATTGTATTGAAGCACTTTTCAACCAAACCCTTACTTTAAACCCTTCCCTTTGAAGTAGCTGATCAAAAAGTAAAGCATAAAATGGATCGGTTGCAGCATATATTGTACCGCCAAATATAGAACCATTATAATTTTTATTGAAAATGCTTTTATTGATCTTTACGTCGACACCTCTAAATCCTTTATGAAATTTTTTTACCCATATACGCTGAAACAGCATGGGAGGGTATAAACACAAGCCCCATTTAAGGGTTTTCTCTGATACAACCATGATGCTTAAATATCAGAAAGTTTATTGAACTATGAAATTTTATATAGCAGGTTAAAGTAAATTTTTAGTAAATTAGGGTATGTATATATATGATACCCTAACAGCTGCAGTATCTGACCTTGAAAAACGAGGTTATGAATACGATTTTACCCTTAGCGCCGATTTTATTGAGTGCAAATCAATTGATATAAAATTGATGCCGGAAGAGTTTGAAATTGATGAATTCTACAGATTTGAAGGCATGACAGATCCGGATGACAGTGCTGTAATTTACGCCATCTCATCACCTGTTGGCAATTTAAGAGGGGTATTAATTGATGCTTATGGAGTATATGCCGAAAATGTTTCTCCCGAATTACTTGATAAATTAAAAATGCATCATTAAAATCTGCTTTGTTGTTATTCTCGTTTATATGTTAAATAAAACGAAAATCTTAAAACAACAAAACTAAATTTTATGAAAAAGCAATTTTTAAATTTAACCGCAGGTATTGCATTACTGGCTATGGTTACCGCTTGTAACTCTTCTAAAACTGCCGACACAACAAATGATAGCTCAATGATGGATACATCAGCTGCCGACACAGCTATGGCTGTTGAAAGTGGCGTTATGGTTGGTGGTGCAATGATGGTTCCTTCTAAAAATATTGTAGAAAATGCTCTGGGATCAAGCGACCATACTACTTTAGTTGCAGCTGTAAAAGCAGCAGGATTAGTTGAAACATTAAGTGGAACAGGGCCATTTACTGTATTTGCACCTACAAATGAGGCATTTGCTAAATTACCTGCCGGTGCTGTTGATAATTTATTAAAACCAGCAATGAAAAAGGACCTCACCAGCGTGTTAACTTATCATGTGGTTGCTGGAAGCTACAAATCGTCTGATTTAAAGAATGGAATGGAACTTACAACTGTTCAGGGTCAGAAAATTAAACTAACTGAAAAAGACGGCACATGGTGGGTAAATGATGCTAAAATTACTATTCCTGATGTAATTTCAAGCAATGGCGTAACCTACGTAATAGATGGTGTTTTAATGCCAAAGAAATAAATAATAGTTAATTTTTTAAAGGCTTTCCTATTAAAACGGGAAGGCCTTTTTTGTGTTTTAAGCAATCCTTTATAAATTATTTAAAACTTTTATGGGTTGACCTTGTTCATTGTTCAATACATATAACTTAAAAACCACCCTATGAAAAAGTTAATTTTTAGTCTTGCTTTTGCGGGCTCTTTAATAATAGCCACTTCAGCATGCAATTCAACAAAGAATGTATCAGGCACTAACGACAGTACCGCGATAGATACTACTATAAAACCTGTAGATACCAATAAGGCTATGCCAGCCGATACAACCAAATTACCACCTGATACAACTATAAAACCTTAGCAATAGAAGCTCTTTTGAGTTAAGAGCAAGAAATTTAAACACGTATCTGCATTAACCTGCTTTGATACGTGTTTTTTTATTAAAAATGTATTATCAGAAATAAAATTTGTTTGTATTTTCAGCAGCCAAACAAATTTATATGATTAACAAGCAGAATAGAAATGTATTCTTTTTAATTCTAGTAGCCGCTCTGGGCTATTTTGTAGATATATATGATCTTCTTTTATTTCTTATCATTAAAAATAAAAGCCTTTCATCATTAGGTGTTCCGACAGATAAGATTACTGAAACCGGACTTTATTTAATGAATTGGCAAATGGCCGGACTACTTATCGGAGGTATATTTTGGGGAATTCTGGGTGATAAAAAAGGTAGGTTATCTGTACTCTTTGGGTCAATAATTATGTATTCCCTGGCTAATATTGCAAATGGCTTTGCCACCACTATTCCCGTATATGCCGCATTAAGATTTATTGCCGGGATAGGTTTAGCAGGAGAACTTGGGGCTGGTATTACCCTGGTAAGTGAAAGCATGAGTAAAGAAAAGAGGGGCTATGGAACTATGCTGGTTGCTGGAATTGGACTTATGGGTGCCGTTGCAGCTTATATAGTTGGGGACTTTTTTGAATGGAGAACTGCCTTTTTTGTGGGCGGGGGCCTTGGCATAGTATTGCTGCTTTTAAGATTTGGTGTTTTTGAATCTGGGCTATTCGAAAATATGTCTAAAAAGGAAGTTACTAAAGGAAACTTCTTCATGCTTTTTTCCCCCTGGAAACGTTTTTCTAAGTACTTAAGTTGTATCCTTATAGCTGTGCCATTATGGTTTGTAGTAGGAATTTTGGTGGGTATAGCGCCTGAATTTGGAAAAGCATTGCATGCAGTGGATGTTCTTGACAATGGTAAAGGTGTAATGTTTACTTATATAGGAATTTCATTGGGAGATTTCCTGAGCGGGGCCTTGAGCCAGCTTTTTAAAACACGTAAAAAGATTGTTTTCATCTTTATCACCTTGACCTTTTTTACCATGCTGGTGTATTTGCTAAACACTGGATGGACAGCAACCGGGTTTTATATATTATGCATATTCTTTGGCTTATTTACAGGATATTGGGTAGTGTTTGTAACCATCGCAGCAGAACAATTTGGAACAAATCTACGTGCCACTGTAACAACCAGCGTTCCAAACATGGTAAGAGGCTCGCTGATCCTCGTTACGCTTTTATTTCAATTTCTGGTAGCAAGAACAGGAATTATTAATGCAGCACTTTGTTTAGCTGTATTAACGGTAGGGCTTGCATACATCGGTTTGTATAATTTAGATGAGACTTATGGTCGTGATTTGAATTTTGAAGAGGAGTAGTGTCAAAAAAATGTACTATCTGAAAATTAAAGGAATGATGCCTTTTTATTAAGGTTAACTTTGTGTGTATAGTTTTAAAGAAATGGTGTTTAAAGATAGAGTAGTAGCGGCTTATCAGCAAATTCAGGATCAGATTTGCAAAAGCCTTGAGTTAACAGATGGTAAAGCTAAATTTGAGGAAGAGATTTGGAATAGAGAGGGCGGAGGTGGTGGCCGGACCCGTATATTACAACATGGTAATGTTATAGAAAAGGGTGGAGTTAACTTCTCGGCGGTTCATGGTAAGTTACCAGACTCCATTAGAAAAGCTTTTAAGGTAGATAGCGAGAACTTTTTTGCTACAGGCGTATCCATAGTAATGCATCCTAATAACCCGTTTGTACCTATAATTCATATGAATATCAGGTACTTTGAAATGGATGAGGAAACAAGATGGTTTGGAGGAGGCATAGATTTAACCCCACATTACATTATTGATACTGATGCAAGATATTTCCACCATCTTTTGAAACATACCTGCGACGAGTTTGACACTTCTTTTTACCCTAAGTTTAAAGCTCATGCCGATGATTATTTCTTTATTAAACATCGTGAAGAAACAAGAGGAGTAGGCGGCATTTTTTATGACAGATTGAAACCAGAAAATACCGGTTTATCGTTTGATCAGATCCTTGATTTTTCTGTAGCTGTTGGTAATACTTTTATCCCTGCATATACAGAACTAATTGATAGAAACAGAGATAAAGAATTTGACGAGAAACAACAAGAGTGGCAATACCTGCGAAGAAGTCGCTATGCTGAATTTAATTTGGTGTATGACGCAGGAACAAAATTTGGTCTCGAAACCAATGGCAGAATTGAATCTATTTTAATGAGTTTGCCACCTATGGCCAAATGGATATACAATCATCAAACCCTTCCGAACAGTGATGAATCTTATACTTTAAGCAAGCTTAAAAAAGGCATAGAATGGGTCTGAGAATAGCCTAATTTTTACGTTAAAATTTTTCCACAATGCGCCTTAATGGCGCTTTTTTTATTAGCTTCGCAAGGTTATAAGAATACCACATTTAAATCGTTCTTAAGGAACATTAATATTTATGGCAGAAGATTTAGAAAATCAAGAAAACGACAAAATAATAAGAATCGATATTGACGAGCAAATGAAATCAGCTTACATCGATTATTCGATGTCGGTTATCGTATCAAGGGCATTGCCTGACGTACGTGATGGATTAAAACCAGTACACCGCCGCGTGTTATACGGTATGCTCGATCTGGGGTTAACAAACAATAAACCATATAAAAAATCTGCACGTATTGTAGGTGAGGTACTAGGTAAGTATCACCCACATGGTGACGCTTCTGTTTATAATACCATGGTAAGGATGGCTCAGGAATGGAGCTTACGTTATTTAATGGTTGAAGGACAGGGTAACTTTGGATCAATTGATGGTGACTTTCCTGCAGCAATGCGTTATACAGAGGCTCGTTTCCAAAAAATTGCCGAGGAAATGCTTGCCGATATCAATAAAGACACTGTAGATTTTCAGTTAAACTTTGATGATTCATTGCAGGAACCTACTGTACTTCCTTCAAAAGTTCCAAACTTATTAATCAATGGATCTTCGGGTATCGCTGTAGGTATGGCAACAAATATGCCTCCTCACAATATCACAGAGTCAATTAATGCAACCATAGCATACATTGAAAACAATGATGTTACAGTTGCAGAACTGATGAAACATATTAAAGCCCCTGATTTTCCAACCGGGGCCATAATTTATGGTTATACTGGCGTTCAGGAAGCATTTGAAACTGGTAGGGGCCGTATAGTTATGCGTGCCAAGGCCGAAATTGAAGCTACTAAAGAGCGGGAAACAATCATTGTAACTGAAATACCTTACCAGGTAAACAAAGCAATGATGATTGAGCGTACTGCCGAGCTTGTTGGAGAGAAAAAAATTGAAGGTATTTCGAATATTAAGGATGAGTCTAACAAAGACGGAATTCGTATTGTTTACGAAATTAAACGCGACGCAAACGCTTCAATTGTATTAAATAACTTATTTAAACAGACCGCCTTACAAACATCATTTAGTGTAAATAACATTGCACTGGTTAAAGGCAGACCACAATTATTAAATCTAAAAGACCTGATTCAGCACTTCGTTGAGCATCGCCACGAAGTAGTAATCCGCAGAACCAAGTTTGAATTAGCAGAAGCACAGAAACGCGCCCACATATTAGAAGGCTTGTTAATTGCCCTTGATCATTTAGATGAAGTAATTAACTTAATCCGTAGTTCTGATACACCAGAAGAAGCCAGACTAGGCTTAATGGAGAAATTTGGACTAAGTGATATTCAGGCAAGAGCCATCCTTGATATGACACTCCGCAGGTTAACCGGTCTGGAGCGTGATAAAATTAAGGAAGAGTACAATGAGTTAATGAAAACTATAGAGTACTTACAATCTATTTTGGCTGATGAAGGTAAGCGTATGCAGATAATTGTTGAGGAGCTTACTGAAATGAGAGAAAAATACGGTGATGAGCGTAGAACTCAGATCGTACACTCGGCCGAAGACATGAGTATGGAAGACTTCATCGAAGATGAAGAAGTAGTAATTACCATTTCTCATGAGGGTTATATTAAACGTACTCCTGCAACTGAATATCGTACACAGGGCAGAGGTGGAAAGGGTTCAAAAGGAAGTGATTCAAGAAATGAAGACTTCATTGAGCACATGCTAATTGCATCTAACCACAACTACATGTTGTTCTTTACCGAAACAGGTCGTTGCTTCTGGTTAAGAGTATATGAAATTCCGGAAGGATCGAGGTTAAGTAAAGGTAGAGCTATCCAAAATATCATTAATATTCCTAAAGAAGAAAAAATTAAAGCCTTTATTAAGGTTAAAAATCTTAAGGATCAGGAGTACCTTGAAAATAACTATATCATCATGTGTACCAAAAAAGGAACAATTAAGAAAACTTCTTTGGAGGCATATTCAAGACCTAGGGTTAATGGTATCAATGCAATCAATATCAATGAGGGAGATCAATTACTTGAAGCAAGTTTAACTACCGGAACCAGCGAAATTGTTATGGCATTGCGCTCTGGAAGGGCAATTCGCTTTAACGAAGAGAAGGTTAGACCAATGGGAAGAACTGCTACCGGTGTTCGTGGTGTAACACTTGCTCATGAAAATGATGAAGTTGTTGGCATGATTGCTGTTAATGATCCAGGAGCTACTGTTCTTGTTGTATCAGAAAAAGGTTATGGTAAACGTACCGATATAGAAGATTATCGTGTTACAAATAGGGGTGGTAAGGGTGTTAAAACCATTAACGTTACTGAAAAAACAGGAACTCTTGTTGCAATCAAAAACGTAACTGACTCTGATGATTTAATGATCATCAATAAATCAGGTATTGTTATTAGAATTGTTGTTAGCGAATTAAGAGTAATGGGACGAGCTACACAAGGTGTACGTTTAATTAACTTAAAGGGTAATGACGAGATTGCTTCAGTAGCCAGAATTGATCATGATGACGAAGAAACTGAAGAAGCAACTGAAAGCCATGTTGTAGTAGATGGTGAAGCTCTTGAAGCTGCTCCTGAAGAGGACACTACGGAAGAAGAAACGGGTGATGAGGAAGCTGGAGATGATGCAGAAGAAGAAACCGAAGACTAAAAATCATAATTGTTGAACATATATTAAATAAAATGAAAAAGATACTTTTTAGTTTATTATTTGTAGGTGTTGCCACACTTGCTAATGCACAAAAGAGTGAAATTGAAGCTGCAAAAAAACAATGGGCACTTTTGTCTTTAAATAAAGACAAAACCTTGGCCGACAATTTAAAAACTCTAAATGAAGGGCTGGCACACACAGATAAAGCAATTGCTCATGAGAAATCAAAAGATCTGGTAGAATCTTGGTCCTATAGAGCGTTATTTGCTTCGAGAATTGCGTTAGTAGATTCACTTGATGCTGCTAATTCATCGGCAAATCAAAAAATTGCTGAAGAAGCAGTTGAAAAAGCAAAAGCCTTAGATACTAAAGGCAATGAAAAAGAAAATATCGAGAATGCACGCCTAACCATTCAGGATGCAATGAGAAACAGGGGAATTTACGCTTATCAAAAGAAGGATTTCGCCGGAGCATTAGCAGCATTTAATGAAGTAACTGCTAAAAATCCTAATGACACAGCAATGTTTATCAATGCAGGTGTTGTAGCTAAAGAGGCAAAGAATTATCCTGAAGTAGTTAGAAACTTTAAAAAAGCTATTGAACTGAATTATAAAGATTCTAAAATGCTTTATTCTGATATTATCAAAACTACTTTTGATGAGATAAAAGATAGCGTGGCAGGTTTAAGTTTATTACAAGAAGCGTCTGCTAAATATCCTGAGGATCCGTATTTTATCGGTCTTGAAACTGATATCTATTTAAAAAAGGGAGATATAGCTAAATCTCAGGAAATGCTTACTAAATTAGTAGCAAAAGATCCTAAAAACGCTAACTACCAATCTCTTTTAGGCGATACTTACTACAAACAGGCACTTGCTGTACAAACTCAAAGAAATGCTTTAGATCCTAAGAAGACTAAAGAATTTAATGAACTGGGTATTAAGATGACTAAATTCATTGATCAAGCTATTCCTTTCTATAAAGCAGCTCTTGATATAGATCCAAAACATGTAAATACATTAGAAAATTTAGCGATTATCTATGCATTTAAAAATGATAACGTTAACTATGAAGCCATAAAAAAAAGATTGGCTGAGTTAAAATAAGTACAATCATTTTTTTTGAATAAAAAAAGAGGGATAGGTTTATCCCTCTTTTTTTTTAAGTTTGTAATATGAGTAGGATATCTTTTATTAGCACAATATTTTTAGTTGTAACAACTTGTAATTTGGCCTTTTCTCAAAAAAGTCAGCTTTTAATAGCAAGAAATAGTGTGGGTAAATTGCAAATAGCTATTAACAATAAGCAAGATGCTAATGCGCAATTAGGAATAATAGGGGAAGGGATAAGAGCAACCGAGGCAGCTCAAAATGATAAGAAAACAAAAAAATGGCCCGAAACATGGGCAATTAAAGCTTATTTAAGTTCATATATAGCCATTACAGATCCAAATGAGGGCAATTCGGACAAATATTATACCCTGGCTATAGATGCAATAGATTCTGCAAAAAGGTTAGATAAATTTCAAACTAATACGCATTTAATAGAAGCATCGATTTACAATGTTAATATTAAAAAGCAGGAAAAGGCAAATGCAGCCTTTGCAAAAAATGATTTCACTGCAGCTTTTAATTTATTGAAAGAAGTAAGTGATTTTTTTCCAAAAGACACCACTTTAGCAATAAATACTGCTCTTGCCGCACAAAATATCAGAGGTTTTGATAATGCTCTTGAATATTTTAAAAGAGCAAAAGAAAACGGCGCAAAAAATCCGGCAGTATTTCAAAATCTGGCGAATATCTATACTTCAAAATTTGAGGTAGAGCAGGCAATTAAAACGCTTGAAGATGGAATAAGAATAAATTCCGGAGACGTTAACTTAACAAATAATTATATCAACTTACTACTTGATAACGAAAAATACGGTCAGGCAATAAAAGTTATTGAGAATACATTAAAAACGGATACAGCAAACAAATTGCTGTATTTTCTATACGGATATCTATATCAAAATAATTCGGGCTTAGGAACAGCTGAATTAGCTTATAGTAAAGCTTTGGTTATTGATGAGAATTATTTTGACGCTTTATATCAATTAGGCGTAGCCTATATACAATCTGCAAATGAGGCTCTAAAATCAGCCAGTTCAGATAAAAACGTAAAGTTTTCATCATTCATTAATAGAGCCGAGGTTTCATTACTACAAGCTCATGAGATTAATCAGAATGATAAATCTACTGTTCAGTTGCTTATAGAAATCTATACCCGTAAAAACAAACTGGATAAAGTTCAGGAACTTAAATCTAAGTTAGAAGAGTTTTAAACTAATTAGTTAAACACCTGCGTATAGGGGGTGTTTGTTTTATTTATTACTTAACATAATATTAATTATTGGACTAATATAATAAATAATTGATTACATATTATAGCACTGGGTTCTTTCATATTTTTTGTTATTTTGCAATAAGTGATTTTCAATATGTTTGATCGTCCCATAAGAAGTATACATGATTTCTTGCTTAGCACATATTTCGCTGATGGTCTGAGAATTACCTTCGGTGTTCTTTGTCCTTCTTTAATTTTAGCCCAATTTGGAATGCTTCAATATGGCATGACTTTGTCACTTGGAGCTCTATGTGCGAGTGTTGTTGATTCTCCAGGTCCAATTGTACATCGCAGAAATGCCATGTTAATCACTACAGTTTTAATTACACTAATATTTATTATTGTAGGCCTTACAAACAGCAATATATATTTTACCGGGATTGTTATTGCTTGTTTCAGTTTTGTTTTCTCTATGTTTTTCTTGTACGGCCTCAGAGCCGCTGCAATTGGAACAGCTTCATTACTCATCATGGTTTTAAGTATTGATGACATCCGCCCATGGACTGAAGTTCTCTTTTCTGCTCTGCTTATCTTTGCCGGGAGTATTTGGTATACTTTACTTAGCTATTTTTTTTACAGATTAAGGCCGTATAGAATTGTTCAACAAACGCTTAGTGACTCAATACATTCGGTAAGCGAATTTTTAAGAGCTAAAGCGAAGTTTTATCGTCAAAATACAAACTATGATGATAATTATGCTGATTTACTTCAACTTCAGGTCACGGTTCACGAAAAACAGGATGCTGTTAGAGAGGTATTATTTAAAACTAGAGAAATAGTTAGAGAAACTACCCCCGAAGGCAGGTTTCTTCTCTTGGTTTTTGTAGATATGGTTGATCTTTTCGAACAAGTTATGTCTACCTATTATAATTACAAGCAACTCCATGAACAATTTGATGCTTCGGGTATTTTAATTCATTACGAATCAGTAATTATAAAAATTGCAGATGAGCTGGACGATATTGCCTTTTCTTTAAAAACAGGGAGCACCCCTAGCCTACCCACTTCACTAATAGAAGATATAGATAAACTAAAAAATGAGATCACCGCACTTGAAGTAAACAATACAGAAAACAAATATAACACCCTTGGTATCATCGCTTTAAAGAACATAGAGGTTAATATAGAAAACATCCTATCGAGAATTAAAACTATCAATGGATATTTTAATAAAAGCGAGAAAAAGAATCTGAAACCACGAAAAATTGAAGTTGAAAGATTTGTTACGAGACAAAATATTGATTTCAAACTACTAATTGAAAATATAACCTTTAATTCTTCAACTTTCAGGCATTCCCTAAGAGTTGCTATAGTAATGCTTATTGGTTTTATTGTGGCCAAATCGTTGGATTTCTCACATAGTTATTGGATCCTATTAACCATTCTGGTAATATCTAAACCTGGTTTCAGTTTAGCAAAAAAAAGAAATATAGAGCGTTTGGTGGGAACCGTTATTGGCGCATTTGTTGGTATGGGGATACTGGTTTACATTAATGACAAAAACACGCTATTTGTTATTTTACTGATATGTATGATTGGTTGCTATAGCTTTCAGCGTAAAAATTATGTGGTAAGCGTACTCTTTATGACTCCATACATCCTGGTACTATTTGATTTTCTTGGACTTGGAGGTATTTCTTTAGCCCGAGAAAGAATCTATGACACGCTGATAGGTTCAGGTATTGCTTTGCTAGCCAGTTACTCACTATTTCCAAACTGGGAATATGAAAAACTTAAAGAGGCTATGGTTGATACACTAATTGCCAACGTAAGATATTTTGAACAGGTCAAACTCTTTTATTCAGAACAAGTTACAGATTTAACAAATTATAAGGTTGCCAGAAAAGAAGTTTATGTAAGTACCGCAAATCTAGCCTCGCTATTTCAGCGAATGTTTTCAGAACCGAAAAGTAAACAGATCATGATGAAAGAGCTACATCAATTTACTGCACTAAATCACCTCTTATCATCGTATATAGCTACCTTATCTTTGTATTATAAGGAGCATTCCTTTATTTTTCCAAATTTTGAAGAGTTAAATCCCATAACACAAAACACAGTTTACTTACTTAACCTGGCTTCCGAAAACTTATTCAAAAATACAGATACCGTAAATAATGTTCCATTGATAAGACGAAATATAAATCCTAATGCTGATGAACAAAGCGATGAGGTGATCATTGCAGAACAATTTGATACGATTCAGAAAGTAGCATATGACATCTATAAATTATCAGAGGTCATATCTAAAACTACCAAAAGAAATATTTAAAAGAAGCTTTATTTAGGCCAATAAAAAAGGTCCAGACATGATATCTGGACCTTTTTTATAATCTTTTCTGACAACTAAATTGCTGTTTCTTCCTTCTTATCAGCAATAGTATTTATAGGTCTGCCATTTTTAAAAGCATCCCTGGTTTTTAAACCAAGAAGTTCAAACATAGCCATATCATCAATAAATGCA
>Ga0157371_10002031_pt1 | contig 19967 bp, 18 predicted proteins | sample C45metaG_FD_113462 | JGI IMG/M metagenome (GOLD analysis project Ga0157371, IMG submission 113462) | Corn rhizosphere microbial communities from Kellogg Biological Station, Michigan, USA - C4-5 metaG | ecosystem: Host-associated > Plants > Roots > Rhizosphere > Soil | place: USA: Michigan...
CCACGTTTTTTAACGGGGTATCATGCCTCCAATAAGCGAACGGCCGCGACCCTCCTGGCGAGCACCATAACATGGCCCGTTTCTACCCCACACAGGCGGGCCCGGCCGGGGACCGTTTTTTAGCACTTCCCTCTCCTCCCGGAGCACGCGGTTCTCAAGGCGAAGACGTTCATTCTCGCGAGCCAGATCTGCCTGCGGCGCTGTCACCAGGCCAGACGGCCGATACTGCGACACCCATTTGTTCAGCGTCGATTTGCCGACCCCCAGATCCGACGCGACCCGTCCGCGCGGCAACCCGCTGGTCAACGCAATGCGCACCGCCTCCTGCTTGAACTCTTCGCTATGCTTGATCATCTCGTCGGTCTCCTTGAACGAGCCTTAAACTCTCAAGTGACCGGCACAAAACCGTTACAAGTCCATGGCGTGGAGGAATTCACAATCGACGGGCAGACGGTCGATGCGACATTTCTCCAGGGAGCCACGGTGCCACTCAACGTGACGGGGCTGCCCGGCGTGGCGATGCGGTTTGGGACCAGCAGCGAGGGACTGCCGATCAACGTGCAGATCGTCGGCAAATGGCAGGCTGAGTCCACCATCCTGCACGTGGCCTCGCTTCTTGAGAGCGTGAGCCCGGTTCGCGGCCTCGTTCCCAACCTCTGAGAGACATGCAGCCTGCGCTTTAGAGCCTAGGGCGCGGGCTGGCTGGTCGAACGGGCGGCGGTGCCGGTACGGGCTATCTTGTTTTCCTACTGCGCGCCCCCATATGGACCGGGTTGGCATCCGCATGATGCTCAATCGCAAATTGGCAGCGCTGGCTCCCCGCTTGTGAAGCGACGACATATCGTCGCGGTCCAGCGGCAGGATGCATTTAATGACATTTCGACCGCTCCACGATCGCGTTCTCGTTCGCCGCATTGATCCTGTCGCAACATCGGTCGCGGGCATCAGGTCCGAAGACGGTATCCTTAAGCTGCTGGACGTGAAGTCCGAAGATCGCATCCTATTTGAAAAATGGTCCGGGTCCGAGGTGCAGGTGAATGGCGAGAACCTTCTCATCGTGAATGGGAAGTGACGTCCTGGGCGTCCTCAGCTGAACCGGCCATTTCTTTCCGGCGCATGTTCAGGCGTTGACCAACTTATCTTAAAGGATCAGCATTTATGTCAGCCAAGGACATCAGATTCTCGCGCGACGCGCGTGATGGCATTGCTCGCGGTGTCGATATTCTCGCGAACGCCGTCCGGGTGACGCTTGGTCCAAAGGGGCGCAATGTCCTCATCGACAAGAGCTTCGGCGCTCCCCGGATCACCAAGGACGGCGTGACCGTCGCGAAGGAAATCGAACTCTCTGACAAGTTCGAAAATATGGGCGCCCAGATGATGCGCGCCGTCGCTTCCAAAGCGAATGACCATGCCGGCGACGGCACGACCACAGCGACCGTGCTCGCTCAGGCGATCGTGCGCGAAGGCATGAAATCCGTGGCCGCCGGCGTCAATCCGATGGACCTGAAGCGCGGCATCGATAGTGCTGTCACGGCTGTCGTCGCCGAACTCAAGGCGCGCTCCAAGCCCGTATCCAACAACCAGGAAATCGCCCAGGTCGGCATCGTCTCCGCCAATGGCGACGAGGTGGTCGGTCGCAAGATTGCCGAAGCGATGGAGAAGGTCGGCAAGGAGGGCGTCATCACCATCGAGGAAGCTAGCGGCGTCGAGTTCAAACTGGATGTCGTCGAGGGCATGCAGTTCGATCGCGGCTATCTCTCGCCTTATTTCATCACCAATGCCGAGAAGATGTCGGTGGACCTTCAGGACCCGTACATCCTGATCCATGAGAAGAAGCTGAGCAACCTGCAGCCGCTTCTCCCCATCCTTGAAGCGGTGGTACAGGCTGGTCGGCCGCTCCTCATCATCGCCGAAGATGTCGAAGGCGAAGCGGTTTCCACGCTTGTCGTCAACAAACTGCGCGGCAGCCTACATATCGCGGCCGTGAAGGCGCCCGGCTTTGGCGATCGTCGCAAGGCGATGCTGGAGGATATCGCCATCCTCACCAATGGGAGCATCGTCGCGGACGAACTCGGCATCAAACTGGAGAGCGTGACCCTCGACATGCTGGGCAGCGCCAAGCGGATCGTCATCGACAAGGACAGCACCACGATCATCGATGGCGCGGGCGATCAAGAGGCGATCAAAGGCCGCGTCGACGCGCTTCGGGCGCAAATCGAGACGACCGCCAGCGAGTATGACCGCGAGAAATTGCAGGAGCGGCTGGCCAAGCTTGCCGGCGGTGTCGCCGTGATAAAAGTTGGCGGCGTGTCCGAAACCGAGGTCAAGGAACGCAAGGATCGCGTCGATGACGCGCTACACGCCACCCGCGCGGCTGTCGAAGAAGGCGTCGTCCCCGGTGGCGGCACCGCGCTGCTCTATGCCTCCAAGACGCTGGATGGTCTCAATCCTGTCAACGACGACCAGCGGCGCGGCATCGATATCATCCGCAGGTCGCTTCAGGCGCCCTTGCGGCAGATTGCCGAGAATGCCGGACATGACGGTGGCGTGATCGCAGGGCGCCTGCTGGATGAGCGGGATGAAAATATGGGGTTCAACGCCCAGACGGAGCAGTATGAAAATCTCTTCCAGGCCGGCATCATCGATCCCACCAAGGTCGTTCGGGTCGCGTTGCAGGACGCAGCGTCGATCGCGGGGCTGCTGATTACCACCGAGGCGGCCGTCGCCGATCTTGGCGAATGAAGCAGCGGCACGTCCATAGTCGGCGGCATGGGTAGCGATCGGTCCCCAATTTGATGCCCTGCGCGCGCGATCAGAGCCGCCACACGCCAAGCGAAATGCTTTCGAAAAGGAACGCCCCATGATCCACACATCCGCCTTCTGCCTGGCTCAAGAGGCCGTGCAGCGTGATCGCGCCGCAACCGCAAACCTGAAGAATGTTAAGATGATCGCGACGTCCGCTGCCGCCGCATGGGCGCGCGAAGCTGCCAGCGCGCTGCGTCGCGAGACGAAACTCGGGCGCGAGGAGAGATTGCCGTCCGCAGCCTCGCTGTCCGAGATCAAAGAGGACTTGTGGTTCAGCGAAAATCCCGACCGGGGGTCGGCAAGCTGATGATATTGCGGACTACAAGATCGTCGGTGACCTTCGGTTTTCCTTTCCGCCTGAAGGCATTTGAGACCGCATCTGAGCATCAGAATGTGCCTGCTGACGGCGGCGACGGGCCGACAAGAGCACGCCATTCGTGACTTATCCTCCTCAAGTTTCGGGTGTGTCCATCCTGAAATGCGAAACAGCAGCCTGAATTGAAAATCTTTTTCAACTAATCTATCACTGATAATTAGGCATTTTATGCGGCATTCAAATTTAAATTGCAGGCATTTCCTAATGTCTTGAAATTTAGGACGACAGCATCCATTTACTTCTCAAGATTGGACTTGCGCCTGATGAGCCTGTCCATTTGCAATATGATTGCCCTATTGGCCATATTGCGTTTGCCGTAGCGTCAATATTTCAGCTGAAACCCGGTGTTTTTGATCCGGCAGACTAAGGATCAAGAATGCTGATACGAGCCGGCTACGATATCGCTTTTGCAGCCGACAGGGCCGTTCCGATGCTGGCAATGCTCAGCATCCACCCCAGTCGAAACCGGGATCTTCGCAGCGCCCAGCGGATATTCACCCAGCCCGATGTAACAGCCTATGATTATGTCGATGGGTTCGGCAATATCTGCACCCGTCTCACAATGCCGCCGACAGGCATCACCATATCCTGCGGCTTCGTAATCGAGGACAGCTTCCTGCCCGATGTCACCGCGCCGGAAGCGATACAGGTGCCGCTGGAGCACATTCCCGACGATGCTTTGCATTTTCTGCTGGGTAGCCGCTATTGCGAGACGGACCGCCTGTCCGATCAGGCATGGGCGCTTTTCGGCCACACGGCGCCCGGCTGGTCGCGGGTTCAGGCGATCTGCGATTATGTGCATGAGCGTATCCGCTTCGACTATATGGCCGCGCGGCCGACCCGCACGGCATGGGATGCCAATGAAGAGCGCGTCGGCGTCTGCAGGGACTATGCGCACCTCGCCGTGGCCCTCTGTCGCTGCATGAACATCCCCGCCCGATACTGTACCGGCTATATGGGCGACATGGATTTGCCGGTCCTTGTCGGCGACATGGACTTCTCGGCCTGGTTCGAGGCCTATCTCGACGGCACATGGTACACGTTCGATGCGCGCCACAACCGTCCCCGGCGTGGTCGCATCCTGATGGCGCGCGGGCGCGATGCCGCCGACGTGGCGCTGACCACGATCTTCGGCGCCGCCAGGCTTACGCGCTTCGACATCTACACCGACGAGGATCGCCTTGGGCATTTTGTGCCCTGATATTCAACACAGCCAGGAGATTGCAAATGGCCAAGAGCCAGAAGAGATCGAACCGTGAAGTGCGCAAGCCCAAGGCCGAAAAGCCGGGCAAGACCAACGCGTCCAATCCGTCCACCAAACCCGGTGTGGTCGGTATCGTGACATTGAAAAGTTGATGTTGCGCAAGTTCACACCCCGCAGCGCCGTAAAGCTTTCCGATGGGGAGGCCAAGCGCCAGAGCCGCGTGACGAAGCTCGCCCTGGACAGGCTGGGGGCGTCCGCAGCCATTGCCTTTCTCAACGGTCATCTGGACGATCTTTCGGGCCGACCGATCCAGATTGCCGTGGCCAGCGAAGAGGGACTCCAGTCCATCGAGCGACTGCTGGCCAAAACGCCGGTGATCGCGCGACAACCTTGAACATCATCGACGCTAGGGTCAGGACCCATTGATATAACTGTGGATAAGCGCGGAAGCGGGGGCCCTTCTACTCACGGCCTAAGGTGCTGAGCAGGCATCATAATCTGGCAAATGCGTGGGGTCCCCAGCAGTGTCGATTGGAGCCCCCCTACGACTTGAAGGTGCGAAAGGTTTAAACGGCTTGCGCGATATCATAAGGGGCCTCGCTTCGAGGCCGATCCGCACCCTTCATCCACCTTCATTTCCGGTCGTTCGCGGGCAGCGCGAAAGCCAGGACATAGTCGCCCCTGCGCGCCGCCAGCGCATCATGGCCTCCGGCCGCGATCACGACGATCTGGCGGCCCGCTCTGTCCCGATATGTCATTGGCGTCGCCTGCCCGCCGGCGGGTAGCCCCATTCGCCAGAGCAACTGCCCTGTCCGGGTGTCGAACGCCCGGAAATAGCTGTCCTGCGCAGCGCCGATGAACGTCAGGCCGCCTGCGGTCGTGATAGACCCGCCGATATTGGGCACGCCCATGGTGAAGGGCAGCATGGACCTTGTACCGAGCGGTCCCGCCTCGCGCGCGGTGCCCAGAGAACGGCTCCACAACAGTGCGCGCGTCTTGAGGTCGACCGCCGAAATCAATCCATAGGGCGGCTGCTGGCACGGAATGCCAAGTGGGGAGAGGAAGGGCGCGAGATCGACGGCATAGGGCGTGCCGGCCTGCGCGGCCATCCCACCGACGTCTCCATGCACATTGGCGCTGATTGCCTTCACGCCCAGCCGATCGGCCTGCCGTCGCGGGACGAGCCGGCCGCGCACGGCGACGCGCATGGAATTGACGATCATGATGTCGCGCTGGCGATCGATGGAGACGCCGCCCCAGTCCATGCCGCCCGTATAACCGGGGGACACGATGGCCGGACGGTCTAGCCCGACCGGCGTGACCGGCCCGTCGTAGCGCGAACGGCGGAACTGGATCCGGCACCAGGCCTGGTCGAGCGGGGTGACGCCCCACATCGTTGCCTCGGTAAGGCGCGGCCCCGCGAAGGAGGGCATTCCGGTCGAAAAAGGCTGGGTCGGCGCGACATGTTCGCCAGGCACGGCGCCCGTTGGCGCCGGGCGCTCCTCCACCCGGGTGATGGGTCGGCCGGTCCGCCGGTCGAGCACGAAGATTTCGCCGCGCTTGGTCGCCTGGACGACGGCGGGAATGCGGCCGGCCGGCGTCGGCATGTCATACAGCGTCGGCTGCGCCGGGACATCATAATCCCACAAATCATGGTGGGTGGTCTGGAAGGACCAGCGCACCGCCCCCGTGTTCGCATCCAGCGCGACGACCGAACTGGAATATTTTTCGTCAAAGGGCCTGCGCATGCCGCCGAACCAATCGGGAACGGCGTTGCCGGTCGGCAGATAGACGAGGCCGAGGGTCTCATCGGCGCTTATCGGCGCCCAGCTGTTGGGCGTGCCGGGCGTGAACTGCTCGCCCTGCGGCGGCATCCCGTGCTCCTTCGGGCGGCCCATGTCGAATGCCCAGGCGAAAGCGCCCGTCGCCGCGTCGAACGCGCGGATCACGCCGGACGGTTCGCCCAGATGCTGGTTGTCGGTCACCCATCCGCCCAGCACGACCTTTCCGCGTATGAGTTGGGGGGCGGAGGTGACGAAATAATAGCCCTTCTCCACTTTCCCCAGCCCGGCTTTCAGATCGACGAAGCCGCCCCGGCCGAAGCGCGGGCACGGCAATCCGGTGGCGGCGTCCAGTGCGAAAAGGCGCCCGTCGATGGTGCCCCCGATGATCTCCGCAGCGCAAGGCCCGCGCCGCTCCATGGGATTGCGGAAATAGGTCACGCCCCGGCACGCCGCCAGAAAGACCTGACCCTGATCTGCGCGGGTGCGATATCGCCACCGCTCGACGCCGGTCGCCGCATCCAGGGCGATGACATCATTGTCGGGCGCACAGAAATAGAGGCTGTCACCGATCTTGAGCGGCGTCGCCTCGAACGTGGTCCGCACCGACTTCCGCACATAGCCGGTGCGATATTGCCAGAGCGGCCGTAGGGCGGAGACATTTGCCGGGGTCAGTTGAGCGAGCGGAGAATAGCGCGTCCCGCCCTGATCCCGTCCATAGGCCGGCCAGTCGCCAGCCCCGGCCTCCTCCCCGCCGACCCGCGCCGGCCCCAAAGCGGGAAGGCCGCCCGGTCTGTCCGACCGGTCGGCAGCGATCAGCACGAGCACGAGCGCGCCGACCAGCACCGCCGTCGCCGCGCCTCTCCGCCGTCCGGACCATCGCGGGCAGATGCCGAGCAGCGGGAATCCCAGGCCCAATAGGAGCGGCGCCAGCAATCGCGGCATGAGCGGCCAGGGATCGAAACCCACCTCGCCAATTGCCCAGACGGCGGTGCCCGCCAGCAGCGCCGCATAGAGATAGGCGCCGCGCCGGTCGCAGTGCCACGTTAGCAACCCGGAACCGACGGTCGCGCATCCCGCGGCAAGATAATAAGCCGAGCCGCCGATCCAGATCAGCGTTCCCCCAAGCCAGCACAAAGCCAGGCCGAGGACAATCAGCAGTGCACCGAACGGTCGGGCGGCGCGGGGGCGGTTAATAGGGGGGGTCGGCATGGATGCTCGCTATCGCCGCGGGGCATTGAATGGGAACATATCGCCGGAGGCGATCAAAATTCGGACCTCACGACCACGCCGAATTGTCGTGGCAAGCCGTAGGCGATGCTGCTCGACGAAAAGTTCTGCGTTTCCGGCAAGCCGCCGCCATAATGGATCCTGTTCGTGAGGTTCCGGACGAACAGGCCGGTGGACACCGCGCTGCCGAACATATTCGTCCAGTCGATCCGCATGTTTAACAGCGCATATCCCGGAATGACACTGCCCGGATTGAGCGTGTTCCCCAGGTTCGAGAAGCTGAAGGACGTCTGCGCGCTCATGTCGGCGCGGTAGATGATCCGACCGGCATCGTCGGGCAGATCGTTTGTCACCTGACCGAACAGCGAGCCGGACCATTTTGGCGTGTCGGCATAGGGGCCATAATCGACCGGCTGGCCGAACAGCGCCGCTCGTCCGCTGGTGAAGCGCGCGCGGGCATAGTTCAGCGCGCCGCCCAGCGTGAGCCATGGGGCAGGCTTGATCTGACCATCAATCTCCACGCCGGTCACCTGCGCCTTGGGAATGTTCGCGGTCAGGCTGGAGATGTTGCCGGCGATGTTCAGATAGATGGTCCGTTGGACGTTGGAAATCCAGCTGTTGTAAACTGCGGCGTTCAGCTGCGCCGGCACCCCGGCCGCGCGGCCGTTGAACTTCAGGCCGCCCTCGACGTCGCGTACCCGTTCAGGCTCGAAATAATTGCCGCCGCCCGCTGCCGTCACGGTGTCTCCCAGCGGCGGCGCGAAGGCGTTGTAGCTGCCTGCCCTCCAGCTGCCGCGCGTGGTCGCGTACAGCATGAGGGAGGGGGTCGCGTGATAGTCGAGGGTGAGCGTCCAGCTGGGATCGCTCGCCCTTGCCCGCTGATCGTCCGTGGCGCTGCCCAGGAACAGGGAGCCGGTCCGCTGCTGGCTGCTGACCTTGTCCCAGGTGTAGCGCGCGCCGGCCGTGAGGTTGAACTTGTCGGTGATCGCGTAGGTGCCCTGGGTGAACAGCGCGTAGGACTTGTTCCTGACGCGGCTGTTGTAGCGAACGGCGAAGGAGCCGCTCAGGTTGGGCGGGACAATGTACGTGCCGTGGATGGGCGAGTCATTGTCCGTGAACTGGTTCGCATAGAAGGCGCCGACGATATATTGCAGGCGATCGAACAGCTTGCCCTGCACCTGAAGTTCTTCCGACTGCTGGTGGTTGCGCAGATAGGCGGAAGGCGGAGCGCCCGGCGTGCCTCCGTTGGTCAACAACGGATAGGGCGACGCGTCATAATCATAATGGTCGTAGGCCTTTGCGTCGCCATAGCCGAAGATATTCTTGAGGACCGCCCCCGATCCCAGATCAAGCTCGGTGATATTGGCGACATAGACGGCCTTGCCGGAATGTCCCAGCGGCGCATCGACGTACGCGACGCGGCCCTTCTGGCTGTCCAGATAGGCGGGGATATTCTGAATGCCGCCGGCAAAGCTGCGCGGATCGGCCGCAACCAGCGCCCGAAAGGCGGGAATGGAGGGGTTCCACAGGCAAGATGTCCCGCCATAGGGCTGACCGCACGGAATGGCGCTGACGATCCGGTTGGGGGCGTTGGTGCCGCCGAAGTGGCTATATTGGGCAATGGCGATATTGGTCAGCCCATCCGCCGGCTCAAGAAACAGCGTGGCGCGGCCGGATTTGACATCCCGGTCGCCATATCTTTTGCCGTCGTAGAGATTGCGGACATAGGCCCCACCGCGCGCCAGCGTCCCGGCCAAGCGCAAGGCCGCGCGGTCGCCGGCGAGGGGAATGTTCAGCGCGCCTTCCGTGACGAACCGGTCATAGCTGCCATATTGGGCGCTGATGAATCCCCCGAATTTATAGTCGGGTCGGCGGGTCTGGAACAGGATCGCGCCGCCCGTCGTGTTGCGGCCGAACAGCGTGCCTTGCGGCCCCTTGAGCGCCTGCACGCTTTGCAGGTCATAGAAGGCCGTCGCCGAATTGGAGACGTCGGGAACTTCATTGATATACGATACCACGCCGGGCGGCGACGAGGAGAAGGCGTCGATCGATTGCCCCCGGATCGCGAAGTTCAGTTGATTCTGCCCCGACGTCGACCGGACCATGAGGCCTGGAATGGATGTCTGCAGGTCCGCCTCCGACTGCACGCCCTGGCGCGTGATCTGATCGGCGCTGAGGCCGATGACCGTGCTGGGCACGTTGGAGAGCCGCTCGTCGCGCCGTCGCGCGGTCACGACGATCTCGTCCAGCGACGATCCGCTCGCTGCCGATGAGGCGCCCGCCGACGATTGCGCGCCGACCGGCATCGCGCTCAAACTCGCCAGAACCAGAGCCGACGTCGATAGTGCATATGACGTCTTCATGACGCCTCTCCCTTCTTGATATTCGTTGCGGCGATGGCGGCATCCATGGCTTGGCGGGCGCCGGAGCGGCCATGCGCGACCGCGCCGGGCCCGATTCAGAACGTCAGGCGCAAGTCGCCCCCGAATGTGCGCGGCGACTGCAGATAGATGGACGACATCGGTTGCGGCATGTTGGGCGTCAGCGCGTTGCCCGAGCCGAAGGCATGCGATCCATCGACATGATTGAAGATATTCTTGCCCCAGAAGGCGATCTCGCCCTTTACCCCGCCCCCGAACTTGATGTCGCCAAGCGTGATGCGGCCGTTGACCCGGTTCGACGACACGGGCGAGACATAATAGGGATTGGGCAGCGCCACGCCATTGGTGGTGTTCGTCACCAGCCTGACCGGCGAGGCGACCCACATATCGCCGCTGCGTACCCACTCCAGATGCGCCGAGAGGCGATAGTCGCCGATCGGCGTCCAATAGTCCGCCGCGATGGATCCCGAATGTTTCGGCGAGCCGAGCGGATAGAGCTGAATGAAAGAGGCGTTGGGATGCGCCGCGATGTCCGCCGCCGAGGGGATGAGGGCGCCCTGCGCGTTGAAGGTCGGGTTGGTGAGCGCGAAGGAATTGATCGTTCCCTTGTCGATTCCCACGAAACGCAGGTTAGAGTGCAAGTAGGTATAGTTGACCGACAGGCTCAGCTGCGGCGTGGGCCTTGCGCTCAATTCCACCTCTATGCCCGTGGTCTTGTATTTCGACTGGACGTTGAAGGTATCGGTGAGACTGGGATCGACCGACGGATTGGATTGCAGCGACTGCTGCTGGTTGTTGACGATGTTCCGGAAGGCGGCGATATTGAGCGTCACGCGGCGATCCAGCCATTGCGACTTCAGGCCGAATTCATAGGAATCGAGCGTTTCGGGCTGATAGGCGCTGAAGATGACGGACCGCACATTGGCGCCGCCATCCCGGAAACCGCGGGCATAGCGGGCATAGATATTCACATCGTCGGCCAGTTTGAACTTCGCCATGAACGCCGGGTCGAAGCGGTCTGTCCGCGCCTCGTTGCTTTGCGGCGTCGCCAGGGTCACGCCGTTCAGAACGGTGCGCCTTGCTTTCTTGCTGTCCTTGCTGTAACGCAGGCCGCCCGTCAGTTCGAGCCGGTCATCCAGAATGGCCGGGGTGTAGCTGGCCTGCGCGTAGACCGCGAAAGCGCTGGTACGCGAAAACTGACGCTTGAACTTGTCGCTGGTGATGTACCAGGGGCGGGTCGGCTGACCGCTGGCGGCGTCGCATGTGCCGGGAATAGGCAAGGCGCAGTTCGTCACCAGGTTGGAATCGCGCTCGTCCTTATCCGTCTCGTGAAAATATATCCCGCCCAGCGTCATGTTGAACCCATCGGTCCCGTAAATCGCCTGCAGTTCCTGGCTGAAGGTCTTCGACAACAGATATTCGGTGGAGCCCGGCTGGAAGGTCGATACGGACAAGGCGATGTCGGCACCCCCATAACGCAAGCTCTGCCGGATACCGGTGATCGACTTCAGGGTCAGATTATCGTTGGCCTCCAGGGCCAGGTTGAGCATGTGGCCATGCCCCTTATTGATGAAGGGCACGTACAGAAAGCTGAACGGAACGCTCGTCGGATAGCGGCCGCGGTCGAGCGCGGCCTGGGTGAAGGTTCCGGCGGCGTTCGAGATGAAGGCCGGGCCATTGCCGCCGGGCGGATTGAAGATCGTGCCCGCGGCGGGCGAGGTGACGAACTGCGAAAAGCCCTGATCGTCCCGCGCCCAGCTGTCGTCATAGGTATAAAAAACGTTCAGCTTGCCGAAATCGCGTTCGACCGCGATGCGAAAACCGTGGCTGTTGAGCTGGCCTGGATCGCGGTCGTAATTGGCGACCGGGAAGTGGAAGGAAGATAGCGGGCTGGAGTAGAGCCTGACATTTTCGAGCAGCGGGTTTCGGACATTGTCGAGGTAGCCGTCATGCTGCCGATAGATGCCCGACAGTTGCACCCGGAAACCGGCGATCTCGGGGAGGTCCACCCGCGCCTTGACGAAGCGTGCATTGAAATTGCCGTAGCCGGCGGACAGGTCCCCGCCCAGATTTCCGGACGGCCGCTTCGACACGATCTGGATCGCGCCGGCCTCCGCGTTGCGGCCAAATAGCTGGCCCTGCGGCCCGCGCAGGACTTCGATGCGTTCGGGCGTGACGAGGTCGAGCGACATGCCTTGCGCGCGAGGCAGATTGATGCCGTCGAGATAGAAGGCCACCGCCTGATCCTGCGTGCCCTGCGACGCGTCGGACGTGCCATAGCCGCGCATGTTGAGCGCGATCGACACTTCTGATCCGAAAAGCGAATTGACGGCGAGACCCGGGACCTTCCCGGTCCCAAGGTCCGCGGCATTTTCGATGCCGCGGGTGCGCAACGTGTCGGCACTGAGCGCCGTCACGGCCAACGGCACGTCTTGCAGCCGCTGTTCACGTCGTGTCGCGGTGACGATGATATCCTGCCCGCCATCGCCAGCCGTCGTGCCGGACTGCGCATGAACCGGATTTACAAAACACAGCGCGCAGCAGCAAGTACCCGCCATCCAATAGGCTTTACCCATCATTGTATCCCCTCACTGATTATTGGCGTTATTGTGTCCGCCTGATCATATTTTTTGTTATAAATTCAAATGACTAAGATGCGCACCAACGATCGCGCCGGCTCTGTTTCGGTGTGCAGCTTGCATCGGCCCGGAAACAGATTCGTACTTATACAAACACTAAGTTATAATCAACAATTATATGATAGTGTCACTAACGTTAATTTGTGCATATTGCTCTGCCGTGACGCAACGGCGCGTATCCGGATCCTGCGCAGAGGGGGCGTGCCTGACGCCCCGCCGAGTCCCAACGTCGGGATACTCGCAGGCGGCTTGCCCTTCAGGGCGCGGCGCCCCATGCCGCGTCTCAAGGATCGATATAGTCGTGCAATGCCCGATGAAGGCTGAAGATCTGGCGTTCCTGCACCGGATTGGTCCGCGACCCCTTGAACGCGATCGAATGCATGCCGCGCTGGATCCTTTCGATGTTGCGCAAATCCTGCACCAGAAGCGACGGAATCTCGTCCACATGATCGCGCCAGTTGTCGAACCGGCGATGGTCCCATTGCGGCGCATTCGCGTCGGAAGTGCGTAGCAGCCCCCACATGTCAAAGAGGCAGCGGTCAGGATCGTCCCCGTCCGGACGGGCGCGGAAGACCAGCGAGCTGTCGAGGCCGAACACCAGCACCATGTTGGGAAAGATATTCCAGTCGACGCCCAGGTCGGCCATTTGCTCGGCGGTTATCGTGGGCCAGATCGCGCCATCCCGAATGGCGGCCTGCCATGAAGGTGAAGGCGGCCGTCAGCACCTGCGCGGCGGTGGCGTCAGCGGGCACCTCCGTCCGCAGACGTTCGACCTCCTTGGCGGCGCGGCCGCTGATGTTGCCGACACCCGTCGCACCGCCCGTCTGATCGGCGATATCCGCGAACACCTTGATGACGCCTTCGCGCAGATCGCTTGGCACCTCCATGCCAGTGCGGAGAGACGGCGCGCCCAGCGGACGATTGGTCGGCGGATAACCGTGCATCCCATGCTTGCCGAAATCCCGGCTGAACGACTGTTCATCGAACACCGGCACCAGTTGGGGATGGGTGGTGTAGACGTGGTAGCTTTCCATGAAGGATTCCAGCGCGGTTTTCCAGTTACCCGCCAGCCGGATCGTCTGATGCCAGGCGATGCGCATGCCCTCGAACGCCACGCAGTCGAGATAATGGGGCACGGGCGCCAGAAAGTCGCGAAACGGCTCGGCATCAGGGTCCATGTTGATGAAGACGAAGCCGGCCCAGCTGTCGAGCCGGACCGGCGTCAGCGACAGATCATCGCCGCCCATGGCGGTACAGCCCGCAAAATCCGCCTCGTCCTTCACGTAGCTGGAGCGGCCCTCAAGCGTCCAGCGCCAGCCGTGGAAGCTGCAGCTGATCTGCGCCAAAGAGCCCGAACCGGCGGCGAGCTGATTGCCGCGATGCGGGCAGACATTGTGAAACGCCTTCAGCGCGCCGTCTGCGGTCCGCACGATGAGGATCGATTGCCCAGCGACGTCATAGGTGGTGAAGGATCCCGGCCTGGCAAGCTCCTCCTCGCGGCACGCCATCTGCCAGACCCGGGGCCAAAGCCGCTCCTTTTCCCGCGCCGCGACATCGCGGGAGATATAGTCCTCGCGCGGTATGAAGTCCTCGCGCACGACCGATGCAGCCGTGGCCGAAACGCGCGCGTCGTCGTCTTTCAGGACTGGCGACAACAAGGCCGGGTCAGCTTCCATGTCTCGCAACCTCTCCATCTACCGGCCTTCTCGCGACCCTGACCTACGCTATATGCCCACTCTCATATCGTCAATAAGACTAACGTTTTCGAAATATCATCGGCAGTGTGATGCGCGTGGACCGTTCGACACGCCCGCCTGAGCCCGGCAGCATATAAGGCAAGTCGCTTAACGTTAATCTGACTAATCTTATTTTATGGTTTGACGCATTTCGATATTACAAATAGCGTCATCGCTGTAATGTCGAACGCCGACGGGCGGAGAAACGGAGAGAGGGGGCCATTGAGCGCGGCCGGGTCCGGTCGATCGCCCTTGGCGTCGGCCGCATGCCTGCCAGACGCATGGACCCAACAGGAAAAGACAGGAGAGGAAACATGACGACGCAATGCCCCCAGGACGAAAGCGGCGCGTCGCCCGACGCTGCGACGCTCATCGACATGTACAGACGCGCGACGCTCATCAAGCAGAATGACGAGCGCACGCGCAAGGTAGTCAAGTCCGGCCGCCTCATCATGCCCTATTATAGCCCGCGCGGACAGGAGATCATTCCGAGCGCGATTTCGGTCCACCTTACCGACGCGGATTTCATCTGCACCATCTATCGCGGCATCCACGACATGCTCGCTAAGGGACTGCCGCTGCGTGACCTGTGGGCCGAACTGGCCGGCCGCGTGACGGGAACATGCAAGGGCAAGGGCGGCCCGATGCACCTGACCTGCCCGGCCAAGGGCATCATGGTGACGACCGGGATCGTCGGATCGTCCATGCCGATCGCCAACGGCTTGGCCTGGGCATCGCATCTCGAGCAGGACGGACTGGTGACGATCGCCTATTTCGGCGACGGCGCCTCGAACATCGGTGCCTTTCACGAAGCGCTGAATCTAGCTTCGGTCTGGAAGCTGCCCGTCGTCTTCGTCTGCCAGAACAACCGCTATGCCGAACATACCAGCTACGAGAAGGGCACGTCGGCCAAGCAGATCGTCGATCGCGCGCCTGGCTACGCCATGCGCGGCGTCCGCGTCGACGGCAACGATCCGCTCGCCATGTATGCCGCCGCGCGGCAGGCGATCGGCCATGCCCGCGCCGGCGAGGGGCCGACGCTGATCGAGGCGATGACGTTCCGCTTCCATGGCCATCTCCTCGGCGACATGGACGGCTATATGGACAAGGACGAGAAGGCCGCCGCCATCGCCGCCGATCCTGTCCCACGTTTCAGGGCGTGGCTGATCGAACAGGGTCACGTCAGCGACGCCGACCTTGCCGTCATCGAGGCGGAGATCGAGGCCGCGTTGGACGATGCCGTCGAATTCGCGATCAATTCCCCCTTCCCTGGCCTGGAGGAACTGGACCGGGACGTTTACGCAGAGGAGATGGCGTGATGGGCAGCGAAACCGAAACCCTTGACCGTCCGGGAACGTCGGCGAAGCCGGTCACGCTGCGCGAAGGCATAAACCGCGCCCTTGGCGACGCCATGGCGGACAATGGCAAGGTCCTCGTCTTCGGGGAGGATGTCGCGGACAGGGAGGAAGGCGGCGTCCTGGGCGTCACCATGGGCCTGTCGGGCCGTTTTGGTGACGAGAGGGTGCGCTCCACACCGATTTCCGAACAGGCGATCATCGGCGCGGCCATTGGGGTCAGCCTGCGCGGCTATCGCCCCGTGGCCGAGATCATGCTGATGAACTTCACGACCGTGGCGATGGACATGATCGTCAATCACGCCGCCAAGCTGCGCTTCATGTCGGGCGGGCAGACGCATGTCCCCATCGTCATCCGGACCATGACCGGGTCGGGCTTTGCGAACGGCGGCCAGCATAGCGATTATCTGGAAGGGTGGTTCGCGCACACGGCCGGGATGAAGGTGGTGTGCCCCTCCAGCCCCGCTGACGCCTATGGCCTGATGCGCAGCGCCATCGACGATCCCGATCCGGTCCTGTTCATCGAAAATCTGCTGAGCTACACGCTCCAGGGTCCGCTACCGGAGCCGGGCCTGCGCGTGCCGATCGGCAAGGGCCGGATCGTCCAGGCGGGACGCGACATCACGATCGTGACCTATGCCCGCATGGTGCAGGAATCGGAAAAGGCGGCGGTCGCGCTGGCGGCGGAAGGCATTGCCGCCGAGGTCATCGATCTGCGCTCGATCCAGCCCTGGGACCGCGATCTGGTGCTGTCCTCCGTGCGGCGGACCGGCCGTGCGCTGGTCGTGCATGAGGCCGCACTGCCCTTCGGTCCTGCCGGAGAGATCAGTTCCACGATCCATGAAGCCTTGTTTCACAGCCTCAAAGGTCCGGTGGGACGGATGGGCGGCGCCTTCTGCGCGGTCCCCTTTTCCCGCCCGCTGGAGGCGGCGTTCGCGCCGCATGCCGAAACCATTGCCGGCAAGGTGCGGGACATGCTGGCGTCGGAGGGATGAGTTTCAGGCGCGGGGCGGGGCGTGGAAAACCCCGGCCCGCCCCTGTGCGGCACGTCAGCGCGAGGAGAAAATGGCCGTCCACATGATGTCGGCATATTCCGCGATCAGTGTCTTGCGCAGGCGCTTGTCCGGAGCAAGTCTGGTCAGGAAGGCCAGCCGATCGAGCATGAGGAGCAGCATGCCGAGGCGCAGCTTTTGCCTTTCCCTGTCGCCTTTGGCCAATCCGGGCATGAGCCGCTCGACGGTATCGGCGGTTTCGAACATGGTGAGGAAGGTCGACCGGTCCATGCCGGTGTCGAGCGAAGTCGCATCCCAAAAGGCCTTGCACAGGCGATGAACATCCTCCCACATGTCGATATATTCGCATATCCAGCGTTCGAACGCGGACGGGCTGCGGATATCCTCCTGGCGGATTCTGGCCAGGCAATTCATCACCTTGTCGCTGAGATATTGCTGGAGCGGCACGAGCAGTTGGTCCTTGCTGCCGAAATGCCGGTAGAAGGTGGGCGCGGTCGTTCCGGCAAGTTCGACGATACGTTCGACGGTCGTCTCCTTGAATCCCAGCTCCTGAAAGCTGCTGATGGCGGCGGCGATCAGCTTCTCCCGGGTAAAGCGCTTGAGATCGTTGCGAAGCCCACCCTTTTTTATGGCGTTCGAAACAGCGGCTTCTCTCGCGGGTGGTATCATTTTCTTTTGCGTCGCCGAACCAGCCATCCCGTCATCCTTCTTTGTATGATCCCGCATCCTAGAGCGTTTTCAAACCGGGTCAAAATTATGTCGCATAACCATACATTATTATAGTTTACGTTATGAGATGAGGAGTATAGCTACTTATGCCGCTGCGCGAAAGACAGCATTGTCTGTGCACGGGGAAGGGATGAAAAATGGGCCGGACGGTTTTGATCGTGTTGAGCAAGCCGGTTGCTGGACGCGAGGAGGATTATAACCGCTGGTACAACGACCAACATCTATCGGATGTGCTGGCGGTGCCGGGGTTCGTGTCGGTCGAACGCCTGAAACGGAACGGCCCTCCCATCAGCGCCCATGACTGGCCCTATGGCGCGCTGTACGAGATCGATCATCCGCATCCCCAGGACGCCATCGCCGACATGATGTCGCGGGTCGGGACGGAGGCCATGCCGATGAGCGATGCTCTCGACCAGGATTTCCTCTGCGCCTTGTACGAACCGATCGCGCGCTTGCAGAAAGAAGACACGCGGCTTGACCCGACGCCGCTTCACGAGAGCCACGTGCAAGGCGGAGAAAAACGTTAATCCAACTAACTTTAGGATAGCATTTGACACGGCACTGGCCGCCTCATAGTCTTCGCTCGATAAACCAGAACGGAGAGAAGGCTTATGGCACCCCGGTTCGAGCCGTCCTCAGGCGTGCCCGCCGTACAAGCGACGTTCCAGATCGGCGCGGCAGAGCGCATCGGCGATGCCGACGCCCCTGAGGCGCGCTGGGACCATGAAACGGATGTCCTGGTCGTGGGATTCGGCGGAGCAGGCGCCACCGCTTCCCTGGAGGCCCGGCAGCGCGGCGTCGACGTGATCGTGGCGGACCGGTTCGGTGGAGGCGGCGCCACGGCGTTCAGTGGCGGCGTGATCTACGCGGGCGGCACGCCGTTTCAGCGCGCGGCGGGATTTGAGGATACGCCGGACGCGATGTTCCGCTATCTTTCCATGGAATATAAGGGATGCGTCTCGAACGATACGCTCCGGCGATTCTGCGAAGGAAGCCGCGACGATGTGCGATGGCTCGCATCGCACGGCGTGCCCTTCAGCGGCGACGCGGTCCTGGGCAAGACCGCCTATCCGCCGGATGACAAATATCTCTATTTTTCGGGAAATGAGAAGGTGGCCGCCTACGCGGCGCAGGCGGCGCCCGCGCCGCGTGGGCACCGCGCCGTCGGCACGGGTTTCACAGGCTATGTTTTCTTCGCCAGACTGCAGGAGGCTGTCATCCGCTCCGGCGCGCGCATCATGCCGTATATGAGCGCCCGGCGCCTGATTGTGGACCGGGCCGGCCGGGTCGTCGGCGTCGAATTCATGGCCGTGCCGGAGGCCCACCGCGCAGAGCATCAGGCGATCTATGATCGGGTTCACCCGCACAAGCCCTTCGGCGGGACGGCGGCGGAGGAAGCCATCCGGGCGGAGCGGGAATTCGTCGCCCGCGTCGGCGTGCCCTGCCGGGTTCGCGCCCGGCAAGGCGTGATCCTGGCGACCGGCGGCTTCGTCTATAATCTCGACATGCTCGCAAAATATCGTCCCGAACTGGCCGAACGGCAGGCGGCGCTCGCCCGGCTGGGCTCCATGGGCTGCCAGGGGAACGGGATCGAGCTGGGACAAAGCGTTGGCGGTGCGACGCGATATATGGACAGCGCATTCGTCGCCCGGCTGGTGGCGCCGCCCAACGGGCTGATCAAAGGCATCGCCGTCAACCGGAACGGCAACCGTTTCATCAACGAGGAAATCTATTGCGGCTTTTTCGGCGACGCCATCGCGCGGCAGCCCGAAGCGACGGGCTGGATCATCCTGGACGCAAAAGGGTTCTGGACGGTCGTCCGCGAATGCCTGAATTTCGACAAGGCGCTGTTCAAAATCTATCTGCTTCCCACGCTCATGAACCTGATGCTTGGGGGGACAAAAAAGGCGCGGACGCTCGCCGGCCTGGCGCGCAAGCTGGGCATGCCCGTAGGCAACCTGCAAGGCGCGATCGATGCGAATAATCGCGCCGCAGCGGGGACAGAGGATGACGCCTTCGGCAAGTCGCCGGCGAATCGGGCGGCGATCGGCAAAGGCCCTTTCTATGCGGTGAACATTTCGACGGCGAACAAATACAGCTTCACCCAGGTCTTCACGCTTGGCGGCCTCGAAGTCGATGAGGAAACGGGCGGCGTGCTGAACGAACATGGGGAGATGGTCGAGGGCCTGTACGCGGCCGGGCGCGCGGCCGTCGGCCTTTGCTCCATCGGCTACGTGAGCGGCATGGCGATCGCCGATGCGGTCTTCTCCGGACGGCGCGCCGGCAGTGCGGCCGCCGCCCGCGCGGCGGCGCCCAAATCGGTCACGACCGTGAAATAGCCCAAGGTGGAATTAAAGCACACGGACGGTGATGCCAAAGCAGAGTGACAGCGGGTAGATGGGCAGGATGAGCCGCCCCCGTTTTTGCCAATTTCCACAATCACTTTGCTCTCAAACATCATCTCTTCGATCGACAAACCTATGAGGAAAGACGCTCCGCCGCCGTGGCGGAGTGGCGGTCCCTGGCGAGCTAACCCGCCGCCTTCCTCGCCCTAACTACATCCTGTGGAGACGGTTTCGCCTTTGTCTGACGGCACCGCCATTCAATCAATAAAATCAATCACTTACCGGGTATACAGCGCCGCTGTCCACCATAATGTCCGCCTTCGATATGCCCATATCGGCGAGCAGGCGGGGGACAATCCGATGGCCTTCGCCG
>Ga0157371_10002032_pt1 | contig 19951 bp, 43 predicted proteins | sample C45metaG_FD_113462 | JGI IMG/M metagenome (GOLD analysis project Ga0157371, IMG submission 113462) | Corn rhizosphere microbial communities from Kellogg Biological Station, Michigan, USA - C4-5 metaG | ecosystem: Host-associated > Plants > Roots > Rhizosphere > Soil | place: USA: Michigan...
CATCTAACGGAAACGCCGCCCGGGCTAGGGGCGGCATCTCACAGAAGGGAGCCAAGCACATGGCTCACACACCCACCGTAACCAACGACCTCGCCGCCGGCCTCCACAACATGGCCGACCAGATCGAAGCAGCACCCAGCATCACCCACGGCAGGAGATACCCCACCGTGCCCGTCCAACTCAACGTCATCGCCGACACCATCGAAGACGTCCACGCCGCGGCGATCGCATCCGGTACCCGCGTGTACCGGGAAGGTCACCTCACCTACACGGACCTGGAAACCCCGACCGTGTTCCTCCGGTTCGCGCACACCCCGCCTGTGGGGGAGCGGCAGTTGGTCCGTGCGGTCGATGTGACCGATGAGCTCGCCGGGAGGGACGCATGAACACCTTCACCGCAAGCAACGACATGCGCGTCGAACGCGACCACAACGGCGATGTCCTGATCGACGCGGGGACGCACTCGATGTCCGTTTTCATGGCCGACGGTACAGCCCTGGCCCTCCGCGAGTTCTTCCGGGCCGAAGAGGACGAACGCCTCGGACGGTGGCGGTGGCCCGAGAACCCCGACTACGTCGTCTACCCCGACGGCACAAGCCGCCGCGTGGTCAAGGAATCGACCGGCCAGACGATGCAGGTGTCGTACCACGACCGCAAGGTAATGACGACCTACCTCGATAGTTATGTAGGCGCGGCGCGGGCATTCGACAGTGCTCACTCGCAGCCGAAGCCTTGGCATGAAGCTCAGCCCGGTCAGGTCTGGCTCGTAAACGGCACAGTGCGCGCGGTTGTTGAGCGGGCGCGCGAGCCGCACACCTTCTCCGACCCCTTCTCTCGGGAAGTTGGCTTGCCTGTCACGGACCCTTCCATCGTGGACGCGCGGCGAATCACTTGGGACGCGTCGTGAGTGTCGTGGATGACGTCCGGGACGTCCCCTACCAGCCCATCCCCGCCAGTGCGGCCCCGATCGAGGTCCCGCAGATGACGTACGTGTCGTTCTGGGACCGGCTGTGGGGCACCCGATGAACCGCACCGCACGCCGCCTCATCCTGGCCTCGATCAGCCTGGTCCCGTTCGCCTGGCTCGTGGGAGGTCACAACGGGCTCACCGCAGCCGGTGTGGCCCTCACCCTCGGCTACCTGTTCGTCCACGTCTACACCGCAGGAGACCCCGCATGAACGACAACACCGAGCCCGACCCGTGGACAGACGAGCGCATCCGAGACGCGTTCATTGATGACGGCGGGCAGTCCGAGTACGACGACCCGATCCACGGCGCACAGACTCAGCGACGGGTAGCCGGAGCGATCTTCGACCGGTGGCTCGCCGCTCGCGACGCAAAGATCCGAGACGAGCGGGAGCCGGTCGTCGTGGACGACGCGATGCGCAGTCGGATCGGCGCTTTGGTCGAGCAAGCCCAGGGCGACCTCGTTCGCATCGAGGGTGAGTGGGGCATGGGCCTTGGGTTCGATGACCTTGTCGCTCGTGGTGATGACGACGCACTCCTGATCCAGGCGGTACGGGCAGACCTCGCCGCTCTCAACCCCGGTGCACAGGAGACGGACCGGTGAGTCTGTGGACATACGGTCCGACACACCGGTGGTTCGCGTGGCACCCCGTGTGGACCGACTGCGGGTGGCGGTGGATGCGCAACCTCAGCCGACGTCGCGTCTACCTCGGACCGTCCATGCCCGGCACGGCCGAATGGTGGGAGTACACGATGCCCACCCCGGATGGACAGGGGGCGAAGCCGTGAGCGGTTGGGGGTCGATGGTCTCGGACGAGGAACGAACCCAAACCATCCTCAACGACCACCAACACGCACTCACCCGCCTCTCAGACCACGCCTGGCGCACCTACGGCATCCACCGGTTCGGGCAGTCCTACAAGCAGGGGTACCTGCGCGCGCAGCGGGACACGATCTCGTGGCTCCTCGCCCAACTGATCCGCGGGTTCGACTCGCTGACGAACGCGGAGGTCATCACCGAACTCCGCAAAGGAGACACGTCCCTCTACTGGCCTTTGGTCATGGATGAGGACGGGGAACCCCGGACGGTGTCGCTCCTCTGCGACCACTGCCGAACCAGACAGAACTTCGACAAGGAAGGGATCTGCCCCAACTGCGGGACGGACATCGACTGACCATGACCGAACACACCAACCTCGCATCCGCCCTCGCCGCCTTCCACGCTGACCTTCCCAAGGTCGGCAAAGGCTCCACCAACCCCGCGTTCAAGTCGAAGTACGCCGACCTCGCCGACATCGTCGCCGTCGTCCTCCCCGCCCTCGCCAAGCAGGGCCTCGCCTGGATCGCCACCCCCACGTTCAAGGACGAAGTGTTCGTCCTCGCGTACGAGCTCCGTCACGTCGCCGGCGAAACCATCTCGGGTGTGTGGCCCCTCCCGGACCCGACGAAAGCGAAGCCGCAGGAACTCGGGTCCGCTGTCACCTACGCGAAGCGGTACGCCCTGTCCGCGGTCACAGGGATCGCCCCCGACGAAGACGACGACGGGAACGCCGCGTCCGCGAAAGGCGCGAACAGCGCACAGACCCGCGTCGGCAACGCCATCAAGGCCATGAGCGACGCCACGGATCTCGCCTCCCTCGACGCGGTGTGGCGTCGCGTCGAAGCGTCCGGGCTCGCTGGCGTCGGTGAGGTCAAGACCGCGTTCGCGAAGCGCACCACCGCCCTCGCGGGGACGAAGAAGCCCGAACCGGTCAACGAGTGGGAGGCAGCGCCCGTCCCCGACTGACCCACCCGTTCGAAGCGGGGTGGGAGCACGGTCCAGGTGCTCCCACCCCTGACACCCACAAATATCCATCCCGTTCAAGGAGCACACCATGAGCGTCACGCCCATCCTCCCGCACAACATCCCCACCGTCCTGTTCGACGACACACCCAGAGCCCGCAGAACCGACCCTCTCACCTCCCACGCGGCCGCTGACGGCACCACCAAGAAACGCGAACACGCGTACCTCCTCATCACCAAAGCCCTCTCCTCCCAAGCCCCCATGACCGCGCAGGAGATCGTTCAGTACATCCGCACCCAGCTCGGCGTGTGGATCTCCGAATCCCGCGTCACCACGTCGATGACCGAACTCCGCCGCGAGAAGCTCGTCGTCACCGCCGGCACCCGCAAGAACCCGTCCGGGTACCACGGTGTCGCGTACCGCCTCACAGACGAGGTGGACGCATGAACGCCGGCATCCCCTGGGGCGAGCTCGACGCCGCAGCCGCAGGTCTCCGAGGCCTCACCGCCCAACCTGCGACCGACGCCGAGACCTGGGAGCGTCGCTGGCGCACCTCCCACACGCACCTACTCGAAGCCCGCGCCGAGAACACCCGGCTCCGTGAGGCGCTCGACGACCTGAACGTGGACGTCGAGGAGTTCCTGAGCATCGCGCACCAGGCCGGTCACGAGGAAGCGAAGTCCTGGCTCATCCGTCAGCAGCGGGACGTGATCCGCTCGCAGCGGGCTCAGCTCCGCGCCCTCAATACGGGGGTAGACGCATGAGCAGCACCGAATCGAAGTGCGCCCGTTGCGGAACCCTCCGCCGCCACGTCCGCCTCGACCGTCCCGGACGCCTCTGCCGCGACTGCCGTTCCGTGCTCAGCATGGCCGAACGGAAGAGGTGGGACGCATGACCCGCATCTACGTCGCCGGCCCCATGACTGGCCTGCCCGAGTTCAACTACCCCGCGTTCCGCACCGCCACCGAGGAGCTCCTCGCCCGCGGCTACGACGTCGAGGACCCGTCGACGAACAGCAACCCGACCCTGGGTGACTACCACGGGTGGCTCCGCGCCGGCCTTGCACAGCTGATCCGCTGCGACGCGGTTGCGCTCCTCCCCGGCTGGGAGGCGTCTGGCGGTGCACGCCTCGAGGTGAATGTCGCCGCGACCCTCGGGATGCGTGTCGCGCCTCTGGATGACTGGATGCGAGGTGTCGCATGAGCGTGGTCACGTTCCGCGTCGACGGGACGCCGGCACCTCAGGGCAGCAAGGTCCGCACCCGGTTCGGGATGCGCGAAGCGTCCAACCGGGTGAAGCCGTGGCGTGACCTCGTCACCAAGGCCGCAGCTATCACCGCTGACCAGGAGAACCTGCTCGGCCCGCTGAGCCCGCCGTACGCGCTCGAGGTTTGGTTCTACATCCCTAAGCCCCGCACGACCCGTGCAGCACACCCTGTCGCCCCCACGGTGGGGGATCTCGACAAGCTCACCCGCGCGTGTGGCGATGCGATCACCCAAGCGGGACTCATCGAAGACGATCGCCACATCATCCGCATCCAAGCCGAGAAGGCATGGGCAGGCGGGGACGGTCCGGGCGCCGTGATCCGGGTGAGCGAGGTGAGCCGGTGATGTACACCCCGCCTACTCGCCCCCGCATCCTCCCCACCTGCGGACGCTGCTCCCGATGCCACCCCGGGAAGAGCTTCGGGGGCGACGACTTCTGCCACCGCCTCCGCACCAACACCACCTGCACCTGCCACCGAGAGAAGGAGTCATGAACGCCGCCGAGAGAGGCGCATACCGCCTCGCCGCCGTCCGCTCCGACGGCCTCTGCGAAGCATGCGGACATGCCGCCGCAATCCAGATGCACCACCGGAAGTACCGATCCCGCGGAGGCGACACCACCACCGAGAACGTCCTCCACGTTTGCCTCAGCTGCCACCGCGCAGCCGAAACCGAGCAGGGGCACACGGACGGTTGGTCCGTCCACAGGTGGGATGACCCGGGCGACGTCGCAGTCTTCTACCGCGGCGAATGGCGGTTCCTCACCGCGTGGGGATCCGCTGTCCGCGTGGGGGAGGTGCACACCCGATGAACGACTACAAGAAGCGAGCCATCCCCGGACCGGTCAAGGTCGCTGTCGCGCGGAGGTCTGGTGCGACACCAGGCCAGACCACGCCGGCAACCTGCCACTACTGCGGGTTCCAAGGTGAGATCTGGTGGCCCCTCACCTACTTGAACAAGGTCGGCGCACACATGATCACCAAGGGCCTCGAGTTCGATCACGTCTACCCCGAGTTTCGAGGAGGGGAGGCTACGCCCGACAACATCGTCCTCGCCTGCCGTCCGTGCAACAGGGCCAAGGGGGCGAAGGTCTGATGGTCTGGTTCAAGATCGACGACGGCTTCTGGTCACACCCGAAGGTGCTCGAGCTATCCGACGGTGCCGTAGCCCTCTGGACCCGCGCCGGCTCGTACTGCGCTGGGCACCTCACGGACGGGGAGGTCAAGAAGTCGACCCTCCGTGTCCTCGCAGCGGACCACGACGCCGCTGTAGAGCTCGTACTCGCCGGGCTGTGGGATGAGACCGCCAACGGGTGGCACTTCCACGACTGGGCCGAGTATCAGCCGACGCGCGAAGAGGTCATGAAGGAGCGCGCTGCCGCGACGGAACGCAAGCGGGTGTCCCGTGAGCGGTCACGCCAGAAGTCACAGGGTCCGTCACGCCGTGACGACTACGGGACGGACGGTGTGATTCCGGCTTCCCCGACCCGACCCGACCCGACCCGACCCGACCTTCCCTCTACTCCTCCTATCGGAGAAGTAGAGGGGGCCGCGCGCGGTCGCGCGCTCTCCCCCTTCTGCCAGAAACATCAACCCGATGGCCCTGGCGGGAAGGCATGCCGAGCATGCGGCGACGCACGCATGCGGATGGTCGCCTCGGAGGCTGCAGCGAAGACCCGACCGACCCCACTACCGCGCCGAGACCCCGAGTGTGACTTGCACCCGAATTGGCCGCTCCCGTGCCAGAAGTGCGCGGACATCGCAGCTGAGGAGCAGGCGTCATGAGTCTCATCACGTATCTCGAGGCCTGCTCAGAGCGGTACGCGTTCGACCGGGAGTATCGCCGCCGGTTGCAACGCGAACTGTTCGACACCGACACGCACCGTTCCATCCAAGCCACCCTCACCGCCCACCGGGCTGAGGAAGCACTCAACACCATCGCAAGGAGAACAGCATGACCAGCATCACGATCCGCGGGAACATCACCGCCCCGCCCGAGCTCCGGTACACCCAGAACGGGAAGCCCGTTGCCTCGGTGACGGTCGCGGAGAACGTCGGCAAGGACGACCAGAAGCGCACCAACTTCCACCGCGTCACTCTGTGGGGGGAGCTCGGGGAGCACGCAGCGACGCTCGAGAAGGGCACGTCGGTGATCGTCGTTGGCCGGCTCGACCAGCGCGAGTACGAGACGCGGGAGGGGGAGAAGCGGACCGCGTGGGAGATCACCGCCGACGCGTTCGGACCTGACCTGCGATTCCAGACCGCGACCGTCCAGCGAGCTTCATCGAACGGTGGGCAGCAGTCGCGCCCGCAGGCTCAGGCCGACCAGTGGGTTGGGGGTGGCAGCTATGGAGACGACACCCCGTTCTGAGATGCGAATCATCACCGTCCGTCAGCCGTGGGCGTGGGCGATCATCCACGGTGGGAAGGACGTCGAGAACCGTGTCCGCAACATCGCTGGCAACTACCGCGGGCCTGTTGCGATCCACACGGCAGCATCCATGCTCGCCACATTCGATCCATCCCACCCGCACCTGTGGCCGGTGAAAGGCGAGCACAAGCTCGGAGCGATTATCGGGGTTGTCGACCTTGTCGGAGTGCACCAGGGGCATAACACCGAGCAGGACCGATTCAAGGCGGTACGGTCCTGCTTCCAGCCCGGGAAGCTGTTTGGACCGTGCTCGGAATGGGCTCAGCCTGACGCGTGGCACCTCGAGCTCGCAAACCCGCGACCTTTGGAAAAGCCGATCCCGTTCAAGGGCGCGCTCGGCCTCCGCCGCCTCGACGAGGACACCATGCGCCAGATCGAGGAGCAGCTCGCGTGACCGATGACCGTATCTGCATCAATGGCTGCGTCCAGCGTGGTGTGCACTGGGCGAACTGCCCGGACTACGGGCGTGAGGAGGGGGACCGGACGTGCGCGGGGTGTGTGCCGCGGGAGTGCCGTGACGGTTCCCTGATCTGCGACCGCTGCTTCGGCCGAATCCGGCACCTGCTGTCGGAGGTTCCTGATCTCCTCGGCCGGCTCCGGTCCCTCGCCGACCCCCTGAAGGCCACCCCGACGGACAACCTCCGCACGGGTGGGGCACCAGTGTTCGGGCCCAGGGAGCCGAACCCGGTGGACCTGCTCGACGCGATCACCGCGGTGGAGACCGTGTACGGGTTCTACGTGTCCTGGGGGTCCGACCTCGCCAAGCACGCGAACGATGTGGAGGACATCACCTACCTGTGGGAGATGGTCGCCGCTCGTCACCTACCGAAGGACGGGGTGCGTCTGGCCTGGTCAGTGCAGGATGCGATCGACCAGTGGGGTGTGGAACGCCGCACCACCAACGATCAGCCGTGGCAGGAGCCTGAGGAGGACACGGAAGAGCTCGTGGGCCGGTTCAACGACTGGGCGGGCCGGGATCAGCTCATGTCACGCATCGACGCCGCGAAAGCCGTGGAGATCTCCGAGTCGACCATGCGGCGCATGGAACGTGCCGGCCTACTCGTCCCATGGCGGGTGAAGGACGGGAACGTGAACCGGGTCAGATTCGTCCTCTCCGAAGTCGAAGCCGCGCTCAAGGCGTACCGGGAGGTCGCACCGTGACCGACCCGCGCATCGTCGCCCAGTCCATCCACCGCCTCCGCATCTGGACCGAGGAGGACTACCACCGTGAAGGCCGCGACTGGTTACACCTCCGCGACCTGACCACCGTCATCGAAGCAGCAGAACAACACCTCAAGGAGACAACACCATGACCATCATCGACAAAGCACGAGCGTGGTACCGCCGGAACGATGCGCGCGGGTACATGTTCCTCGCGAAGCTGTTCGCGAAGTGGTCGCGCAACGCGTACCGCCTCGCCGTCGCGATCGACCCGGAGGTGAAGCGATGAGCGGTCCGAAGATCCAGCTCGGTGACGTGTGGCGGCGGAAGCGCAACGGACGTCTCGTGACGGTCACAGGGTTCGGGCACACGGTGGGCGCGAACTTCCGCGACATCCGGTACCTCATCCAAGCGGACGGTCGCGCCGGGTCCACTTCCAGCCTGTACTGGCACGGTTCGTTCGAGCTCGTTGAGCGACGCGGTAAGACGGTCGACCGGGACGAGATGCTTCTCGGGAACACGCTCGCATACGCACTCGAGTCCGGCTACGGGCATGAGCAGCTTGCACGCCTGGTCATGGACTGGATGAAAGCTCACGGTTACGAGAAGACGGAGGCCCAGCGATGACCGGACAGGAAGCACGAGACGACAGCCTCGCCAACCTGGCAGAAGAGGGCCGACTGCTCGCGAGTCGACGCGAAGACCTCATCGCCCGCGGCGTGGACCCGTACGACCTCGCAATTCCGCTCCACCCCGAGGCTCCGCAGGGAGCACGAGACGACGAACGCGAGGCGCTGGCGGGCGCGGTGATGACCGCGATGGGTTGCGACCAGCACGAGGACCAGGGCGACTGCGCGACGTGTGACTCATCCATCGTGTCGTGCTCGCACCCACTGTTCCTCTACTGCGACACGCACGACGAGGACGCTGAGCTCGGAGAGCCGTGCCCCGCCGCGGTGAAGGTGGTAGACGCTGTGCTTGCCATGCGGAAGCACCCGGAACCCGAGATCACCGACGCGGTGCGTAGCCACTGGCAGGTGATCCGCGGCGCGCAGACCGACATGCTGAACGGTCGCCCGGATATGGACGCACTCGAAGAGATCGCGCTTGCGTCTGCGGCCCTGGATCAACTGCTCGGCGCATCTGGCCCGTGGGTGCCTGTCGGAGAGGGGGAGCAGGGATGAGCAAGGTCCGGAAGGTCGCGACGGTCATGCAGGTCAGCGACACGTACATGGCACACACGTCCGGGTTCGAGCGGAAAGGCCACTACGAACCGGTGGAGCCCACCGACGAGGAGGTGAAAGCGCATGCACGCGCCGCCGAAGCGATCCGAGAGCTCAACGAGAACCCGTACATCCAGATCAGCGGGTACGACTACGACATCGAACTCCGACCGCTTGAAACGCGACGGTGGGTGCCCGACGAGACTGACGAGGAGTTCACGGCACGGTGGGTCGCCGCCGGCCGACCACGCCCTCTGGACGACACCCTGAACGCCGCAATCCACGACGGGCTACGCCGCGCATTCGGACACACCTGAACCACGAAACACACCCGTGTAATTCGCTGCTCGCTTGTGACACCCCCACCTGGTACGCTTTGCGTAGCGAAGAACTATGACAGGCCCCAGACCACACGGTTTGGGGCCTTCGTCATGGATACCGCTTGGCGAGATGGTGTGCTCCACTCGCCACCCCGCCGCCGCCTCGATCAACACCAACCCCCTATGCGGCCGGTCGACTGCGCAGAGCGGCGGGGCCACACACGACGCCCTACCCAGCGGTAGGAGCGCTATCGAGGTACGCCGTGCACCCGCGTCAGCGAAGCACGGCACCAATCTTCCCGAAGAGCCGGACTACACCGCCGGAGCGCCCCTGATGGCGGGCATAGGGACGGACTGATCTTCCGCTGAACGGGTCAACGATGGCCGCGCGCTGGCTGTCGTCCGCCGAGACGGGGCGGGCCTTTCGACAACTTCGAGGGAAGCGGACCCTGACCGGTCAAGCCTCACGGCAGTACCTCCGAGCCGGACCCGCCCCGTTCTCGTGCACTCTCGCGCTTATCCCCACGGGTTGATAAGCGGAACGGTTGTCAACAGGCGTGGCGTTCGGGCGAGTACCAACCCCGGACGCCCGCCACCACCCTGAACCACGGGAGCCGTCATGGGGTACGGGATCACACGCGCCACCGTCCACGACGGACTCCTCGACCACATCAGCGCACAATCCACGTGCATGGCGAACGCGCTCGACGACATCACCGCGTTCCTCCTCGAACACCCCGAGCACGAGAACGACGAGCACCTCACCACCGCACGGATCGCACTCCTGTGAGATACACGCTCGGCATCCTCACAGGCCTCACAATCGCCAGCAGCCTCCACGCGTTCACCCGCACCCGCGCGTACGGGCGCATCGTCCGGTGGATCTGGACCACCGACGTCCGCCACTCCGACCCCGACCTGTACCGGAAGGCACGCTGACCATGCCCACCTGCGAACACTGCGATCGCGAGTGGAACAACCAAGCCAGCGCCAACACCTGCTGCACCGACAACACCTGGGACAACGACGACTGAGGAGGCATCATGCCCGACCACGTCATCGAAGCCGACCAGACCGGCGCGTACAACATCCACCTCGACCCTGAAACCGCCATCCAGGTTAAGGTTGAAGCCCAGTACGCAACGCTCGGCCACACGGCCCGAGTGTTCGCCCTCTCTGGGACCACGCCGATCTACGTCCGCCCCGGCGCTGACATCCACGTTGGCGACCCGAAGGCAACACTCGTCCCCATTTCGACGTGGGCAGACATCCCCTTCGGCGCGACGGGCACCCTGAGCATCATCTCAGCCGACGCCGCGACCGTATCGGTGGCCCGAGCATGACCCGCGGCTACCTCCCGCAGAAGCCAGTCACAGTCGTGTCCGGCACCGGCGACGAGGCAGCTATCGAAGCGGTCAAGCAGACAGCCGAGCAAGCGCAATCGATGGCAGCGAACGCACGTCAGATGGTCCTCAACCGAGACCCCCGCCTCGCCTCAGTCGAACAGTCCACCCTCACCCTGCAGCAGCTCGCCGACGACTACCAGCGTCGCGTCGCGGAATCCCTCGCTGACCGCGAAGATCTCCGACAGAAGCAGGCCGAACACGGAGCGCAGATTGCGTCCCTGGCGACCGACATTCACGACGAGGCAGAAAGCCGAGCCACGATCGACGCCGCCCAGCAGGCTGCAATCAGCGGCTTGAGCGCACGGCTCGACAACATCACCCTCACCCCAGGGCCTGCCGGCCCCCAAGGGGAGCGTGGCCTGCCCGGCGCGAAAGGCGAGCGCGGGGAACAAGGGATCGCAGGCACGCAGGGCGCACAAGGTCCCCAAGGGATCACGGGACCCAAGGGCGACACTGGCGCCGCAGGCAAGGACTCCGATCCGTCCGTCGTGAATGCCCTCACCGCCCGTATCGCCACACTCGAGAGCACCCGGACCATCGCGTACGGAATGGCATCGACTCCCGCGCTCGCGCTCCTCGCAACCACCGACATCATCATCCCGCTGTCGCGCACCATGCCCGACACCAACTACACAGTCGAGCTCGGCAAGAGCAGCAACATCCGCGACGACATGATCACCCTCAAGAACAAGAGCGTGACGACAGTCACCTACGCCGTCCGGGCAGTGATCGCCCTCGGCGCTGGCACGCTAGCCGTCATCACCCACTACTGATGCGGATCTGCAACATACCCGGATGCCCCAACCCAACCGAATGCTCACGCTGCGCAACCCACGCCGCCGCCTACGAACGGGCCAGAGGCACACGACAGCAACGCGGATACGACCAGAACCACGACAACCTCCGCGCAAAGTGGGCACCACTCGTCGCAGCAGGCACCGTCCTCTGCTGGCGATGCAACACACTCATCACCCCCGGCGAACCATGGGACCTCGGCCACGACGACCACGACCGCACGAAGTACCGCGGACCCGAACACGCTGACCGATGCAACCGGTCAGCAGCAGGACGCCAATCGCACCGCTGAACATCCATTCGAACCACCCCTCACGGACACCCTGGGGGAGGGGCCTGACCGCCACCCCTACCGGACCGCCGGGGAGGGGAACTTTTGGTCTGACGGGTTCAAAGAGTTCTAGGCCGGAGGTGGCGCGATGGTTTCTGGTGGTGCTCGGGCGCGTTCTGGCCCTGCCCCGGACCCGAATGCGTTGCGACGCGATCGGGCTGATGACAAGGCGTGGCTCTCGCTCCCTGCTGAGGGTTTCAAGGGAGTTGTGCCCGATTTCCCGCTCTCGAAGATCTTCATCTACAACGTGTCCTTCGTCGACAAGAACCGTGTCCGGGAGCTCGACGAGGCTGCGACTGATGCTCGGTGGGATGAAGAGAAGTCGATGTGGGCGGAGTTGTGGCGTAAGCCTCAAGCGGCGATGTGGGACTCGCTCGGTTTGAAGTTTCAGGTTGCGGCTTATGTGCGTGCGTACCTCGAGTCGGTTGGGCCGGATTCGAATGCCGGGCTGAAGACCGCCACGTTGCGTATGGAGGCTGAGCTTGGGCTTTCGACAGTCGGCATGAACGCCCTCCGCTGGAAGTTCTCGTCGGATGAGGTTGCTGAGAAGCGTTCAGCGCCGGCCCGGAAGGGGCCGACGGTGAAGGACAGGTTGAAGGCCGTCAATGGAGGCAACTGACACGCTCGGTGTCGTTCCGGCATGGGTGGAGGCTCATTGCGTCATCCCCGATGGTGAGGACATCGGACGACCGTTCACGTTGGGCGCTGAGCAGTTCGCATTCGTCGCGAATCACTACAGCATCAAGCGGGGGGCTTCGCTTGAGCGGATCGTCAAGCCGGCCGATGCGTTTCTCTACCGCCGTTCGCAGCTTGTCCGATCGCAGAAATGGGGCAAGTCGCCTCTCATCGCAGCGTTTGTCTGCGTCGAGGGCGTGGGGCCGGCGATTTTCGCTGGGCGCGCCGAAGGCGGCGAGATCTATGAATGCCGCGACCACGGCTGCGGGTGTGGATGGTGGTACGAGTATGAAGAGCATGAGCCGATGGGCCGCGCTTGGGCGACGCCACTGATCCAGATCACGGCAACGTCTGAGGACCAGACCGACAACACCTATGACGCTCTGCGCCCGATGATCGACAAGGGGCCGCTTGCTGAGCTGATCCCGAAGACGGGCGAGGAGTTCATCCGGCTTCCTGGCGGTGGGCGGATCGACGTTGTCACGTCGAAGGCGAACTCGCGGCTCGGCCAGCGCATTACGTTCGCTGCTCAGGACGAAACGGGACTGTGGCTCGAGTCCAATGGCGGGCACAAGCTCGCGAAGACGCAGCGGCGCGGTCTTGCGGGCATGGGTGGACGTTCGATCGAGACGACGAACTCGTGGGACCCGGCGCAAGATTCGGTCGCTCAGCGAACGTTCGAGGCCGCGGCGACGGACATCAACAAGGACTTCCAGCAGCCGCCGGCGCACCTGTCATTCAAGAACAAGGCCGAGCGTCGAAAGATCTTCGCGTTTAACTACCGTGCAGCGCCTTGGGTGTCGATCGATGCGATCGAGGCTGAGGCCGCGGAGTTGATGGAGAAGGACCCCGCTGACGCGGAACGGTTCTTCGGCAACCGCATCGTCGCCGGTTCTGGCGCGTGGATCGAGTCTGCACGGTGGGAAGCGAAGCGTGAGGCACGCATCGTTGCTCCGCGCACCGCAATCACGCTCGGTTTCGATGGTTCTGACCGTGACGATTGGACCGGTATCCGTGCGGAGACACTCGATGGGCATCAGTTCACGCCGACCTACCACGGTGGGCGTCTGACCATTTGGGACCCGGCGCAGACCGGCGGCCGCATCCCGCGGTCGGAGGTCATGGCGGCGTTCGAGGAGATCTTCGACACGTTCGACGTCGTGCGGGCCTATTTCGACCCGCCGTTCTGGCAGTCCGAGATCGATGACCTCGAGGGACGTTACCAGGGCCGCGTTTTCCGGTGGGAAACGTACCGGCCGAAGCCGATGTACGCGGCGCTTGAGCGATTCAAGACAGATGTTCTGCAGCCCGACTCGTCCTTCACCCACGACGGGAACCTGGCAGTAGCAACTCACATCCGCAACGCGGTCGAGGTTGCCCGTCCGCCCTACCCGTCGTACCTGATCTTCAAGGCGTCCGAGACGCAGAAGATCGACCTCGCGATGAGCTCTGTCCTCGCGCATGAGGCAGCCAGTGATGCGCTCGCATCCGGCTACTCACCGTCCGATAACCGTGTTGTGGTGTTCCGCTGAGGGGGATACATGCCTGACCTCTCTGTCACCGAACAGTCGCTGATGCTGAACATGCAGAACACGCTGGGTCGTGCTCGAGTGCGCGTCGACGAGCTGAACGACATCTACGAGGGTGTGCATCGTCTGCGTCAACTGGGGTTGTCGATTCCGCCGGAGCTAGAACGTTTCTCGGTGGTTCTGAACTGGCCGCGTGTGACGGTGGATGCGATCGAGCGGCGTCTTGATGTGCAGGGGTTCCGTGCGGGCGATGGTCGGCCGGATCCGTACCTGACGGACGTGTGGCAGTACAACAACATGGATGAGCGGCAGACGTTTGCTCATGTTGATGCGCTGGCTCTTGAGCGTTCGTACGTGTGCGTAGGGACGAACGATCAGGATCGTGAATTCCCGCTGATCACGGTGGAATCGCCGCGCGAGATGATCGCGTTGCGTGACCCTCGCACACACCGAATCACGTCCGCCGTGCGGTCGTACGACAACGTGGATGGCATAGACCAGCGAGTGACCTGGTATCGCCCGAACGTGACACGGTGGCTGGTGCGTGACGGTTCACGGTGGGTGGATGAGTTCGAGCCTGACGTGCACAACCTGGGCACGGTGCCGATCGTGGCGCTCGTCAACCGAAACCGCGCAACTCGCAAGCGCGACTCGATCCTCGAGGGTGTCTCGGAGATGGCAGACGTCATCCCCATCGCTGACTCAGCGTCGCGCGCGATCACCGGTGCGCAGCTCCTGCAGGAAACGATGATCGCGCCCGCTCGCGGCGTCCTCGGAGCGTCCAAGGGCGACTTCATGGATGCGGACGGGCAGCCGTTGTCGGCATGGCAGGCGTACTTCGGTGCAGTGTGGGCGATGTCGAACAAGGACGCAAAGACGTTCCAGTTCGACGCGGCTGACATGAAGAACATCGAGACGATCGTCAACGTGTACGCGCGTCAGGCATCGGGTGTCTCTTCACTTCCGGTGGAGTACTTCGGCCTAAACACGGAGAATCCGCCGTCAGCTGATGGGCAGCGTGCGGGGGAGACGCGTCTGATCAAGAACGCGGAGCGGAAGCAGACGTCCTTCGGTCACGGATGGGAGTCGGTGCAACGTCTGGTGTACCGGTTCCGGACGGGTCAGTGGTCGCCTGAAGCGCGCAAGTTGGAGACGATCTGGCGGGATGCTGGCACGCCGACGATCGCGCAGATGACGGATGCCGTCGTGAAGCGGTATCAGGTCGGTCTCATTGATTGGGAGTCTGCGCAGGAACGGATGGGCGAGACACCAATCTCGATTCAGCAGATGAAGACGCGCCGGCAGGGCGACATCGAGTCCGCGTTCACGGCTGGCGTGCAGAGGTTCGTCGAAGAGGTGTGATCGATGGGCGTTCCTCGCGATGCTTTGGCCGTGCAGGAGCGTGCGATCCGACGCGCTGACCGTGCCGCGGCGATCTCGTTGCGCCTATGGCGTGGCATGGACGTCGCAGATCTTGATTCGTCTTGGGAGTCCGTGGGCCCGAAGGTTGCAGCCGCTACCGAGACCGTCGCGAGGCGGAACGTAGCCGCTGCTGGCACGTTCACGTCCACCCTGGCGCGAGCTGACGGTCTAGCGGGCGACAGTGTGAACGCTGAGGCGTTTGTGGGCGTTGATGGCTCTGGGCGGCCACTGGACGGGGCTCTCCGGGGCGCCGTCGTCACGACTAAGCAGGCGATCGGCGCTGGGATGTCGCTGGTAGACGCGATGCTCGCGGGTGGGACGTACCTGACCGTGATGGTCAAGTCGGCCATCTCGGACCTCGAACGTTCCGGTTCGGCCACAGCCGCAACAGGCAAGGGTTACGTCCGCTATGTGCGGCTGGTGAACCCTGGCGCATGCTCTAGGTGCGCCATCCAGGCCGGGTCCGACCGTTTCTCCACCGACTTCGATCGCCACCCTGCTTGCAGGTGCTCGACAGTGCCAGTGCGTGGTGATATCCCCTCTGGTTTCATCACCACTCCGGACGACTACTTCGCGTCCCTGTCGCCTGCCGAGCAGGACCGGGTTTTCACGAAGTCGGGCGCTGAAGCGATCCGAGCTGGTGCGGACCCCGTGGCCGTGGTGAATGCCCGACGCGGCGCGAACCGTAAGCGAATGGACGGGGTGCGGACCTATTCGCCGTCCCGCATCCAAAGGTCTGTGATCGGGCGCGGCGCGGACGGGCGGCCGATCTTCGGTTATGTCACGACCGAGGGTGGCACTCGACGTGGTACCTACGGGCGCACGCAAGAGCGCTTGGGAGCTGAGGTCGTCCGGGGTTCGGGTCGGTACTCGCGGGTCATTCGCCCCCGACTGATGCCCGAGTCGATCATCCCGCTGACTGAGGACGTCGAGATGCGCCGCATCTTGCTCCGGGACGCCGGGTATCTGCGGCCCGATGCGCGGATGGACGTCCGCGAGCGGTGGGCGCAGCAACGACGCGATAAGGACGCCGCTGACGCCTTCTACCGGTCGAAGGGGATCGGCGTCACCTGAACTTCCCGCAGCGAGCGGGTCACACACTCCGGCACGTGCGATGCGTGGCGGCAACTTGAGCGATTCAAGGAGAAAACAAATGTCGGATGAGAACAAGCCGCAGGGCGACCCTGAGGCTCTGGGAGACGCAGGCAAGCAAGCCCTTGTGGCTGAGCGGAAGCGCGCTGATGAGGCCGAGAAGGCTCTGAAGGCGGCGACTGCGAGGCTGCAGCAGATCGAGGATGCGGACAAGACGGAGCTCGAGAAGGCTCTCGGCCGCATCAAGGCACTCGAGGAGGAGAACGGCGCCCTCAGCGGTGACGTTGCCGCTCGAGACAAGACGATCCTCCGACTGAACACTGGCATCGACGAGGGACTCCCGAAGAACCTCATCGCCCGTCTTCAGGGCGACGACGAGGACTCGATCAAGGCGGATGCCGTTTCGCTCCGCGAACTCATCCCCGACAACACTCCTAGCCCCTTCCCGAAGGCTGACCCGTCCCAGGGCGCCACGAGCGGGGGCAAGACAAGCAACGCCGACCTTTTCGCGCAGCAGCTCGATCAGGTCGGCCTCTAACAACCCCAAGGAGGGGACATGGCTGGTATTGACGTCAACCGGACTACCTCGGGCATCACTCTGACGCCTGAGCAGTCCGCAGAGATCTGGTCGAGCGCGGAGTACGCGTCGGCTGCACTTCAGCTCGCTCAGCGGGTCGACCTTCCGGGCGCTGGCGTCTCGGTCGACATCATCACGGGCGAGCCTGAGGCCGAGTGGGTCGGTGAGACCAACGAGAAGCCGGTCGACCGGCCGACCTTCAGCTCGAAGCTGATGACCCCGTACACGATGGCTGTCATCGTGCCGTTCTCGAACCAGTTCCGTCGCGACAAGGCTCGGCTTTACGCCGAGGTCGTGCGGAAGCTGCCGCAGGCACTCGCGAAGAAGCTCGACCAGACCATCTTCGGCGGTGGCGCGGCTCCGGGCTCGAACTTCGACACCCTCGCGGGCGCCGCCACGGTCGGCATCGCGGGCAAGACCTACAAGGGTCTCGTCGCCGCCGACCAGGCCATCGCGACCGGTGGCGGTCAGCTCAACGGATGGGCACTCTCGCCCCAGGCGCGAGGCCTCCTGCTGGGCGCGGAGGACGGCAACGGCCGCCCGCTGTTCATCAACAACATCCAGACCGACGGTGCGGTCCCCGCACTGCTCGGCGCCCCGGTGTACACCACCAAGGGTGTTTTCCTGGCTGACTACAACGGCGCGACCGCCGGCACGGACAACCAGCTCGGCTTCGCAGGCGACTGGACCTCCGCGCACATCGGTGTCGTCGAGGACATCCAGCTCGACATCAGCACGCAGGCAACCATCAACGACGGCGGCACGCAGATCAACCTGTGGCAGCGCAACATGTTCGCTGTCCGTGCTGAGTTCGAGGTCGGCTTCCGGGTCCGTGACATCGCGCACTTCGCGCGCCTGTCGAACGCGGTGCAGTCGTGACCATCCTGACCGCGCCGAACTCTGACGCGACGATCGACCTCCCCGAGGAACTGATCGAGCGATACGAGGCGGCGGGCTGGACACGGGCAGAGAAGCCGAAGACCTCGGCGAAGAAGTAGCACAGAAGGGGACGGAAATGGCCGGTCCAGCAACGATCAACGATCTGAAGGATCGGTCATTCCGTCCCCTAACCGATCAGGAGCAGGCAGTAGGGGCAACTCTCCTCGAAGATGCTTGGAACCTGATCCAGTCGAGCGCCCCCTCGGCAGCGGAGCGCATCTCCACCGACATCACCTACATGGCGATCGTCAAGCAAGTTCAATGCGCCATGGTGCTCCGCGTCGTCAATAACCCCGAAGGGCTGTTGTCCGAGCAGGTCGACGACTATCAGTATCGACGCGACGCCGCCGTCTCGGCTGGGGTTTTGTACCTATCGCCCGAAGAATCAGCGATCCTCGCGGCCGGAGGCAAGACGCTCAACGGGGCGTGGACTATCCGATCTCACAGCGACCCTCGGCGAGGGTACTGGCTGCACCCCGACCAGTGGGTGCCGCTTCCATGATCGCGGCCAGCGCTCTTGCGCGTGCGCGAGCCCTTCGGGACTCTCTCGCAGACACGACCGTCACGATCCGGCGCGAGTCGGGCACCACGTGGGACGACGAGACCGGGACCTACGTCCCAGCGTGGGCTGTCGTCTACACGACTGACCGTGCGCGCGTCCGATTCCCCGGCTCGCAGCCCCGTGAGCAGGATGCCGCGGGGGAACGGGTCACCGAGCAGGAGCCGACGCTGTCCCTCCCCGTCGAAGGCTCCGGTGTCGTGCAGGTCGACGACGTCGCCACCGTGGACGCGAACCCCGAGGACCCGTCGATCGTCGGTATGAAGCTGCGCGTCGCGGGTCTGCACAATCAGTCGCACTCGTCAGGGCGGCGACTGCCCGTGGAGGTGGTCTCACATGGTTGACATCGACGCGAGCGAACTTCACAAGCTGTCCGCTGATCTTGGCGAGGTGCCTCGGCGATCTTCCAAGAATCTGCGTCAGGCAACCGAGGTCACCGCGCGCAACGTGCGCGACACGGCGCGGGCGAATGCCGCCGGCATGGCGCATGCTCCCGCATTCCCTTACTCGATCACATACGACATCACGGGCTCCGGTGACTCTGGAATCGGTTCGAACATCGAAGCTGAGATCGGGCCTGACAAGGAGCGCCCGCAGGGTGCGCTCGGCAACCTCATCGAGTACGGCTCGATCAAGAACCCACCGCAGGGCATCATGCACGGCGCGCTGCAGGCCAACGAGGCTGACTTCGAGCGTGGCATCGACATAGCCATCGCTGACGCGCTGAAGGCCCTCGGATGAGCGTCGGCGCTCACGTGCAGGCCGTGATTGATCGTCTCCGCTCCGACCCGCAGCTCGCCAGCGTCGTGTTCGACGGAGACGTGAAGGGTAACCCGGAACGGTACGTCAACGTCTGGCACGACACCGGCTACTGGGAGGGCCACGACGCCCACGAGCATCAGGTCGACGTCGAGGTGACCATTACCGTCCACTCGGTCGGCCAGGTCGACCGGCGTCAGGCCGTGTGGGTGTCTGACCGAGTGCGGGCGCTCCTCCTCGACTGGAAACCAACCATTCCTGGTCGGGCTTGCTGGCGGATGCGCTCCGCTGGGTCCCAGCCCGTGCAGAAAGACACCGACACGACGCCGCCGAAGTTTTTCGCCGTCGACCGGTTCATCCTGCGCTCCACCCCCGCCTGAGAGGAGCCGTCATGGCGACGTACATCCGCGTAAAGGCCAAGACCACGAAGCACGAGTTCGACATCCTCGAGCACCGCTTCGACCCGGAGAAGCACACCCGTGTGAACCGGAAGCACTACCCGCCCACGAGCGTCCCGCGGAACCCCAAACCGCACCGCCCGCTGGCGTGACCCCGTGAACCCCACCACAGCCCCGTAGCGGGTACCCAACCGAAAGGAGAGCGCAATGTCGCTCGTTCAGCCATCTGCGGTCCCGTCTCTCGGGACCCGCCGCGTCGTGTTCATCGAGGGCACCGTCGCCGACATCAAGGCCATCACTGACGCGGAGCTCAACGCGGG
>Ga0157371_10002033_pt1 | contig 19943 bp, 19 predicted proteins | sample C45metaG_FD_113462 | JGI IMG/M metagenome (GOLD analysis project Ga0157371, IMG submission 113462) | Corn rhizosphere microbial communities from Kellogg Biological Station, Michigan, USA - C4-5 metaG | ecosystem: Host-associated > Plants > Roots > Rhizosphere > Soil | place: USA: Michigan...
TTGAGGATCGTGAAAGAGAGCAAGCAGAACAAGAGCGGAAAAAAAGAGAAAAAAAAGAACAAGAAATGAAAGAGACAAAGCATCCTTTTAAAGGGAATTTTGTGGATTTTAGTGGATAGGAGCAGCTATGATATCTACCATATTAGTAGTATTATTTATACTTCAGATCATCAGTTTTTATTTTATAGCGTTATTAAATGCAAAGTTTACTAAATTTAAGGATATAGAAAATAAGCAAGAACAAGTGCTAGCAGAGATAGAAGATTCATTTAGCGCTTACATTGCAGAAATGAAAGACGAAAACAATCGACTGCTGCAAGAGTTAAAAAATACGGAAGTATCCATAGCAGCGACTACTAGTGAAATGAAAAAAGAAACCATAGTAGAAACTCCATCCTTTGAGCTTCCTAAATCATTTGTTTCGAAAAAACTTGCAGCAAATAGCTATCTAAAAACAGCTGAAGCTTCAGAGAAGAAAGTTCCTGTTACCATAAAAGAAAAGGTATTTTATCACCATTCCGAAGGAAAAAGTATAGAAGAAATTGCGAAGCTGTTACAATTGGGTAAAACAGAAGTAGAGCTTTTCTTAAAATTTAAGGATTAATAGTTGAAAGAATGAAATATGTGTGGTATATTACAATACGGTATGAATACACACGCAGTTCGGATGGAATTAGCAGGTGCTCTTTCAATAGAGTAGCTAATGAAAAATGATGAATGCGGAAGACTAAACCAAACCAGGAGGAAACAAACATGTCAGTAATCTCTATGAAACAATTACTTGAGGCTGGTGTACACTTCGGTCACCAAACTCGCCGTTGGAATCCAAAAATGAAAAAATTCATTTTTGTTGAGCGTAACGGAATCTACATCATCGATCTTCAAAAAACGGTGAAAAAATTAGAAGAAGCTTATGACTTCATGCGTCAAGTAGGTCAAGACGGTGGGAAAGTTCTTTTCGTTGGAACTAAAAAACAAGCTCAAGAAGCTATTAAAGACGAAGCAGAGCGTTCAGGTAACTACTACATCAACCAACGTTGGTTAGGTGGTACTTTAACAAACTTCGGTACTATTCAAAAACGTGTATCTCGTCTAAAAGCTATCGAAAAAATGGAAGAAGACGGTACTTTCTCTGTACTTCCTAAAAAAGAAGTTGTTCAACTTAAAAAAGAACACGAACGTCTAGTTAAATTCTTAGGCGGTATCCGCGATATGAAAGCTATTCCGGATGTAATGTTCGTTGTTGACCCTCGTAAAGAGCGTATTGCTGTTGCAGAAGCTCGTAAACTTAACATTCCATTAGTAGGAATCGTTGATACAAACTGTGATCCAGATGAAATCGACTATGTAATTCCTGCAAATGATGATGCAATTCGCGCGGTTAAATTATTAACAGCTAAAATGGCGGATGCATTACTTGAAGCAAGACAAGGTGAAGACGAAGTAGCTACAGCTGATGTTGCTGCTGAGTAAGAAGAAGTAAGTAACAGGTGATAAGCGGCCAAACCACTTATCACCTTTTTTTGAGAAATCGACCTTAATTGTACTAGGAGGAATTTATAATGGCAGTTACAGCTCAGATGGTAAAAGAATTGCGTGAAAAAACTGGCGCAGGTATGATGGATTGTAAAAAAGCATTAGTTCAAACAGATGGTAATTTAGAAGCAGCGATTGATTTTTTACGTGAAAAAGGTCTTTCTTCTGCAGCTAAAAAAGCAGATCGTATCGCAGCTGAAGGTACAACTTACATTTCAGTTGAAGGAAACAAAGCTGTATTATTAGAAATGAATGCAGAAACAGATTTCGTTTCTAAAAACGAAGCATTCCAACAGTTAGTACAACAAGTTGCTACTCATTTATTAGCAACTGAACCGGCTTCATTAGAAGTGGCACTAGCTTCAACAATCGAAGGCGATCTAACAGTAGAAAACGTTATTTCAAATGCAATTGCTAAAATTGGAGAAAAAATAACACTTCGTCGTTTCGTAATTGAAACAAAAACAGATGCTGATGCATTTGGTCCATACCTACATATGGGTGGACGCATTGGTGTTCTTACAGTTATTGAAGGTACTACTGATACTCAAGCAGCGAAAGACGTTGCAATGCATATTGCAGCATTAAACCCTGCTTATATCTCTCGTGATGAAGTATCTGCTGAAGCAGTAGAACATGAGCGTAAAATATTAACGGAACAAGCTTTAAACGAAGGTAAACCTGAAAATATCGTTGCGAAAATGGTAGAAGGTCGCCTTGGGAAATATTTCGAAGATGTGTGCTTACTTGACCAATCTTTCGTTAAAAATCCAGATCAAAAAGTTCGCGTATTCGTTGAATCTACTGGTGGAAACTTAAAATCATTCACTCGCTACGCTGTTGGTGAAGGTATTGAAAAACGCGAAGATAACTTTGCTGAAGAAGTAATGAGCCAAGTTAAAGGTAACTAATAAAATAGGAAGAATACGATTCGTATTCTTCGTTAAATAGTCAGAAAAACTAGGGAGCACGTAATTTGTGTTCCCTATTTTTAAAGAAGAGAGAGATGGAGGATACCTATGAGCAACCCACAATACAAAAGAATTGTTTTAAAACTGAGTGGCGAAGCGTTAGCTGGAGAACAAGGTTTCGGATTATCTCCTGAAATAATTAAGTCTGTAGCAGAACAAGTGAAAGAAGTAGTGGACCTTGGTGTTGAAGTCGCAGTAGTTGTAGGCGGAGGAAATATTTGGCGAGGAAAAGTAGGCAGTGAAATGGGCATGGATCGTGCTACAGCTGACTACATGGGAATGCTTGCTACAGTAATGAATTCTCTTGCTTTACAAGACTCACTTGAAAAATCAGGAATTGAAACGCGTGTTCAAACTTCCATCGAAATGCGACAAGTGGCTGAGCCTTACATACGTAGAAGAGCAATCCGCCACTTAGAAAAGAAGCGAGTAGTTATCTTTGCGGCAGGAACAGGAAATCCATACTTCTCGACAGATACAACAGCGGCTCTTAGAGCAGCTGAGATTGAAGCAGATGTCATTTTGATGGCTAAAAATAATGTAGATGGCGTATATTCAGCTGATCCAAAAACCGATAAAACAGCAGTTAAATACGACGAGCTTTCATTTATTGAAGTTATTCAACAAGGGTTACAAGTGATGGATTCAACAGCGTCTACTTTATGTATGGACAATGATATCTCACTTATTGTATTCTCAATAATGGAAAATGGAAACATTAAAAAGGCTGTTCTAGGTGAGACAATAGGTACAGTCGTTAGGAGGAATTCATAATGCCGAAACAAGTAATTGAGCAAACCAAGGATAAGATGTCCAAATCGATTCAAGTTTATAGCAGAGAACTTGCTTCAATTCGAGCTGGTCGTGCTAATGCATCATTGCTTGACAAAATTTCTATTGATTACTATGGTGCTCCAACACCAATCAATCAAATGGCTGGTATTGCAACTCCAGAAGCTCGATTAATCACAATCCAACCTTACGATAAGTCAGTTCTTGGTGATATCGAAAAAGCGATTATGAAGTCAGATTTAGGAATTACCCCTACTAATGATGGGTCGATCATTCGTATTGCTATTCCTGCTCTAACGGAAGAGCGTCGTAAAGACTTAGTAAAACAAGTGAAAAAAGAAGCAGAAGAAGCTAAAGTTAATATTCGCAATGTTCGTCGTGATGGTAATGATGACCTTAAAAAGTTAGAAAAATCTGGTGCTATCACAGAAGATGAATTAAGAAACTATGCGGAAGAGATTCAAAAACTTACGGACTCTAATATTGAAAAAATCGATGCAATTACAAAAGATAAAGAAAAAGAAATTTTAGAAGTATAAGTTTTGAACTTTTTGTTTGGAAAAGGCGTCCTTTTAGTAGGACGTCTTTTTATATTAGGATTTATTTGATATGATATGATAGGATATATATGTTCTGAGTTGGTTTAAAGTGGGGGTTTGAGAATGCTGAAAAGACTTATTCGTAAGAATGAAAAAACGATAAGTATACATGTAAATGATCGAAAAGAAAAAGCCCAACAAGAACAATTACCGGGCCATATAGCAATTATTATGGACGGGAATGGTAGATGGGCTAAAAAAAGGTCCTTGCCACGTGTAGCAGGTCATCATGAAGGAATGAAGACAGTAAAGAAAATAACTCGATTTGCAAATGAAGTAGGTATAAAAACATTAACGTTGTATGCTTTTTCTACTGAAAATTGGAAAAGACCTAAAATAGAAGTAGAATTTTTAATGCGCTTACCAGAAGAATTTCTAGCAACGTATTTACCTGAGCTAATTGAGCAAAATGTTCAAGTTCAAATGATGGGAAATATTGAATTGCTCCCGGAGCATACGAAAAGAGCCGTTAAACGAGCAATGGAGCAAACCGCGAGTAATGATGGTTTAATATTAAATTTTGCTCTGAACTATGGAAGCAGAGATGAGATAGTTCAAGCGGTGCAAAAAATAGCGCAAGAAGTCCAAGAAGGAAAAATTTCTGCAGATACAATCTCTGAGGACTTGTTGAATAATTATTTAATGACAAAAAATTTAACAGAGCCGGATTTATTGATACGTACAAGTGGTGAAGTTCGTTTAAGTAACTTTATGCTTTGGCAACTTGCGTATACAGAATTTTGGTTTACAGATACATTATGGCCAGATTTTGACGAAGCTTGTCTTATGGATGCGATTGAAAGTTATCAAAAGAGGAATCGAAGATATGGTGGTCTTAAGGGGGAAGAAGTTAATTGAAACAACGAATAATAACAGGTGCTATTGCTTTAGCGCTTTTTCTTCCAATTGTGCTGTTAGGAGGACCTGTATTTACAATTCTTATTTACATAATAGCAGCAGTTGGTTTAAATGAAATGTTGCGAATGAAGGGAATACAGTTATTTTCATTTGCTGGTATTGTATCATTGTTACTTTTATTTATGCTTTTATTGCCTTCATCTATAACGAAGGACGTATTAGAAGTAACAGGGCATACGAAGCTGGAATGGATATTTGTTGCTGTTTTTCTATTACTTATTTATACCGTATTAGTAAAAAATCATTTTACGTTTGATGATGCGGCATTTGTTATTTTGGGTACCTTGTACGTGGGGGTTGGATTCTATTATTTCATAGAAACAAGGAATATTGGATTATCGTATGTGATTTTTGCATTATTAGTAGTTTGGACAACTGATTCAGGCGCTTATTTTACAGGTAGAAAAATTGGTAAACGTAAACTTTGGCCAGAAATCTCGCCAAATAAAACAGTCGAAGGATTTGTAGGTGGAATTGTTTGGGCACTAGTTACAGCTTTTATTATTCAATGGATTAGCCCGCTCACTTCTTCTTATTTAGTATTAATAGGGATAACAATTGCTGCGTCTATTTTTGGCCAGTTAGGTGACTTAGTAGAGTCCGCGATAAAAAGACATTATAATGTAAAAGATTCAGGTAATTTATTGCCGGGACATGGTGGGATTTTAGATCGTTTTGACAGTCTTCTTTTTGTCATACCATTACTTCACTTTTTACATTTCTTATAAGGAGACGACATTATTTCATGACAAAAAGAATAAGCTTATTAGGAGCAACTGGTTCTATTGGAATTCAAACGTTGGATATTATAAAAGAACATCCATCACAATTTCAATTAGTTGCATGTTCTGCAGGTAAAAATTTAGAAGAAACTAGAAAGATTTTAAATGATTTTTCTGTAGAAGTTGTATCTGTTTTACATGAGGAAGATGCTCGACAACTTCAAAAAGATTTTCCAAAAGTAGAAGTAGTTTTTGGGGATGAAGGTTTAGTGCAAGTTGCTGCACATACAAATGCGGATGTACTTGTAAATGCAGTACTTGGAAGTGTAGGATTAAACCCAACATTAGAAGCAATAAAAAAAGGAATTACGATTGCTATTGCAAATAAAGAAACGTTGGTAACTGCTGGTCATTTAGTGATGCAAGCAGCAAAAGAAAACAATGTCTCTATACTTCCTGTCGATAGTGAGCACTCTGCACTTTTTCAAGCAATGAATGGAGAAAAGAAATCGGAAATTGCAAAACTAATTATTACAGCATCTGGTGGAAGTTTTCGAGATCGATCGCGAGAAGAGTTGAAAAATGTTACGGTAAAAGATGCATTAAATCATCCAAATTGGTCGATGGGTTCTAAAATTACAATTGATTCTGCAACGATGATGAATAAGGGATTAGAAGTTATTGAAGCTCGCGTATTGTTTGATATTTCATATGATGATATCGAGGTGTTGCTACATCGGGAAAGTATCATTCATTCCATGATTGAATTTAAAGATACGAGTGTTATCGCCCAATTAGGTACTCCTGATATGCGAGTACCAATTCAATACGCTTTATCCTATCCAAATCGTTTATCTCGTGGGAATGCATCTCGTTTAAATTTAGCAGAGATTGGCAAACTACATTTTGAAGAGATGGATTACGAGAGATATCATGCGCTGAAGCTAGCTATTGATGCAGGAAGAGCGGGTGGAACGATGACAACCGTATTAAATGCAGCAAATGAAGCGGCAGTAGCATTATTTCTACAAGAGAAAATTGGCTTCTTAATGATAGATGAGCTAATTGAACGTGCAATGGATGAACATGAGGTAATTTCAAGTCCAGATTTAGAAACAATATTACATGTAGATGCTCAGACGAGAAAAAGCGTTCAAAACATGATAAAATGATGGAATAATCTAAGACGAGTTGTAGGATAAAGGTGGGATATAATGGAGACGGCCATTGCGTTTATAATAATATTTGGAAGTATCGTATTCTTTCATGAACTAGGGCATTTTATTTTTGCTAAAAGAGCTGGCATTATGGTTAGAGAGTTTGCTATCGGTTTTGGTCCTAAAATATTTGGAATGACTAAAGGAGAAACACTCTATACCATTCGATTATTACCCTTAGGTGGATATGTTCGAATGGCGGGGGAAGATTTAGACTCTGTCGAATTGCAGCCTGGATATAGAGTTGGGATTCGCATAAACAATGACAATGAAATTGATCAAATTGTACTCAACCAAAATAAGCAATTCGCAGATATGCTTTTTTTAGAAGTTGAGAAATCTGATTTGATGAAAGAAATGTTCATTGAAGGCTACAATGAAGAAGAACGTTTGGTTCGATATAAAATAGCTAGAAATGCTGTTATCATTGAAAATGGAAAAGAAACATTTATTGCACCTTATGATCGTCAATTCGGTTCAAAAACAGTTGGACAAAGATCACTGGCTATCTTTGCTGGGCCACTTTTTAACTTTATCTTAGCTTTTTTCATCTTTTTATTACTAGGATTACTACAAGGTGTGCCAACAAATGAACCTGTAATCACAACTGTAATGGAAAATAGTCCAGCAGCACAAGCAGGATTAAAAGACGGAGATTTAGTTACAGGAATTAATGGTAGCCCAATTACAACGTGGGACGAACTTTCAGAAAAAGTCAAGGTAAGTCCAAATGAAAGCATGAATTTTACTGTTGATCGAAATGGTGAAGTGCTAGAATTTTCTATGACTCCGAATGCAGTGGAGTCTGGAGAAGAAAAAGTTGGACAAATTGGTGTTCAATATATGAGCCCATTAGAAAAAAATCCTGTGCAAGCAGTCGTTTTTGGTGCGCAGCAAACATATGAGTGGACAGTGCGGATATTTACTTTATTAGGAACTTTAATTACAGGGAATTTTTCAATAGATGATTTATCTGGTCCAGTAGGAATTTATAAAGCAACAGAAGAAGTTGCGCAATATGGTGTATTTAATTTGATGCACTGGGCGGCAATTTTAAGTATTAACTTAGGAATTATGAATCTTTTACCACTACCAGCGCTTGATGGTGGTCGACTATTATTCTTCTTATTCGAAGCACTACGTGGAAAACCGATTGATAAACAAAAAGAAGGTATGGTGCATTTTGTTGGAATCATGCTTCTGATGGTATTGATGGTTGTAGTGACGTGGAATGATATACAACGGTTTTTCTTTTAACCCAAATTTCAAGAAGGGAAAGTTCTTTATTATGAACTTTCCTTTCTTTTTCTGTTAATAGTTATAAAAGGAGGGAATCGCTATTATGCAAGATGGCAAAATGAGAATGCACTTATTGTTGCAACAACTAGAGTTAACAGAGGATTCTTTCGTAAAGCATTTTGAAAATGCATCGATTACTAGATTTACCGTTCATAAAAAAATAAGACAATGGCATTTTCAAATTAATATAACCGCTATTCTTCCAATCGAAGTTTTTACTATTTTGCAAACTCGCATACAGGAAAAATTTTCAGGTATCGCAAGCGTATTACTGAAAATCCAAAGTCAAAGCAATGAGGTCTCAGAACCTCTAATAAAAGAATATTGGACAAGTGTGCTAAAAGAGTTAAGTGATATGGCTCCACCTCTTAAAGATTGTTTGCTTCAACAACAGCCAGAGTGGAATGGTCAAATGGTCCAATTAACGTGTGGACAAGATCTACAACTACGAACTTTTAAAAAGAAATATGTAGAGCAGCTAGCCGATGTGTATGAAGGATTTGGTTTTCCAAGGATGGCCTTCGATTTTCGTTTAGTAGAAGATACACAGGCCTTAGCGGAAGCTCAAGTTGCCTTTTTAGAACAGCGACGATTAGAAGAAGAAGAGCTCGGCAAAAAAGCGTTAGATGATTTACAAAAGAGAGATCAAAAACGTCAAGAAAATGGAGATTCTGCGTTAGAGGGGCCATTCCAACTAGGTGTTCCGCTTAAGAAAGAAGAACCAATTATTGAAATACGCTCCATACAAGATGAAGAACGAAGAGTGACAATAGAAGGTTTTGTATTTGATGTGGAGGTAAAAGAGCTTAGAAGTGGACGTTCGCTTTTAACTGTGAAGCTTACTGATTATACAGATTCTATTCTTGTGAAAATGTTCTCTAGAGATAAAGAAGATGCACAGATGATGGAACGCCTCCAAAAAGGTATGTGGCTTAAAGTGAGAGGTTCCGTACAAAATGATACATTTGTACGAGACCTAATTATCATGGCACAAGATATGTGTGAGATAAATCCAGTAGTTCGGTTGGATACAGCTAAAGAAAAACGAGTAGAATTACATATGCATAGTCCGATGAGTCAAATGGACGCAGTTTCTTCTGTCTCCGCAATAGTATCGCAAGCTGCAAAATGGGGTCATAAAGCAATTGCCATTACGGATCATGCAAACGTTCAATCATTTCCGGAAGCATATGCTGCTGGAAAAAAGAATGGAATTAAAATTTTGTATGGCCTAGAAGCAAATCTTGTTCATGACGGTGTACCGATAGCTTATGATGAACAACATCTTTCACTAGAAGACGCTACGTATATTGTGTTTGACGTAGAGACAACAGGTTTGTCTGCAACGTATGACAAAATTATTGAGCTTGCTGCAGTGAAAATGCAAAATGGAAATATCATTGATAAATTTGAGAGATTTGTAAACCCACATCATGCGCTTTCTGCAACAACGATTAAATTAACTGGCATCACAGATGATATGGTTCGAAGTGCCCCAGAAATAGAAGATGTAATTAGAGATTTTTACGAATTTATTGGGGATGGAATCATTGTTGCGCATAATGCATCCTTCGATATGGGGTTTTTATATGAAGGTTATCGTAGATGTGGCATTGATCATTTTACCCACCCTGTTATTGATACATTAGAGCTTGCAAGATTCCTACATCCTGAGCTAAAAACGCATCGTTTGGGTTCCTTAGCTAAAAAGTTTAATATTGAGTTAACACAGGCTCACCGAGCTATCTTTGACTGTGAAGCAACTGGATATTTACTGCTTCATTTATTGAAAGAAGCTGAAGAACAAGATATTCAATTCCATGATGATTTTAATAAACACATAGGTCAAGGTGATTCGTTTAAAAGAGCAAGACCATCGCACTGTACAATTTTAGCAGTAAATGAGGAAGGGCTTAAAAACTTATTTAAATTAGTATCCCTTTCACATATCAATACTTTTTATCGAGTGCCTAGAATTAAAAGATCCGTATTGCAAAAGCATCGAGCGGGTTTAATTATCGGTTCTGGTTGTGATAAAGGGGAAGTTTTTGAAGGACTTATGCAAAAGCCTCTTGAACAAGTAGAAGAAATTGCGAAGTTTTATGATTATTTAGAAATTCATCCGAAAGAAGTATACTCCCATTTGCTTCAAATGGAGCTTGTTCGCGATGAGTGGAATCTAGAAGATATTATTCGTAAAATGATTAAATTAGGGAAAAAATTAAATCTTCCTGTAGCAGCAACTGGAAATGTACATTACTTACATGAAAATGACGCGATTTTTAGAAAGATTTTAGTGAACTCACAAGGTGGGGCAAATCCACTTAATCGACATGAACTACCGAAAGTGCATTTTCGAACGACGAATGAAATGCTAGATGCTTTTTCTTTCTTAGGCGAAGATTTAGCTAAAGAGATAGTTGTGACGAACCCACAAAAGATCGCAGATTCGATAGAGGACATCAAACCAATTAAGGATGATTTATATACTCCAAAAATTGAAGGGGCAGATGAAGAAGTTCGATCGTTAACTTATTCAAAAGCGAAAGAAATTTACGGAGACAATCTTCCCGAAATTGTAGAAGCAAGAATAGAAAAGGAATTAACTTCGATTATTGGACATGGATTCGCGGTTATTTACTTAATTTCACATAAACTAGTGAAAAAATCATTGGATGACGGATATTTAGTTGGATCCCGTGGGTCGGTAGGATCTTCATTAGTTGCAACTTTAACGGAAATAACAGAAGTAAACCCATTACCGCCTCATTATGTTTGTCCAAACTGTCAGCTTTCGGAGTTTTTCCTAGACGGCTCTGTTGGTTCAGGTTTTGACTTGCCAAATAAAAACTGTGTGGAATGCGATACTCCTTATGTAAAAGAAGGACAAGATATACCGTTCGAAACTTTCCTTGGGTTTAAAGGGGATAAAGTTCCGGATATAGATTTAAACTTTAGTGGAGAGTATCAGCCAATCGCACATAACTATACAAAGGAGCTATTTGGTGAGGATTACGTGTTTAGAGCTGGAACAATCGGAACAGTTGCTGAGAAAACGGCTTATGGATATGTTCGAGGGTATACAAATGACAATAATTTAACGTTACGTGGAGCAGAAATAGATCGTTTAGTTCAAGGGTGTACAGGCGTTAAGCGAACAACAGGTCAACATCCAGGTGGAATCATTGTAGTTCCAGACTATATGGACATTTATGATTTCTCGCCTATTCAATTTCCTGCGGATGCTCAAGATTCGGAATGGAAAACAACCCATTTTGACTTCCACTCGATTCACGATAACTTATTAAAACTCGATATACTTGGCCACGATGATCCGACCGTTATTCGTATGCTGCAAGACTTATCAGGAATTGATCCAAAAACAATTCCGACAGACGATCCAGAAGTGATGAAAATATTTAGTGGAACGGAATCACTAGGTGTGACAGAAGAGCAAATTGATTGTAAAACTGGTACGTTAGGTATTCCAGAGTTTGGTACTCGGTTTGTTCGACAAATGTTAGAAGAAACAAAACCATCTACTTTCTCTGAGCTTGTCCAAATTTCTGGACTTTCCCATGGGACAGATGTATGGCTTGGTAACGCTCAAGAGTTGATTCAAGACGGAACATGTCAGCTTTCAGATGTTATCGGTTGTCGAGATGACATTATGGTTTATTTAATATATCAAGGCTTAGAGCCATCATTAGCGTTTAAAATTATGGAATCTGTCCGTAAAGGAAAAGGATTATCTCCAGAGTTTGAAGCAGAAATGAAATCTCAAGGTGTAGCAAATTGGTACATTGAGTCTTGTAAAAAAATCAAATACATGTTCCCGAAAGCGCATGCTGCTGCATACGTATTAATGGCAGTTCGTATTGCATATTTCAAGGTACATTTTCCAATACTATATTATGCGGCATATTTTACAGTCCGAGCGTCAGATTTTGATTTAATATCCATGATAAATGGTTCACAAACTATGCGGGCAAAATTAGGTGAAATCAATGCAAAAGGATTGGAAGTGTCTAATAAAGAGAAAAGCTTAGCAACTGTTTTAGAGATTGCACTTGAAATGTCAGAGCGTGGTATTAGAATGCAAAAAGTAGATCTGTACAAATCAAAAGCAAATGAGTTTACAATTGAAGGAGATACACTTATTCCACCTTTCGATGCCATCCCTGGCTTAGGAACAAATGTTGCCATACAAATTGTAAAAGCAAGACAAGATGGTGAATTTTTATCGAAGGAAGACCTCCAACAAAGAGGGAAAGTTTCGAAAACAATTATCGAGTATTTGGATGTTATGGGTTGTTTAGAAGGGCTTCCTGACGCTAATCAGCTATCGTTGTTTTAGTATGGAATTTGCAAGAAAGCCAATGGTATGGTAATATAAAACTACCAATGTTTCATAGTTCTGTGACGAAAGAGTGGGATTTCCCGCTCTTTTCTGTTGTTATATAGAAAATCATTGTTGTGTAGGAGGCTTATATGAGTAATATTACTAGTAAAATTGAAGAGCTTGTAGTACCGATTTTACAAGAGTTGAACTTAGAGCTCGTAGATATCGAATACGTAAAAGAAGGTCGCGATTGGTTCTTGCGCATCTATATTGATACTCCAACTGGTCGTATAGATATTGAGCAATGTGCTCAAGTTAGTGAAAAACTAAGCGAAAAATTAGATGAAGTGGACCCAATAACAGAGAATTACTTCTTAGAAGTTTCATCTCCTGGGGCTGAACGACCTCTGAAAAAAGATGCTGATTTCATTGCAGCAGTAGGGAAATTTGTCTTCATTAAAACGTATGAGCCAGTAAAAGGCGCAAAAGAATTTGAAGGAACATTACTTTCATATTCAGCTGAAGAAGGCGTATTAATCGAAGTACGTGTGAAAACAAGAAGAATTAAAATCCAAATCGAAAAAGAGAAAATTGCGCTTGCTCGTTTAGCAATCGATTTCTCTGCATAATGTATATTGAGGAGTGATAGCTGTGAGTAGTGATTTATTAGATGCGTTAACTGCGCTAGAGAAGCAAAAAGGAATTTCAAGAGATGTTTTAATAGATGCAATTGAAGCGGCATTAGTGACGGCATATAAAAGAAATTTTAACCAAGCACAAAATGTTCGTGTAGATATTAACTTGGCAAATGGAACAATGCTTGTTTATTCTCGTAAAGATGTGGTAGAGGAAGTTGCGGATGATCGTTTACAAATCTCATTAGAAGATGCGCAAATTATTAATCCTCATTTTGTAATTGGTGATGTTGTAGAACAAGAAGTAACTCCACGTAATTTTGGACGTATTGCTGCTCAAACTGCGAAACAAGTTGTTACACAACGTGTACGTGAAGCAGAGCGCGGTTTAATTTATGAAGAATATGTGGATCGTGAAGATGATATCGTAAATGGTATTGTAGAGCGTCTAGATGCACGTAATATTTACGTTGGTTTAGGTAAAGTCGAAGCAGTATTACCTGTGAATGAGCAAATCCAAACAGAAACGTTTCGTCCTCATGACCGTATAAAAGTGTATATTACAAAAGTAGAGCGCACAACACGCGGACCACAAGTTTTTGTATCAAGAACACATCCTGGATTGCTTCGTCGTTTATTTGAAATGGAAGTTCCGGAAATTTTCGAGGGAATTGTTGAGATTAAATCAATTGCTCGTGAAGCAGGAGACCGTTCAAAAATTTCTGTATTTGCTCATAATGATGAAATAGATCCAGTAGGTTCTTGTGTTGGAGCAAAAGGTGCACGAGTTCAAACGATTGTTAATGAATTAAGTGGAGAAAAAATTGACATTGTAGAATGGTCAGAAGATCCAGTAATTTTTGTTGCAAATGCACTTAGTCCTTCTAAAGTGTTAGATGTACAAGTGAACGAAGAAGAAAAGTCTACTACAGTTGTCGTTCCAGATTATCAACTTTCGCTTGCAATTGGTAAAAGAGGTCAAAATGCACGACTTGCTGCTAAATTAACTGGTTGGAAAATTGATATTAAAAGTGAGACAGATGCAAGAGAATTAGGAATTTACCCTAATGAAAATTCTCCTCAAGTGGTTGTCGAAAGCTTAGATGAAATGGATGACTTTGACTTCTATAAAGACGAAGAGTAAGAATAAGCAAGGATGGTGAGCGTGTATGGCTATTCAAAAGAAAATTCCATTACGTAAATGTGTTGCTACTGGCGAAATGTTTCCCAAAAAAGAAATGATTCGTATTGTTCGCTCGAAAGAAGGAGAAGTGAGCGTGGATCTGACTGGCAAAAAATCTGGTCGTGGCGCTTACGTATCTAAAACGATCGAAGCAGTGAACCAAGCGAAAAAGAAAAATTCACTTGGCAATCATTTAGAAGCGTCCGTCCCAAGTGAAATATATGATGAATTAATCGTCATTATTGAAAGAGAAAAACTAAAATGACAATAGAGCAGCAAATTTTACAGTTACTTGGCCTTGCTACACGAGCAAGGAAAACTATTTCAGGCGAAGAATTAGTCGTAAAAGAAATAAGAAGCCAGAAAGCTAAATTAGTAATTATTTCGACTGATGCTTCTAAAAATACATCAAAAAAAATTAATGATAAAAGTGCATCTTTTAACGTTGAGCTGCATGTCTTTGGAGACCGGCACGATCTCGGACATGCGACGGGAAAAGAGGCCAGAGTGGCAATAGCCATTATGGATGACGGTTTCGCTAAAAAACTGTCCGGCCTTCTCAACGAATATAACCGGGGGTGAGCTAATGACTAAAATCAGAGTTCATGAATACGCGAAACAAATAGATAAATCTAGTAAAGAAGTTATTGAGCAATTAGGAAAACTAAACATTCAAGTGACGAATCATATGTCAACACTTGAGGGAGATGCCGTAACTAAATTGGATAGCGTCTATAAAAAAACAACAGAACAACCTAAAGCAACTACTCAAGGTCAATCAAGACCAACAAACCAAGGTCAATCAAGACCAACGAATCAAGGTCAATCAAGACCAACGAATCAAGGTCAATCAAGACCAACAAATCAAGGTCAATCAAGACCAACAAACCAAGGTCAGTCAAGACCAACGAATCAAGGTCAATCAAGACCAACGAACCAAGGTCAATCAAGACCAGCTGCTCAAAGCACTACTCAAAGTACTACGCAAGGAACGAACAATCAACCAAAAGATAAAAAAACTTTTACTAATAACAATCGACCAGCTGGTCAAAATCGTCCAGGCGGACAAAACAGACCGGGTGGGCAAAATAGACCAGGCCAAAAATTCCAAAAGAGAAGAAAAGGCCCAACAACACCTGTTCAACCTCCAGTACCAAGAAAAGAAAGAGAACTTCCTGCGAAAATTACATTTACAGAGTCATTAACTGTAATGGAGCTAGCGAAAAAACTTGGTCGCGAGCCAGCTGAAATTATTAAAAAACTGTTTTTACTTGGGGTAATGGCAACAATTAACCAAGTACTTGACAAGGATGCAATTGAGTTAATTTGTGCAGACTACGGAGTAGAAGTGGAAGAAGAAATCAAAATCGATATAACTGATTTAGAAGTTCATTTCGAGTCTACAGAAGAAGACAGCGCAAATACAATAGAACGTCCACCGGTTGTAACAATTATGGGACATGTTGACCATGGTAAAACAACACTTCTAGACTCTATTCGTAACACAAAAGTTACGGCTGGAGAAGCAGGTGGTATTACACAACATATTGGGGCATACCAAGTAGTAGATAATGGCAAAAAAATTACTTTCCTAGATACACCAGGACATGCTGCGTTCACAACGATGCGTGCACGTGGAGCAAAAGTTACGGATATTACGATCCTTGTAGTTGCTGCAGATGATGGGGTAATGCCACAAACAGTGGAAGCGATTAACCATGCGAAAGCTGCAGAAGTTCCTATTATTGTTGCAGTAAATAAAATGGATAAACCCGGTGCAAATCCAGAACGCGTAATGCAAGAGTTGACTGAGCATGGATTAGTTTCTGAAGCTTGGGGCGGAGAAACAATTTTTGTACCAATTTCTGCATTAAATGGTGAAGGAATTGATAATCTTCTTGAAATGGTATTACTTGTATCAGAAGTTGGAGAGCTAAAAGCGAATCCAAAACGTCTTGCTTTAGGTACTGTAATTGAAGCTCAACTGGATAAAGGTAGAGGATCAGTTGCAACACTATTAGTACAAGATGGTACACTTAAAGTAGGAGATCCAATTGTTGTAGGTCACGCATTTGGTCGCGTACGAGCAATGGTAAATGACCTTGGTCGTCGTGTAAAAGAAGCGGGCCCATCTACTCCAGTAGAAATTACCGGATTAAATGAAGTACCACAAGCAGGAGATCGCTTTGTAGTATTTGAAGACGAAAAAACGGCACGTCAAGTTGGAGAATCTCGTGCTTCAGAAGCACAAGTTAGCCAACGCTCTGAAAAAGCTCGTGTTACATTAGACAATTTATTTGATCAAATGAAACAAGGAGAAATGAAAGAGTTAAACTTAATTGTTAAAGCAGATGTACAAGGTACTGTAGAAGCAATGGCAGCTTCATTAATGAAAATTGAAGTAGAAGGTGTAAATGTTCGAATCATTCACACTGGAGCAGGAGCAATTACAGAATCAGATATTAGCCTTGCAGCAGCATCAAACGCTATCGTAATTGGTTTTAATGTTCGCCCAGATACAAATGCAAAACGTGCAGCTGATCAAGAAGGCGTGGATATTCGTCTACACAGAGTTATTTATAAAGTAATCGAAGAAATTGAATCTGCGATGACAGGATTACTAGATCCTGAATTCCAAGAAAAAATTATCGGTCAAGCAGAAATTCGTGAAACATTTAAAGTTTCAAAAGTAGGAACAATTGCTGGTTCATACGTTACAGAAGGTAAGATTTCGAGAGATAGTGGTGTTCGTATTATCCGTGATTCCATCGTTATATTTGAAGGCGAATTAGATACATTAAAACGTTTTAAAGATGACGCAAAAGAAGTAGCAAAAGGATACGAATGTGGTATTACGATTAAAAACTTCAATGATGTTAAAGAAGGCGACATTATCGAAGCCTACATTATGGAAGAAATCAAACGAAAATGATTGTATATGCAGAGTGTGAATTTTTGATTCCTACTGCACATTCATTGAAAGAAAAAAGAGCAGTTCTTCAACGAACGCTCTCTCGCACGAAACAAAAGTTCAATGTTTCTATTTCGGAAATTGATCACCAAGATGTATGGCAGCGGACGACTATTGGGATCGTATGTGTTGCTTCCCAAAAGGATGCTGCTGAACGAGAGCTTACAAATGCCATCGGCCATTTAGAATCTTTTCCGGAATGGGAATGCATTGATATAAGAAAAGAACATTTATGATAGAAAATGAGGTGTAGCCATCATGTCGATGCGCGCTAACCGAGTTGCGGAACAAATGAAAAAAGAGTTAGGCGAAATTATAGGCCGAAAACTAAAGGATCCTAACATAGGTTTTGTCACTGTAACAGATGTGGCAGTAACTGGTGATCTTCAACAAGCGACTGTTTATATTACTGTCCTTAATGGAAATAATGGGTCTACTTTAAAAGCTTTGGAAAAAGCGAAAGGGTTTATTCGCTCTGAAATCAGTCAACGTATTAGATTACGTATTACGCCTGAACTACTATTTGAAATTGATGAATCTGCAGCTTATGGAAATCGTATAGATAATTTATTAAGACAGATTAATAAACCGTCTGAGGAATAAAAACAAACAAAGGAGTCTGCTTACTTAATCGAGCAGACTTTTTTGTTGTATAGAATGAATATAGAGGTGAATGAAATGTATGAAGGTATACTTCCATTATGGAAAGAAAAAGGGATGACTTCCCATGACTGCATATTTAAATTACGCAAAATATTAAAAATGAAACGAATTGGACATACAGGTACGCTAGATCCAAATGTGGAAGGAGTACTGCCTATCTGTTTAGGGCAGGCCACCAAAGTATCCGAGTATATTATGAATGAGGGTAAGTCATACGTTGCGACAGTCTCCATCGGAAGCTCGACAACGACAGAAGATGCTGATGGTGAGGTTGTAAACCAAGATGATACAAATAAAAGCTTTTCGAGACAACAAATCTTGGATGTGCTCAAACAACTAACTGGAGAGATTACTCAAACTCCACCGATGTACTCAGCTGTGAAAGTAAACGGTAAAAAGTTATATGAATATGCAAGAGAAGGAAAAGAAGTAGAACGCCCAAGTAGAATTGTGACAATTTACAACTTAGATTTACTAGACGAAGCCACTGTTTTTACAGGTGAAAATGTTACTTTTTCTATTGAAATTGGTTGTAGTAAAGGTACATATATTCGTACACTTGCAGTACAAATTGGTGAGTTGCTCGGTTTTCCGGCGCATATGTCCTCTTTAGTTCGAACAGCTTCAGGAAACTTTACAAAAGAACAATGTTTAACATTGGCTGAAGTGCAAAATGCAGTTGAAAACGGCCTGTTAAAAGAAACTATCTTACCTTTAAAACATGCTCTTGCAAGTTGGCCGTCCATAGAGATAGTAGACGAAACAAGAAAGAGTATAACTAATGGTCAAGTAGTAGAAAGAGATCCTTTACTGGAAACTAATGAGAAAATCATTTATACACTAGATTCCAATCCCTTTGCTGTTTATATTAACCATCCGACAAAAAGTGGTATGATGAAACTAGAAAAAATGTTTGCAACTGAAAAAGGAGAATAGTATGGACGTACATCACTTATCTTACCCAAATCATTTATATAAAAATGAAAGAAATGAAGCATATTCTTTAGCAATAGGCTTCTTTGATGGAGTACATTCGGGACATCAAGCAGTGATCCAAGAAGCAGTAGATAAAGGAAGAGAGCTAAATGTGAAAACAGCGGTAATGACATTTGATCCTCATCCATCCTTAGTTCTTGGAGGTAGAAAAGAGCAAGTATTTTATATTACACCACTGGAACAAAAAATAGAGCTATTAAAAGAGCTACAAGTAGATGCTGTATTTGTCGTGCGATTTACTTCTGATTTTGCAAAATTAACACCTGCACAGTTTATTGAGGCTTTTATTAAGAAAGCAAATGTGAAGCATGTAACAGCAGGATTTGATTTTACATTCGGAGCATTTGGAAAAGGGACATTGGAACATATGGCGCAGCTCTCTGAAGGGAAATATACCGTTTCTGTTGTCGGAAAACAGGAGCTTACTGGGGAAAAAATAAGTTCTACTAGAATAAGAGCTGAACTAAAAGTTGGGAATATGGAAAAAGTAAAAGAATTATTAGGTCGTCCTTTTATGTTATCTGGTGTTGTTGTACACGGGGATAAAAGAGGTAGGACAATCAATTTTCCTACTGCAAATGTTCAACCCAAGGAAGGACAATATACGCCAGCAACTGGTGTATATGCCGTTAAGATTCACATTCAAGAAAAGTGGCATGATGGAGTTTGTAATGTAGGTTTTAAGCCAACTTTTAATAATCCTGATGAGAAAAAGCTTTCCATTGAAGTACATATTTTTCATTTTGATCAATCCATTTATGGGGAGGAAGTAATCGTTCATTGGTACAAGCGTATTCGCTCCGAACAGAAATTTAATGGTATTGATGAATTGAAAGCACAAATTGGAAAAGACAAATTAGTCGCAATCGACTATTTCAAAAACAATATAGTATAATTTTTCCGTAGACTCCAGCTCCTGAGCTTTTCTAAAAAGATTAATTAGTTGCTTCACGACTGGCAATATGATATTCTATACAAGTACAAAACTGTACTTAACCTTTCCTTGGCTTTTTCGATTCTCCAACGATTGCTCAGGAATAGGGGATATTAAGAATTATTAGGAGGAAACCAACATGGCAATTACAAAAGAACGTAAAAA
>Ga0157371_10002037_pt1 | contig 19918 bp, 10 predicted proteins | sample C45metaG_FD_113462 | JGI IMG/M metagenome (GOLD analysis project Ga0157371, IMG submission 113462) | Corn rhizosphere microbial communities from Kellogg Biological Station, Michigan, USA - C4-5 metaG | ecosystem: Host-associated > Plants > Roots > Rhizosphere > Soil | place: USA: Michigan...
CGCTTTAACATCTATTGCAGTTTTTTCTATACTTAGATCCATATCACTTGCGGCTGCACAACTATAAGCAACATTCTGAGGCATATCATATGCAACAAACGCAAACCTGTGTGCTTGATATTGAGGGTAAAGAGATTTCTCAATCCATTCGGAAAGTTGCTTGTAACCAAATCGCTCATAAAAATATTGACCGAAACCTTGCGGCGCGTTTGCATCGACCAACTCCCGTCCGGTTCTTTTATCAATTAAACTGCTAATCCGACCATGTTTCGCATCAATAGTAGCTTTAAAGAATGGGCTCTCAATAACACCTGAATTTTTGTCTACATACATTTTGGGAACAGCAACCTTTTGATTTGAAGCAACATAAGTTCGATAACCCATTGCCGGAATATCCTTAACAACAAAACGCGACATCGGCGCCTTATCCTCAATTGCAGGATATTCATGAGAAACTGCGACTGCTGGTCCTCCATCAACTGGTTTCAAGGAGGTAAAATCGTTACCGAAAGTGAGGCGTGTATCTATGTCTATCTCTCCATCCCGTTTCCAGGGAAGGGGGTTGTAAACAACAATACGGTTTTCGCCAACATTAACATTGTCCGCCAGGGAAGCCACCACATCGTTGTAAGGGTTGACAACAAGTCTTTGTACGTTTTTGACATAATCTGATTTATCTTTCCAAGAATTTTCCATCAGTTTATATTGAGACGGCAATCCTCTTTGCCACAAGTCATACCAAGCCTTACCATATGGAAGTTTAAGATAATGCTGATTGGCAAGGCCCCAAGTATGTTCACTGTAAAGGAGGCTCTGTTCATAAGCCTCAGAAATTATGTTATACCGATCCGGAAGATAAATACCCCAAATCTTTTCAAGAGTAGACAATTGATCCAATCCTCCAATTAAAGGTCTGACATTTTGTGCTAATTTCGTCGCCAAGGGCTTGCTCATCGTACCATGAATCCATACATCACCCATATCACTGCGAACAACCGGAAGTTTACTTAAATCCTCCTTGAAAATATTTTTTGCAAAGTCATCCAGTGTTCCGACTCTCGCTTGTATCCCTATTTTTTTATAGAACTGGAGGTCTTTAACAATAGTTTCCGGTTCAGGAGGCCCTTGGTTGTCTCCTGTCATGTTAATATAGATCCATGTTTTATAAGGCCAACCAGCAGGGGGAAGAGGGGTGGTTCCATAACCATTATTATAAAGTGTGAGGAGACGTGACCCATCTGGGCCTTCCCACCAGAAAAGAGGAGGAAGTCCATACTCGATATTTACCTGCGGCCCTCCCATATGATAAAATTTAATACCCGCATTAGTGAGAAGTGTGGGAATAAACCAGGAATAGCCGGGCACATCTTCCATTTTTGCACTGATGGGTAGGGGCAGTTTAAATTTCCGTGAAATGGTGGATGAGATGTTAAGGCCTCTTACCATATCCTCAATATCTGAACTTTCTGTATGCATTGAAAACGGAAAGGCATGAATGGCAATGTTACCATCACGAATCGCCTTTTCGATTTTCTTCTTTCGGTCAGGCAATTGCCCATCCCAAAGAATTTGCTTCATTGGCCAGGATGAAATCGTCCAAACAAATTGTTTGTCTTTAGGCTGGTTGCTATTCTTATCAATTGCATCAAGTAGCCTATCTGACATGGTAGTGCGATAGTCATGCACAACCTGTTGTACAGAAGCTGAATAACCGATATCAAAATGAGTGTTATAGACAATGATTACCTTAGTAACACCTGATTTTTTGAAATGCGAGACTTTTTCTTCTTGTCTGATTTTGTCATTTTTAGAATCTGGAATTGTTGATTTGGCATCATAATTTTGCGACTTACCAAATAAAGATATTATACACAAAAAAAGCACTGCAATTAATTTGTAAATATTATTCATGAAATGTTTTTTTTAATTTTTCAGATTGAATCGTAAACATCCTTTCTTTGTGAGATTATTTTTTTCCTTGCATATCATTAGTGGAATCAACTTTGGGTTTTACTCAATTTTTGAAGATCAATGCTTAGATAAAAAACCACTAAAATTCCACCAACAGAAATTTCGATTTAAACATTTTATTAAATTTTAAATATTTTTTTCTAATACGTTTTAGCTCTTTTGAGGGTCAATAAATAAATATTTTTTAATGATTTCACTTCATACAATTTCCAGGTATTTTTATCAATCTCCTGTAAATGAAATTGCCGGTTAGCATCTGAAAGTATTTTCTTTACTGCACTGGGAAATGCATCCGCACTACGTGCGCTTTCCCAGGTTCGGATCGCTTGAAATATTTGATATTTTTGAGGGCACGACTCCACTGATGATTGCGAAAGGTGTATCATATAGGTCACTCCAATTCCGACAGAAATCGCTTCCAGATTTTCCCATTCCTGCGCAGTAGAACTTGGCTGCAACGGCTCTGTAATTCCAAAAGTAGAGGGGAAAAAATTCGAAAAACACATATTCCTTATATCCTTGCCTTCGATAACCCACTTTCTGTCTTTTATAAGGTACATATTTTTTCCACCACCTACATTCAATACACTTTGGTAATGCCATCCTCCTTCGGACAATGTTGCGCCCATTACTCTTTCATAAGGAATACCAAGCTTGGCTGACTGCTCAAAAAATCTTCTAAGAAATCTCTTGAAAGCATAATTGCCATGCCCCTGATAAGTAAATCCTTCTTCTCCGTCCAAGTCAATATAAGACATACCATTTACATGCGAAAGTTGTGCATAGTAATCAGCCAATTTATCCTGCAGAAAGATATCGGGGGCTAAACCGCCATAGCAATTGGTTTGCAGTTTCTCGACTACCTCTCCTTTTTTATGGCTTGTTGATTTTGTTTTCCAAAATCCTCTTTTTACATTTAGAAGTGTGTAAGGTTTTGTATCAGTTACGCCCTTATAGTAAATTAGTTCCTTTCCTATTTTTATTATATTGGTGGTATGGCCTTCCCATCCTCCGTACTCTTCCATGTATTTCGGATCATAAATTATAATGTTGGTGTCAGTAGCATTAATATTGTTACTAAGTTTTTTTGTAAGCAACACACACAGGCTGTCATTGGGAACAGGGCTCACATCACTGCTTATTTTATTTTGTAAAAAATTATTCAATGTGTGTAAGCCGAAGAAAATATTATGCTTCCTGGCTTGTTCTGTAAATTCTTTTATCGAAGTTTTTCCGGTAGAAAAAGGAATTCTCAAATTGATGTGTCCACAATTGGCAAGATTCGGGTAGAATTCTCCAAGGCCTTCTCCCTGTATAGCTTTGAACCCGAGTTGTTGCGTATAACTTAAACAACTATCGTAGTTGCCATACCATGCCACATCGGGAATAAACCGTGCAGGATCTTTTATCCATTTATGATTCACCTTTGGATAAGGTAACTTTTCATTCACAACAATATTTTCCAAAACCTTCAAACCCAAATCGTCCGGAGCGCCCCACAAAGCAATGGAAGAGCCTATAAAATCAACACCGGGAATGGCTTGTACAATCTGATGAATGGGATAGTTGGCAGGCATCAAAGGCATCAGAGAAAAATAAATCATTTTCTCTTTCTGCCTGTCAGATGAATGATAAGCAATACTGATTTGGCCCTTGCCGTCAATAAAAGCCGTATTACCGCCTAAAATTCTGTAATATTCTTCAGGATGAGAAAAAAACGCGACATCATTTGTGCCGTTACCGCCTAAAGTGAACACCTCGCCTTCATGTAAACTATCAGGTAAAGGAAATCTTGAAGTGTCGGGAGAATGAATGATATATTGAGATGGTGAGAAATCCCCTTGTACATCTGATTTACCGCCAGTCGTAACATCATTTAGTGCCAAAGCTCCAATACAAAAATTAACAGCCTCGCTGGTATCCCGGGCTACTCCTATTAATTCACCAAAAAGGTTGGTAATATTAGTGTGAAACGGGCCCCATTGAATATCATCAATTCCAAAACGATTGGTAAGAGATTGCAAAGTCAGTTTAAAATACTTTGACTTAGCCTCGATTTTTACCTGTGCTACAGAACCATTGATATATGCAAGAAACAATTCTTTTTTTGCAGCATTATACCGGGCCGATTGAGGAAAATAATATGTATCTTTTTTTGAATTATATAAGCAAAGGAGCGGAGAAGGTTTATCGGCCAAGCTAAATTGACGTACTGGTCTTGCCAATACATTTTTCATACCGGTGATGAAGCCCCTTTCATCAATATGAATTTTGAAATAGTTTGTTGATAAATCTGTTTGAGCATAGGACGTACTTGTGCCGAAGCAAATAATATAAAAAAATACAGTAATAATTTCTTTTGCGTGCGTCATGATTTTGCTTTACTTTTTTATAATTTTAGAGCTGTATGCATTTATCCTCGAACCCGCATCCATTAGTATAATCCAGTTCTAATAATTTTGATGTATCACTTCAATTTCATTAAACATGATAAAAGCCTTTGCCATATTCACGATTGTTTGACTATCATCAGTCTTCCGGTATCAATGGAGGTGCTGCCACCTTATCTATCTTTCCTCCTGCATTTTTGAATAAATTATACTTATTAGTATATTCATAAATAAAAGCCTTTTTGACAAAATCGAAACTCAAAGGTGCAGATGGATAATCCTTTTCACCAGGTAACAGATAAGGACTAACAGGAGTAATTACTTCTTTGTCATTCACTATCTTTAAAACAGATTCTGATCGGTAACGTTCCAATAAATCAGTAAAATTTTCCTGTTCTTTGTTCTTGTCGAATTCCCAGGAAAGATTCAAATGACGTGCATCGGGGCTTAAAAATAATTCGCGACCTTTTAAGACCGAGTTTGACGCATCTGTAGTAAATTTAATTAGGTGAACAAAATACGGTATAGTTATTACTATCCTTTTGGGAAGAGTATGAAATACTGGGGAGATTGTCACATTGGCACCCGAGGAAGTAAAGCGCATTGAGGCAGAAATAGTGCCCATTTCTGTTCGCGCATTATTTATATTTACCTGCTGGCCTTTTTTGCACCAGCTTGGAGAAATTAACGAAAATAAATACAAACTTCGCATCCCCTCATCCATCCCAGCTTCGCCACCGTATTCTCTTACCAGCATATCGCGTATAAAGCAAACCAATTTAGAAGAAGCCCATACATGAGGCGTGGGACAGTCGGCGGAAACTTTCCTATCTTCCCATGGTTTTACCAGGTTTTCAAAACCTTCGTACGTCGAGCCTAAGTGTAGCAATACATTATATAAATCTATCAAGGCCTGCTTACTATCTGCTTTAGCCAATTCCTGATCCATCATATTAACAGTGATATACTGATGTAGGAAAATTCTGTAAGTCATAATTCCTTCTCGGTAACGATCCCTTCTGATATGATTTAAAGTAGAATCAATGATAGGGTTATCATGGGCAAGTAACTCAGAAGGCGAAGCCAGTAGCATATTTTCCCATTCTTGGTTGGTTTGCCAATCCTTAAAACCATCTCTTGCTTCTTCTCCTATCTTATAGTCATATAGTCCCGGGGGCACATATCCCTTTTGTTTAAAGGCAACATTGATCGCTTTTAATAAAGACGCTTCGTAAAAATGCTGAAAATTTACCCATTCGGTTACATCATTCCGTTTTCCCAGATCACGAGCTATTCTAATGGCAGATCTGAAAGCTAAAATTGCCCAAAGATTATTAGAGGTATAGTGCCCCAATATCATTTCGTTATCATACGGCCATGCAACAGGCATTAGGTGATGTTCATCAGTAGTAATCGCATTTTTTAACCATGTAATTCCTGCTTTTATTTTTGGATATATAGTATCCAAGTAAGATTTATCTCTTGTAAGAAAATAATGTTCACAAAGAGATTGTATTGCCTGACCTTGCGCTACCCCCAACTTTTTACCGTGAAGCAACGCGCCGTCATAAAAAAGCCCTTCAGCATCTTGTTTAGCATATACATATGGCAAAGTTTGATCTACAAATTCTTTAAAGCCAAAACAGTCAAAAGCTTTCTCATGTTGTACAAAAGAAGTCAAAAACAAATCAGGATAAGGTAAGCCATCCGTCATAAAACGTTTTCCGTCTCTCTGCCGTGTAGCCAACATCATGTGAACCAAGCTGGCTTTCAAGGCGTCATTTACCCGCGTTTCGGGGATATCAAACGTTGTACGTTGATGTAATATTAAATTCTCCCAATAGGAGATTGTTTTCCTTCTGTAATTATTATAATCCGCATCCTCTATCTTCTTGATGAACGTTACATTTGCAGTATCAACTGGTTCACGAGGCATCTTGAATATAAATTGTTCAGATTGTCCAGGTTTAAGCAAAGGTGTATAATTAACGAGGCAAACACTTGTATTCTCTTTCACGCCGAATTCACTACCCGTGAATGGACCTTCATATTTTCTTCCATATATTGACGAAAGATCACCCTGACCTGAAAAGGTATAGATCAATTTATCGTTACGAATAGCTCTATTTTCATTAAATCGATAAATCCATAAAGGCGAAAAAATACCAGCCCCGAAACGATTTTCTTCGCCTGTTGATCTTGTTGCGACTGTAAATTTGGCCTTGCAGTCAAATAAATTTTCATTCGTGATCTTTACTCTAATAAACTGTAATGTATTTTTTTCATTTTCAGCGTTTAAAGGAAATGCAAACATTTCTACTTCATAACTGATCTTTTCACTCTCCCAATTGTATTTAACAATCGGAATCCATCCTTTATACCAACGCTTCTGGCGTTGCATGACCGGCTTCAGTAACTTCCCATAAAAAAAACACAATTCGGCACTCCGAGTATAAATGGCCCCGTCATAGGTGACCTGAACCGCATCCGGCATATAGGGAACTCCAATAACAGTAGTCGAATTTTGCAGATAACACCAAGGCTTTTGAGGATTGTCTATCTGTGGATCAACCATTTTAATTTCAGGTCTTGGATGTTCTAATATAATTTTACTCTCTTGCGCTTTTCCTAAGACAAAATTGAGAGTCAAAATTAGAAACAGGATGAGTCTTTTAATATTACAGTGATATTGATTCAATACTTATACGGATTACAATGAATAAGAATACTTATAACTGAAAAATTATCAGATTTTGAATGTAAAAAAAATGGTAGTGTAAAAAAACATCTTCGTTTCCAAAAATATTTTAATCATTTTGACATCTTGCCGATCTTTTCTGATTTGCCTACTGACTTGAAGTCAAATATTAATTCTGGTGCTTGTTGCCCCGAGAATTCACTTTGCACTTGAATGGTGTTCTTCCCTTTTGCAAGTTCAGGTATAATCACATCCTCTAGTTTCTTAATCTTTTGCCACGTACTATTACAAAGCCATAATGAACTGCCATCGCAGAAAATTCTGTCGCCAGCTTTTATTGGAACATCAATAGAAAGAGCTTGATACCCATTAATTTGTAATTTAAGATTGCTTACTGAATCTGTTGCATTGTTTCCAGTTGTTTTTGTCATCATGTAAAACTGAATAGGCTGCTGTTCATAAGGGTTTACAACATCAAATTGATTATGTATCGGTTCTCCGGTCTGAGTTAATCTGAACTTATGAATGAATCCTCTAACAAAGTTTACTGGAATTAAGTTCCAGGAAGTATCGCTCAATTCTTCCAGATGGAATTCAGCCCTTGGATCCTGCATTCTAATTTTTTGAGATAAAGTAAAGGCATTTTCAATTCTGGCTTTTTGCCATTGACGGATTAATGAAAACAACTGATCTTTAAATCCATTCTTGCCTATTTGATCATCTATTCTAAGGAGATATCCTGCGTTAAATGCTGCACTTCTTGCCTGGATCCATTCGACGTCTTCTGGCCGGTAATCAGTTTGAAGCGAGAACCAACCTAGCATATGAGGCATGAGGTTTCTTTCAAAATAGCGTTGATTTTCTATCCTGTAATTCACCTGGCTTTCACGCAAAGAATTGTACCAGGGTTCACCCCAATTCATAAAAGAATAAATATGCCAAAAATAATGAAAGGTACCTGCACCACAAGTAAGAACATAATGGTTAAGGCTTTTATACCAAAGATCAATAAATTTTGCAGCACCATAGCAACCCTGGCCTGTAGGAGAACCTCCGCCAAAACCGTCAAAATCCATTAAACCTATGCCAGATTCATTACACACCTCCGCAAGTCTTCGGGCATAAGCATCCTGAAGGTGAATGTCAGGATAAAAACCGTTATAGTCGTTGTTCACCAATTTCTCAATAACCGTCGCCGGCCCGTGTGATGAAGATTTGGTATTGTATTGCCCTCTGGCACAATCTATAAGCCTCCATGGCTGATCGTTGGAAACACTCCTGTAATTTATAAGTTCCTTCCCGATTTTTACTGTATGGGTTCTATCAAGGTTTCGGAAATAGGTAGGATCATTAATGTAGATAACATTATCTTTTTCACCAACTTGCCGCGATAGCGTTGTACTTCCGGTTTGGCATAGACTGTCACTTGGGACCGGAGAAATATACGGGTCATTTACACTGGTAAACATTGTGAGCGTATGGACACCTAATGAGATGCCATCCTTTTGCGCCTTATCAGCTGTTAACCTGATACTTTCTGCTCCGTTCGGGAATCGAGGTGTTCTAAGTCCGAAATGTCCCCATGTTTGAAATACATCTCCCAGATGAATCAGCTTAAAACCACACTGATTCGCATATTCCATTCCTTTAGCTGGGTTCTTTCCTTCATATAATAAATAGCATTCTCCTGGAATCGGCGACTTTTTTATCCATGTTCCGTTAAGCATCGGATGCGGCAAAGCTTCACCTAATTCTATTTTTCCTATAACATCCAGCGTTTTTGATACCGGGCAACCGAACATTGCTATAGCAGTGCCTTTAAAATCTACGTTAATGGGCGCAACATACTGCCTTTGATCCTCAGTACCAATGACCCGTGGAATTCTGCGGTCTCTTGAAAAAAGCTGCAACTGGCTTCCAAAAGATTTTTTAACGGCGGCGCTACCTCGATATAATCTTACATATTCTGGCATATCACCATCTACATTCACATTCACATTCACCTGCCTACCCATTTCAGATTTTAACGAATCCGGCAATTGTTGCCCCGGAAGAGGATCAATAAAAAAACCTCCTCCAGCATCATCGCCTTTGTCCGGCGTACCCTCAATGGTATTGATATTTAAAGCCTGAAGTCCCAAGGCAAAGCTATTGTCATGTACTACACAAACTGTTTCACCCACTGACTGACTAATGGTAGTGGCATAAGGACCCCAGATTACTGCCTGAACTCCGTTACGGGGTTCTAGCGACAGTAGTTCAAACCTTATATAATCGTTCTTATTGTCGACTCTTATTACCCCCTTACTACCATTGGAATACTGAAGAACGATCTCATGTTTACCGGCATTCAATTTTGCATAAATGGGATGAAAATAAGCGGAATCTTTATAAAGTGATAATAAAGGAGATATTTGTCCACCAGGCAAATAATTGATGTTTGTTTCTTTATCAGTTAAACTATAGATATTTCCCTTTTTATCTATCCCGACGTTTAAATATTTAGTTTTAAAAGATATACTCTGCGCCGACAGCGAATAAATTAACGAAAACCATATTACCGTTAAAGTTAGACGTTTCATTACTGAATTTTTAAATATAATATTGACAAAAGTTTGCCTGTCCTCCTCGATTCAATGAAAAATAGGAGACAAAAATTGTCAGAAATATTTGCCCTTCAATTTCTATTTGCGAAAGAGCAGTTATTATTTGTCAGAATTGCTTCATAACTAGCTGGCAATAAAAGTAAAATCTATTGTATCACCGGATTAAACGTTCCATTATCCCAGCCAATATTTTGTTCAAGATTTTTATTCTGCAAAATATATTGGGGATCTATCGGCGCGAAATAATAAGATTCCGGAATATTGATCTCGTTGCTGGCAGAATTGTCAATTGGTTGTTTTACATAAGTAGTAATATCTTTCAGGAAAGCATCTCGGTCAAAATTTGCCGGTGAGTTAACCAGGATATTGCTAAGTTGGGAAGCAATGCCACTATTAGTTTGAGTAACATCAATACTATATTTTGACGAAGCAACAGCAGCGTTGAAATAAGGCCCATAAGCATGAAGGGTACGCAAATTGTTCAGTACACCAAACATCCTTCGGCGACGCAAATCCCAAAACCTTTTACCTTCAAATGCAAACTCAATCTCCCGTTCTTTCATAATTGCATTAAGTGTGGTTTGGTAATCTGTCCCAACCAATGGGTCTAGCCCATAATTCCCATTTCCCTCATCAATATGGGCTCTTTGCCGGATTTGAATAATTAAATTTTTAGCATCAGAAGAATGCCCTGTCTCGTTAGCCGCTTCAGCAAGATTCAGTAATACCTCTGCATACCGGATTATTGGCCAGTCGAATGCCTGATGACTCCAGGACGTTGCTCCTAAGGTAGTATCAATTTCTTTTCTGCAATAAAAACCAGTTAAGTTAAAAGCCTTGTAGCCATCAATGTCCCCGATCCCATTAAATATCCATTCAACGCGGGGTGTGATATCCGCAAAATCATATCGTGCACCATTATAAACAATGTCCGTGTAAAAACGCGGATCCCTGTTCTTCCAAAATTCGGTTGAATCATACCCCGAATTCGGATCATTAATGTCCATGCCATTTTTCATAGGATATTCTTTGACCATCTCCCATGTTGGGTCACACACACCTGCCAAACCCGATGACTCTGTTAAAGGCCTCTGTCCCTGCTGAAAGGTATTGGTTTTTTCAGGGTAATGATAACGTACATAAAGAACCATTTCTTTGGCGGCACCACTTTTGTCATACCACATGTTTTGATTTGTGGTCATGGTGTTATCCGTATATAGCCCATAACCGTCAGCATCTAATTCGTTTTTGGCGGCAAGCAGGGAATTGTATGCATCAGCCCAGTAACTTGGGTTGGGATTTTTGCAAAATAGTGGACTGGCTTTTAATAAAAGTACCTCTCCTTTTACTGCCATTGCAGCGCCTTTTGTGATTCTTCCAATATCTCCGGAACCCCAGGTAGTAGGTAACAAATCAATAGCCGTATCTAATTGTTTGGTTATAAAATCAAAACATTCGAGTGATGTATTTCTTTTAACTAACAAAGTATTCATATCAGCCGTAGGGTCTTGAACACTTGTAATAATCGGCACGCCACCGAATACTTTTACCATCCTGTAATATAAATAGGCGCGGAAAAAGTACGCCTGTCCATTCAGACTTTTGTAATCAGACTCATCCAAAACGGATTTTGCTTTTTCTATATTTGCAAAGAAATTATTTATAGATCGAACAGACGCATAATCCCAAACCCTATCAGGGTAGCCGCCCTGGCTGGTAATGGTGCCATTCAAAAAAGGATTAAGGGTAGCGCCACCACTCCCGTTGCCGAAGGCCTCTGCGGAAATATCAAAATCCCTGTTCCATGCTGGTAATATTCCATAGAAATTGGTTACGTATCCTTTTATAAAATCAGGAGTACTCCATTCCTGATCTGTGGTAATTTTACCTCCTGCATGTTCAACATTGAATACTTTTTTACATGAAGTAAAAAAGATAAATGCTGCTAAAACTGCCAATATTTTGAAGTTCATATAATTGTTAATTTTTTAATTTATTTAAAAAGTTGCATTTAGTCCAAAAGTGAATCCTTTTAAGATAGGATAGGTCCTAAAATCGCCACCCAATTCCGGATCCCAATCTTTAGTGTGGTTCCATTCGAATAAATTTTCTCCGGTAAAATAAACCCTGATACTTTTAATGCTGACTTTTTGCAATATTGTCCCGGGAATATTATAATCAACGGTTAAAGATTTTAATCTCAGAAAAGCTCCGTTCTTTAGCCAAAAGCTTGAGCTCATCTGGGAATTAGAAATACTTTTCCAATCATTCATAATCGCGCTTGGCATAGTAGCGGTTGCCGCTGTTTGTGGAGTCCAAGCATTTTTCCAGATCAATAGATTATCATTGCCATATGGCAAAGGTCGCCTGTAGTACACGTCAGTAGGCATAATATCATACTTCGCTAACCCGGCGAATATAGAAGTCACATTAATTCCCTTCCATCCAATTGTCAGATTGAACCCGTAATTAACTCTTGGTACTCCATTTAGAGAGATCGGTACTTGATCATTATTATCAATTTTACCATCCGGAGAATCAGTTCCTAAAGGTCCCCGTATATCTTTATAATTCAACATACCGAGTTGTGGCTTACTTCCGAATATGGTATAACTGTCCCCATTTTTTTGTAATATATTATTTATATCTTCCTGGGTTCTGATAATCCCTTCAGAAACATATCCGTATATTACTCCATTAACAGGTTTTCCTATCAGATTTTGGTAATCACGGACAGAGGCAGCTTGATCAACTCGCAGGTACTCATTAGAAGAGATTGCCCAATTGGCACTCACACTATAAAATAATTCTCCTATATGGTTTTCATGGCTCAATGACAGTTCAAGTCCTTTTGCTGACGCAATACCATAATTAACTGCCGGTAAACTCGCTCCAACTGTACTTGGCACGGATGCATTTCGCGCTCCAAGAATATTGGTTGTTTTTTTATACCAATAATCTACAATTCCACTTATCAACCTATTAGGGGTTGCAAAGTCTAAACCTAAATCATAGTTGTGATTTCTTTCCCAGGTAATAGAAGGATTAATCGTTGAGCCTAATGACGTAGAAGGATAAAGAGAGGACCCGAGATATACATTTGAATTTGCATTAAAGTTATACGTTTGTTGCCATTGCCATGGGGCAGTATTATCAGTACCGGTAATACCATAAGATACACGTAGTTTCAAGAAATCAAGGAATTTATTATACCTTGAGAAAAAACTTTCTTTAGCAATATTCCATCCTGCGGAGATTGAAGGAAAAAATCCCCATCTCTTATTAGACGGGAAGACATAAGAGCCATCTTCCCGAAAAGTGACACCGAATAAATATTTAGAGGCGTAATTGTAGTCAATCCTTCCAAGATAAGAAGCAAACCCAGTTGGCTGATATTGGTCGCCTTGTATACGCCAATCTGTACTGTTAGGAGAACCTCCATTTAATTGTTGATAATTGGGGTTGCTGTAATTATTATCCCAAATATTAGAAAAATGCCCTTTTGATGCGGATTGTTCATACCCACCAAAAGCAGATATATTATGTTTACCAAATGAGTTCTCATAATTGAGCATTAAATCCAATTGGTAATTTGATAATTGAGAATATGATTCGTTCAATTGCGTGGGAGCTCCCACTCCAGCAATTTGCGCCTGATCCAATATTTTGTATCCCCCTGAACGGGCGGAATCCAGTTGATCCGTTATTATGTGATTGTGAGTACCGGTTGTTTTAAAATAATAAATATAAGGTGCATTACGCCACGCTTTTGTATAATTATTCGAGGTATTATATGCAAAGGAACCTTTCGCAGATAATCCTTTAATTCCAGGAATCTCATATTTCAATTCAAAGGAAGGTGATATATAATTATTTGTGGGCCTTGTATATCCACCGTTTCCTTTAGCAAGATTAGCCGTGTTGGTATTATCACCGTTTCCTACGGGAAGTCCATTGATAAAAGAGGGCCTTCCCGGGTCTACCATTATGAGTCTGTTGTACATATTCGACAGATTAAAATCGCCACCATCATAGGCCCAGAAAGGTCTGTCTCCATTTCCCCATTCTCCGTTGATGATTAAATTATAGCTCACCCGATCAGTAATGTTGCCACCCAGTTTTGCCATAAAATTATATTTGTCAAAAGAATTTGAGGTAGCCCCCTCTTGATGCAGGTATCCACCGGAGATATAATACCTTGCGACCTTTGAACCTCCGCTGGCGGATAAATTATGTGAAGTATTCCATGGATTTCGCCATGTGTCATTAACCCAGTCATTGGAATGGGTTTTGAAATAATCCAGTTCATCCGGTGTATAGATACTCGGATCAGTAGCAGGAACAAGTTGCAAATTCGCATTATTGGTAAAAACATAATTATCGTAAGCATTCATCTTTCGCGGTATAATTTCACGCGTATTTAATGTATACGAAGCATTATAGGATATAGAAGCACTGCCTCCTCTTCCCTGTTTGGTTGTAACTAACACCACACCGTTTCCACCTCTGATTCCATAAATAGCTGCAGAGGCGGCATCCTTTAGAATACTTATATTATCAATATCAGCTGGATTAATAGAAGCAAAAGCTGCGGCATCCCGTACGAAGCCGTCAATTACATATAAGGGATCACTTCCCCCTTGCCACGTAGAAGCTTCTCTGATTTTAATATTAGCGCTCGCACCAGGATAGCTGCCCTGAGTAGTAACCGTTAATCCAGGGGATAATCCCTGTAAAAGATTGGCTGGAGAAGATGTAGGCCGATCACTAAGACTTGAGGAATGTATCACCCCTACGGCACCAGTTAAATTCTCTTTCTTCTGAGTACCATATCCTACAACTACAACTTCATTTAAGCCGACCGAGTCTGGTTGCAATCTAATGACTATATTTTCGTTTTCTGTTATCGGCATTTTTTCAGTTCTATAGCCAACAAAAGAAACGTTAAGTGTTACATTTCCAGCAGGAACGTCAATTTGAAACTGTCCATCTGCTTTTGAAATAGCACTGATTTTACTATTCTTTACAGAAATGGTAGCACCTTCTAATGGCATATTGGTTTTTGCATCCTCAATAACTCCTGATATTTTTCGTTGGGCAATCCCTGAAGTATTGAACAGCAAAATTGCCAGAAGCATGAAAACCAATTGAAGTAGTTTTGATTTTTTCATTCTTTGTTTTTATTTTTTAGAAAATTATTAATATGATTTTATTAAAATGGCAGCTATTTCTTATGGGTTGTCAGTCTGTTTGTATAATAACGATCTTCGGATTTTGTTAACCAATTGTTACAATAAAGATGACAATATTTATTGTAAATAGTGCACAACCAATTGGTGGCATTCAAAAAATGCTTTACGCAAACGTTTGAAAACCGAACGCAACCGATTGTTCTATTTTTAAATTTTTTCTGTAAAAAATCACGCAATCGTTTGCATTAGATAATATTATTTCTTGCTGGCTTGCGAATAAAGATTGAGATACCAAAAAGAAAACAAAAATGGAGTGAATGAATATCTGTTAATGGATGCGGAGGCGCTGCAGTTATAATTCATTTCCGGTGGCAGCTCATGGTAATCAAAAAGCTCATTTAAGGGCTATTTACATGGACAGTCACACGTTTTGGGAGGCTGATGATTTAGAAGCGATCCGTTGTTCAGATAAGATTTGACGGCAAGTTGACGGGGCATGTAATCACCACGATAGAGATGCCAATAAACGGATCGAAGCTGCAAGTGCCGGAAGCGCGCTTTTTGGTTTTTCTTTCCGGTATGCATATCCTTTTGAAATATTGGTCACACAAAAAATTAAAATAAAAAAGCCCCGGTAGAAACCAAGGCGATTTTGCTTGATTATGAAAAAAAGTTTATAGCAGCTTGATTGCATAAAGTCTTATCCTCCAGGTATCATGGACCTCGTATGTAATCTCTAAATCAATTTCATCAATTTCATCACTTTTATCTTTTCTATAATTTTTATTACCTTAAATTATTTCTAAATCAGTAAAATTAAACGAGCTACCTTTTCTTTTCACTTTAGCCGTTATCTACTCACAATCTTTTGTAACGCTTTTTCTTTTTCCTTCAAGCGTTCCAATAAAACCAATTGATTGCCTGCTCTTACAAAATTTTGCCCTTCATAAATTGCCCCATAATAAACGTCTTCGTTCAAATGATCTGTAAGAAAACGCAATGCTTGCATATAAATCATAAATTTTCCTGAATAAATAAAATGTCGCTTTTCTTCATGATTCAATTCATTATTCATCTCGCTCATATACCCTTCCCAAATCGATTTAAAATATTCTTCCCTTACCTCAATCTTAGAGAAATCTTTTTCTTCTTCATTCACCGGCGAAAGATAAGTGCGCATCATATCACCCACATCACTGATGAAAAAACCCGGCATCACCGTGTCAAGATCTATTACGCACAAACCTTTATCATTACTATTAAACAACACATTACTAATCTTACTGTCGTGATGGGTAACCCTCAATTTGAAAGATGGATTCTGTAAAATATTTTTATAAGTATCGACAATGTTTTTATTGGCTTCGATCAAATGTATCAATTGGTACGACTGTTCTAAACGATATTTGTTTCCTGATTTCAATGCATTAAGATACTGCTGATATCGAAGAGTAAGATTATGAAAATCAGGTAATGTGATTTGTAATTTCTTCACTGGAAAATCAGCTAGCAATTTTGTTAATTTTCCAAATTGTTTCGCCGCTTCAAATGCCTGGATAGGTTTTTCAACTGTAGCAATTGTATGGGAGTCGTTCACAAAATTTGTAAGGCGGAAAAAACCGTTGCCTTTTAAATGCATAATTTCCTCGCCGCTTATTGTTTTTAACTGGCAAACAAACAAGTATTCCGGGTATTTCTTTAATAAAAAGTCAGCAATCAACCTTACATTCGAAGTAATTGCATAAGGATTTTTAAAAACTCGCTGGTTTATTTTTTGTAAAATAAAGGAATGATTCGTGTTTTTTATGTGCCACGTCAAGTTAATGAGGCCGTTCTCTATTTGATCAACCTGTAAGTTCTTTTTTTCTAAACCATAAGCAGCAAGAACTTCATCCCTGAGAGTCATTTTCAAATTTTATCTCACAAACATAACGTGCGGAAATTAATTATTGAAACGCAAACGGTTGTTTCATTTGTCTGGGAATGAATTTTTTTTATGAACAACTAATGTTCCTTCAATAATAACATTTTGAAAAGGAAGCTGGGCTTTTTCCGGATTTTTTTCATTATCCAAAAGATCAAATAATATTTCTGTTGCTCTTCTTGCCTGCAGATAAGGGAACTGTTCAACCGATGCTAGGGGAGGAAATTCGAGGTAGTTAGTAATAGGCAGGTTAGCATAACTAACAAAGGAAACATCCTTATTAATTTCCAATTTAGCATTTCTTGCATATTGTATGGCATCTAAAGCAACTAAATCATTAATAGTTATGATAGCTGTAGGAAGACGTTTTGCCTTCAGTAATTGATTCATTGCTTCGTCATTTTTTTCTTTGGTCAGATCGGTAGAAACAATAAGCGAAAGATCAATTTTAATCCTCTTCTTCTGCAATACTTCCATGTACGTCTCTTTTCTTTCCCTGCACGATTTCATATCATCCGGCCCATTTATCAGAGCTATTTTCCTATGACCGTTTCTTATTAAAAAATTTAAAGCTTCCCTGGTTCCTGCACGAATATCTGATGAAACTTTATGTACCGTTTCAAGATCAGGAACCCGATCAAAAAAAACAATAGGTATATTATATTTATCCATTATTGTTAAATGATCATAATTTTTGGTATGTTTTGAGATAGAAACAATAAGGCCATCAACCCGGTGATTTTTCATAGCATTTATTATTTCTTTTTCCTGCTCCAGATCATCGTGAGATTGGCCGATAAGCACACTATAGTTTTTTTGCTTGGCTATATCTTCTATTCCGTCAATTGCACGGGAAAAAAACCTTTCACTTAAATTAGGTATGAGAACACCAATTATATAAGTTTTCTGTTGTTTGAAAAACAGCGCGGTTTGATTCGGTTCATAATTTAATTCCTTGGCTAGTTTATGAACCTGCGCAGTAGTTCGCAAACCAATGCTTGGATGGTTATGTAAGGCCCTTGAGACTGTTGAAACAGAGAAATTCAACCGCCTGGCAATTTCTTTCAGGGTGGTTATTTTATTCTCCATAAAAATAAAATTGTCTTATTAACAATTTACGAAGATTTTTTTTTAATCAGAGGGAATATTGTAATTCCGTTTCTGCATAATAAAGTCTTTTGCTTTTCTGTGATTCCGGCCCGGGTTTTCAATACAATGATCTACACTTTCATTCCGCATAAGCAACTGAAGCATCCCTCTTGCAAACCGGTTCCCAAGTGTCAGCATTCCATCTGCATCGAAGTGAGACAGTCCTCCAACTCCATTCCGGGAAAGATCTGTCGTTTTAATAAGCAGGCTATTGGGGTCTTTTTGACAAACTTCTGCTTGATGTTCTCGCGCTATATCCCCAAATGCCCAGCTGTTACTGTTAACCTCACCAATTACAAAAGGCAGCTCTTTTACACCTAAGTCATTGCGTACACTTTCCAGAAAAATAGTCAACAACTTTCCATAATCATTTGCCATTTTCTTACTGATTCCTGCCTCGTGTTCACCCTGCATCCATATAAAACCGCAAATTTCATAACCTCTGCCTTCTTGTTTCAGGGAAGCAAGAGCTGAATCAATATTCTCCATCAGGTTTTCATAGAGCAACCCTGCACCGTTGCCATCAACCCGGGGATACCAGTTTCTCCCTTTGTCATCAAATCCCTTCAGGGATGGAATATAATCGTGATAATTCTTGCTAGGCGCTATACCGGTCGCTCCTACCGCGTATTTAATGATTGCAATATTTTCACCGGACAACACTTCTGAAAGGCTTTCGCCAAACCCTAGTTCCGGACCAAAGCTATTGTCCTTGAAAGGTGCATAATTTGAAATGTCGGAAACTCCTACCCTTAATTTGATCCAGCGGTTTGCGAATCCGGACCTTGCGTTACTTCCCGGCCAGAAAAGAATCTTTGACTGATGATTGAATGCCTCGCAAAAGATCTTCTTCCTACCATGGAATTCATTGATATTATTATATCCAACGGCATTTGATTGACCGGCAAGTATAAACACTTTTACTATATGATTTTTTGGAACAGATTCCTTTTGTTCACTTATCAGTAGCCTTTCACTTACCGACGACTCTTCATTATCACTCGTTGAATGATTGTCTTGCGCTTGAACGGTATGAATGACGAACATGAATAAAAAAATTGAGGATATCACTTTTTTCATTTTTAACTTTTGAGGTATAATATATAACTTTTCGAAAAGAATGACTTTTAACGAAATGAATAATAATACCTGTTGTCTATAAAACAGACTCGCAGGAAGGTAAGCAGGAATTTTCCACTCCTAATTTAGCCGGTAATCATTTCACCCCGGAAAATAATATTGAAAAATCACCGATTCTTAGGGGATCTTCATGCTTTCCATTTTTACGAAACGCTGTTTTATTTTACAAAGGAAAGCAAATTCATTGCGGTCAACTTCTCCATTCAAACCAATAATTAAGCTATTTTGGCAATTAACCAATGATCATCATCTTTCTAGCTGGTACCGTGTCCATATGTATTGGATGTTACGGTCTTCGGGAAATATCTAAAACTCTTTGTTAGTCATTTGATTCAACAATGACAGCACTGTTTTTTGTCGGCACGATCTATATTGGATCAAAACTGTTAACGGTATTGACAGATTCAAATCACAAAACTTCGGCTTTAGGTATGCCACAGTACGCAGAAAGTCGGATGTTATTCTTTTGCTTTCTGGCACCACCACTCTGATCCTTTTGATCCCGCCAGACCGAATCGGGAAAAAATGAGCTATCGATGGTCTTATTGGACAAGAAGTATGGCTGATAGTCGCAGCCCCCGTTTGCGGTTGAAAATAAAATCGCCATTTTCTCTGCTTTCGGTTATTCTATTAATATTTTTGTCAGTTTTGCTGTTAGAAACTTCCTCAAGAAGATACAGTCTTCTCCATATCACTTTTTACAATTTCATTAAATCGCTCGAAATTAAGTTCTGATCCAATCACTTTTAAAATAAAAACGTTGCTACTATTTTGTAATAAAATGGTAATCGAGCACATAATGACATAGTTCTTATGGCATAACTTTCCGGTTTAAACTTCATCAATGA
>Ga0157371_10002040_pt1 | contig 19904 bp, 18 predicted proteins | sample C45metaG_FD_113462 | JGI IMG/M metagenome (GOLD analysis project Ga0157371, IMG submission 113462) | Corn rhizosphere microbial communities from Kellogg Biological Station, Michigan, USA - C4-5 metaG | ecosystem: Host-associated > Plants > Roots > Rhizosphere > Soil | place: USA: Michigan...
CACACCGACGGCAGCCAACCCTCAACCGCGTGGGCTGCTCCGAAGCCGGCGCCGTAGGCGCCGAAGAGGACCGCGCGCTGCCAGGGCGGCCAGCTTTCCCGCAGCGGGCGGGTCAGGTGTGATCGAAGTGCCAGGCCCGAGAGCGCGACGACGACGAGGTAGCCCGCCAGCATCGAGACCGCAGGGCCGACCATGTGGATCTGCGGCGTGAGCAAGACCATCAGCACGATCGTGACCACCAGCCGGCCGAGGGCGATCCAGCTGGTCAGACCCGGGCGGTTGACCGCCCACAGCGCCTGCGTCTGGGTGACCGTTATCGAGGCGAGAGCGGGATACAGCGCAAGCAGGACGAGGGCAGGAGCCGCGCGGCCGAAGCCCGGCCCGAAGAGCCCGAGGACGGAATCGGCAGCGCCGCCGATCGCCGCCGCCAGCATCAGCATCCCGATCACTTCGTAGCGGATCGAGTCGACCAAGGCGCGGTCGAACCCGTGCCCGTCGCCGGAGGTATGGCGACCGACCAGGGTCGGATAGAGGACTTCGGTGATCCGCATGCTCGCCTGCTGCAGGCTTTTCGGGATCACCAGCGCCCGGCTGTAGGCGCCAACCACGTAGATCGGAGCGACCATACCGATAGCCCAGACCCCCCCCTGCTGGCTGATCCCCTGCGCCATCTGCCCCGGGGTCGCCTTCAGCCCGAAGCGCAGCAGTTCCGGCAGGACCCGCAGGCCGAGGCGGAATTCCGCGCGGGACAGGCGTGGACGGACGAAGCGGCGGACGGCGATCGCGCGATGGACGAGGGAGAACAGCGAGGCGCCGATCGTCGCGATCACCAGTCCCCAGACCGACTGCCAGGCCAGGCCGACTGCCGTGGCCAGGACGATGAAGCTGAGTGATTCGTTGAGACGGACGCGGAAGAGCTGGTTCCCGGCGACGAAGGCGGAAAAGACCGAATCGAGGTTCCAGCCGGTGTTGGTGACAAGCGTGTAACCAGCGATCGAGACCAGCGCCGGCAGCAGCAGATCGGGTTGCCCGAGCGGCCCCGGGAAGACGAAGCAGCAGGCGATCGCGTCGAGGATCGCAACCGTCGTCGTCAGCGCCGCCGAAAACGAGAAGACGACGGCAAAGAGCTGCGTCACCCGCGGCTCCCGCGGCTCGAGGCCGGTTATCTCCTTGATCAGCGCCTGCTGCTCCTTGACCGTCGAGAGCACCCAGAGCGCCGCCACCGGCGCCCAGACGAGCGCGTATTCGCCGATCACGTCGACCCCGTAGAGCCTCGCGGTGATGATCGTGGAGACGAACCCCAGGCCCACGGCGGCGGCAAAGCTGAGCGAGCCGAAGAAGAACCCCGCCCGGTAGCTGCCCCGCTTGCCCTTGCCCTCTCCGCCCGCCATATCTCAACAACGCCTAAATCCTGCTCCACTTTGCGCCGGAGGCCGAAAGTTCGGGGCGGGCGAGGGCGTTGACTCAGCAGCGAACCAGATGCCAGAGAACCGCCACAGCGTCTTTGAGCCGCCCGACAGCTTCGTCCTCTCCGCGATCCGGTGGAACAAGCTGCTGATCCTTGCCTGCGCACTCGCCTGTGCCGTGATCGGGATCGCTTACGGCCTCGCCCGCACGCCGGTCTACACCGCCTCCGCCTCGCTGCAGGTCGGGCAGGTCAACCCGAACTCCCCCGGCTTTCTCGGCTACGTGCAGTCGGCTTCCTCGCTGGCCGCGGCCTTCAGCCGCTCGATCGACGCCGCTCCCGTCCTCTCGGCGGTTGAAAAACAGGTCGGCGTCAGCTCCCGTGAAGCGGTCGAAAGCCTCTCCTCAGAGCCGATCCCACTCAGCCCGGTGTTCCGGGTGATCGCGACCAGCAGCGACGAAGGCAAGGCAACCGCGCTCGCCAACGTCGCCTCGCAGGCAGTGATCAAGTACCAGAGCCACACCAACAGCGCCAACCCCGAGGCGAAGTCGCTGCTGGGGGAATACCGGGGCGCCGCCCTTGCCGTTCAGAAGGCAAAAGACAAGGTCGCCCAGCTCGAAAGCGAAGGGGCCTCCGCGCCCCAGATCGCCGCCGCCGAGGCGCGGGCGAAATCGGCGCAAGTGCGGTTGAAAGCGGTCGGCAACGCCTACAACACGACGATCGTCAGCCAGGCTCCGCGCACCGGGATGGTGACGATCCTGGCCGGCGCCACCAGCGCCAGCAGCGACCGCAAGTCGAAGGTGGAGCTGTTCGGCTTCCTCGGCCTGCTGCTCGGCTGCGCTCTTGGTTGCGTCCTCGCGGTCCTGCGGGAGCGCCGCGACATTCCACGCGGGGCGCCGGCACCCGTCCCCGAGCCCGGCTCCGCACGCTGACGGCGGTCGCCCCGCGCGATGGCCCTTCCCACCTTCTTCATCATCGGCGCCGCCAAGGCCGGCACCACCAGCCTCCACTTCTATCTGGACGAGCACCCGCAGGTGCAGATGTCGGTCAACAAGGAGCCGCACTACTTCGCCGGCACCGCCACCGATATTCCTTACCCGATGGGCCGGGTCAGCCGGCTTGCGGATTACGAACGCCTCTTCGATGCCTCGGCGCCGATGCGAGGGGAGGCCTCTCCCAGCTACGCCGCCTTCCCGCGGCGACAGGGGGTGCCGGAACGAATCAAGGAGATGGTGCCGGGGGGCCGCTTCATCTACCTCGTCCGCGACCCGATCGCCCGCACCGTCTCCCACTACCAGCACGCGGTCGCCGCTGGCAATGAGAAGCGATCCTTGAGCGAGGCATTGGCCGAGGCCGGTGACCCCTACTGCTATCTGACCTGCCAGAGCTTCTACGCCAGGCAGCTGCGTCACTACCTCGAGCACTTCCCGCCCGAACGGGTGCTGGTGATCGACCAGAGCGAGCTCCTCGGCGATCGCCGGGCGACGCTAAAGCGCGTCTTCTCCTTCCTTGGCGTTGACGAGGGCTTCGACTCGCCGAGCTTCGACGCCGAGCTGCTGAAGAGCGAAGAACGGCGAATCGCGAATCCCGCCTACACCCAGGTGCTGAAGCGGGTGACGAGCGGCCGTACCGCCTTCGTCCCCGAGCGGCTGCGCAAGTCGGTGCGCCGTTCCTTCGAGCGCCGCTTTCTCTCCCCGGTGCCGCCGGTCGAGCTGGGCGCGATCGACCGCGAACGGCTCGCCGACCTCTATGCCGGCGACGTCGCCGACCTGCGTGAGCTGACGGGCCAGCGCTTCCCCGATTGGCAGGCCTGATGGGACCCCTCACCCTTGCGGCAGAGGGCGCGGCTTCGACCCGCCCCGTCTGGCGCCCCCGCTGGCACCTCTGGGTGCTGCTGTGGGCGGCGGCGGTAGGCACCCTCCACCACCTCCAGCCGTACCGCTTCGAAGGCCACAAGCTGGTCTTGATGCCACTCGCGGTGGCTGTCGCGGTGCTCGTTCTCAAGGCGCTCTGGGAGCGACCTCCGGTGATCACCATGTGCGCGGCGATCGCCCTGACCGTTTTCTCCGGGGGCTGGGGCCAGATGGGCCTTGGGGGCCTGCCCCTGAACCGGCTCCTCGCCCTCCTCGCCCTCCTGCAGGTCCTCTTCTGCGCTCCAGGAGCTGCCCACCTGCCGCCGCTGCGGTTTCGCAACGTCCACCTGGTGATGTTCGCGGCCATCCTCTACGCGATCGGTTCGGCGGCCGCCGCCGGCACCCTCGGCAACTCCGAAAGCCTGCTGCTGATCACCGACGTCTTCGGAATCGCTCCGTTCCTCCTGTTCCTCGTCGCGCCGGCGGTCTTCTCGACCCCACAGGAGCGCAACCTCCTGCTGGCGACGCTGGTCGGCCTCGGCGCCTACCTCTCGCTGACCACGATCCTCGAGGCGCTCGGCCCCCACGCCCTCGTCTGGCCGCACTACATAGTCCTGAGCGATGCCGCCCGGCCGGGGGTGCTGAAACCGGGGGGACCCTTCCAGGCGCCGGTCGAGAACGGCTTCGCCAACTTCGCCTGTGCGGTCGCCGCCGCGATGGCCTACGTCCGCTGGCGGGGGCGGCGCAGCGGCAGGCTGGCGCTGCTGGTCTCAGCCACCTGCCTCTTCGGCTGCTTCCTCACCCTCGAGCGCGGCGTCTGGGTCGGGGCGCTCGCGGCGATCGTCGTCGTCGCTCTCTGCACGAGGAGCGGTCGGCGCTGGCTCGTGCCGGGCGCGGTCATCGGTGTCCTCGCCCTCGGCGCGGTTCTCACCGTCTCACCGGTGCTCTCGCAACGGACCTCCGAACGCGCCAACACCCAGCAGAGCGTCTGGGACCGCAAGAACATGACCGCGGCGGGCCTGCGAATGGTCGCCGCCAAGCCGCTCTTCGGCTTCGGCTGGGACCGCTACGAGGAAGAGAGCCTCGAATACTTTCGCCAGTCCCGCGACTATCCGATGACCGGCTACACGCCGGTGCAGACGATCGGGCTGCCCGAGGTGCTGCAGCCCCTCCACAACACGTACCTCGCCTACGCGGTCGAAATTGGCCTGCTCGGGATGTTGCTCTGGCTGGTCTCGATCGGCTGGGCAGTGGGCGGCGCCGTCGTCTCCCGCGGCACTCCTGACCTGCGGGCGTGGAAGCTCGGCCTGCTGGCAATCGTCGTTTTCTTCGCGGTAGTCAGCTTCGTCGATCCGCACCAGCTCCCGTTCCCGGTGGTGCTGTTAATGCTCTGGGCCGGCGTCGCCTGGGGTAACGAGCCGGCACGGGAGCTGACGCTGGAGCCGGAGCGGAGGACCACCCTGGCAACTCGACCGGCGATCCCCGTCGCCGGATAGGAGCGCGATGGCCCTCCCCACCTTCTTCATCATCGGTGCCCCGAAGGCGGGCACGACGAGCCTCCACCACTACCTCGACCAGCACCCCGAAGTGCAGATGTCGGCCGTGAAGGAGCCCCAGTTCTTCTCCGGCCCGGCCAACGGCATCCCCTACCGGATGGGACGCATCGAGGACCTCGGCCGCTATGAGGAGCTATTCGACCCGGCGGTGCGAGTCCGAGGCGAGGCGACCGCCGAATACGCGGTCAGCCCACGCCGTGCCGGAGTTCCGGAGCGGATCAAGGCGATGGTCCCCGAGGCGAAGTTCATCTACCTCGTCCGCGACCCGGTCCCCCGCACCGTCTCCAACTACAAGATGATGGTGGCGCTGAAAGGGGAGCGCCGCTCGCTGCGTGAGGCGCTCGGTGACTTCTCCGACCTGCGCTCTCCCTACATCTCCCCCAGCCTCTACGCAACCCAGCTCGAGCTCTACCTTCGCCAGTTCCCCGCGGATCGGGTCCTGGTGCTCGACCAGGCGGACCTGCGGTCGGACCGGATGCCGGCGCTTCGCCGGGTCTTCTCCTTCCTCGATGTCGATCCCGAGGTCGAGTCGGCCGGGTTCGGGGAAGAGCTGCTGACGAGCCAGGAATGGCGTGAATATCCCGACGGCTACGCCGATTTTGTGGCGAAGCGGGTAGCGCCGCTCTTTCGCTGGATCCCGGCCGGGTTCCGTCGCTCCGTGCGGGGCGCGGTCGAGCGCCGCCTCTGGCCGTCCGTCGACACCAGCATGGACGACGAGCTGCGGGAACGGCTCGAGGAGCGCTTCGCGCCCGAGGCCGAGCGCCTGCGTCAGCTGACCGGCCAGCAGTTCGCCGGCTGGAGCGTCTGATGGCCCTCCCCACCTTCTTCATCATCGGTGCCCCGAAGGCGGGCACGACGAGCCTCCACCACTACCTCGACCAGCACCCCGAAGTGCAGATGTCGGCCGTGAAGGAGCCGCGCTTCTTTGCCGGACCCGAGAACGGGATTCCCTACCCGCCGGATTACGTCGGCTCGCGATCCGCCTACGAGGCTCTCTTCGACCCCAGCTTCGCCGTCCGCGGCGAGTCCTCGACCGACTACGCGACCCATCCCCGCCGCTCCGGCGTCCCGGAGCGGATCAAGGAGGCGGTGCCGGAGGCGCGGTTCGTCTATGTGGTCCGCGATCCGGTGGCCCGTGCGGTGTCCCACTACAAGATGGGCGTGGCCCTGCTCGGCGAGCGGCGGCCGATCGACCTTGCGCTCGGCGATCCCGACCCGCGCTCGGCCTATATCGCCCCCAGCCTCTACGCAACCCAGCTCGAGCTCTACCTGGCGCACTTTCCTCAGGAGCGGATCCTGGTGCTCGATCAGGCCGACCTGCTCGCCGACCGCCAGACGACCCTACGCGAGGCCTTCTCGTTCCTCGGCGTCGACCCCGCCCTCGATCCCTCAGTCTTCGAGGATGAGCTGTTGAGCAGCGAGAGCTGGCGCGCCTATCCAAACGGCTACGCGAGCTTCATGGCGCGGCGGGTGGCGCCGCTCTTTCGCTGGATCCCCACCGGGTTTCGCCGCTCGGCGCGGGCCGCAGTCGAGCGCAAGCTCTGGCCGCCGATTGAAACCGAGCTCGACGGGGGCCTGCGTGAGCGTCTACAGGAGCGATTCGCTCCCGAGGCCGGACGCCTGCGCGAGCTGACCGGGAAGCCGCTGGCGAAGTGGAGCGTCTGAGCCGCCTCCCGATCGCGCTGGTGCTGCTCCTGCTCGGCGCGGTGCTGGCGGCGGGCTGCTCGGCGGAGAGCGCCGACGAGATGGCGGCGGCCAAGGCCGTCGGCTCCCACCGTCAGATCGGGATCGAAGCCGCGGTGCCTGTCAAGCCGCTCCGCTTCTTCTCGCCGAAGAGCTTCTGGAATACCCCGATCGCGGGGGAAGCGGCGCTGGACCCGGCCTCCGAACCGATCGTCGCCGCCCTCGTCGCCCAGGTTCAGCGAGAGCTGAAAGCGCACGAAGGCCCGGGCATCAGCACCACCTCCTACGGCGTCCCGATTTACACCGTCCCCCGCGACCAGCCGACGGTGCGGGTCGAGCTGAAGAGCGCCCGCCCGGCGCCCGCCCTCCAGTCCGCCTGGCAGGAGGTGCCGCTGCCGAACGGTGCCCGAGCCGCGGGCGGCACCGACGCGACGCTCGTCCTCTGGCAACCGGGTACCGACCGGCTTTGGGAGTTCTGGCGCCTGCGCCACGGCGCTTCGGGCTGGGAGGCGTCCTGGGGCGGGGCCATGCAGCACGTCTCCGCCAAGCCCGGCGTCTACGGTCCCGGCGCCTGGCCCGGCGCCAAGACCTGGTGGGGATCCTCGGCTTCCTCCCTCTCGATTGCCGGCGGGGTGATCAGCGTCGAAGACCTGCGGCAGGGAGAGATCAACCACGCTCTCGCGATCGCCGTTCCACATGTTCGTGCCGCGGTCTACGCCTCGCCGGCGCGGCGCACTGACGGCACCTCGACCGGGCGTTACGCGTTGCCAGAGGGCGCGCATCTACGGCTCGACCCGGGTCTCGACCTCGCCACCCTGGCGTTGCCGCCGACCACGCGGCTTATCGCTGAAGCGGCGCAGCGCTACGGCATCTTCGTCAGGGACGGTGCCAGGGTCACCCACTTCTTCGCCCAGGACCCGGTCAACCTGGGGGTCGACCCCTACGCAGGCCCGGATGGCTTCTTCGAAGGGCACTACCCAGGCGAACTGCTCGCCTCCTTTCCCTGGGATCACTTGCAGTTGCTGCCGATGACGCTCCATCCATACCATCCGGCCCGTCTCACCGGAGGCGGTTGATCGTGGCCACGCGGGCTACATCCTCAATGCCGGCCGAGCAGGAGCTGATCCTGCTGAGCGCGGCAACGCGTCAGCGGCGGGAGGCGCAGCGTGAGCGGTTCGAGGCGCTGGTGGGCACGGTCGAGTGGCCGGCCCTGACCGAGCGCCTCGCCCACGCGCGGCTGCTGCCGACGCTCGGGCCGCGGATCGCCGAGCTGGCGGAAGACGCGGCGCCGGCGGAGTTCGGGGAGTCCGCGAGCGCTTCGGTCGAAGCCTGCCGCCGCCAGGACGCGCTGCTGCTGCTGATGGGCGAGCAGGTGATCGCGGCGTTGCGGGCGCGGAGCATCAGCGCCGCGGCGCTGAAGGGCCCCGGCCTCGGCGAGGAGCTGCACGGCGAGGCGGGGCGGCGGCTCTCCAGCGACATCGACCTGCTCGTCCCGGCGGCGCGGCTGCGCGAGGCGGTCACGATCGCGGTCGAGCTCGGCTACGAGCAGCCGACCGATCCGGTCGAGGCGAACGGGCTGCCGCTGCTGCACTTCGCGATGCCGCACGGGGAATTGCCGGCGGTCGAGCTGCACTGGCGAATCCACTGGTACGAGGAGCGCTTCGCCGAGGAGCGGCTGCTGCCGCCGACGGGTGCGGGCGGTGACTGGCGGCCCGAGCCGGTCGACCGCCTCATCGCCCTGCTCCTCTACTACGCCCGCGACGGCTTCTCCGGGATGCGCCAGGCGACCGACCTCGCCGCCTGGTGGGACCGCTTCGGCGACGGGCTCGCCGAAGGCGAGCTGGAGGCGCGGCTCGCGTCCTACCCGCAGCTGCGGCCGGCGGTGAGCGCGGCGGCGCGGGTCGCCGACCGCACCGTCGGGCTGCCGAGCGCCCGCCTGCTGAACGGTTCGCCCCTCGGCAGCCGTGGCCGCGTCGCCGTCGCCCTCGCCGACCCCCGCCCGTACGCGACGATGCAGCAGCTCTACGCCGAGATCGCCCTGATCGACGGCCTCCTCACCCCGCGCGGCGGCTTCGGCGCCTACTTCAGCCGCCAGATCGCCCCCTCGACCGCGGTGATCCAGGACCACACCGACAAGGCGCTGGGCGCCCACATGACCTCCCGCGCCGGCTACGCGATGCGCATCCTCGGCCGCTGCGCCCTTGCGCTCGGGCGACTGCTCCGCATCCCGGGCACGACCGCGCCGCGCTTCGAGACGGAGTGAGGAGAACGAATTCCTTCCTCAGCCAAAGCTAGTTGCGAGACGCTTCCGGGCGCCGCTTCTGAGCAGCTTTGCGTTCCTTCCGGCTCCCGAACAGCGACAGCATCGATTCGGCAAGGCTTGCCGCATCCCTGTGCTGGGCTTTCTCCGCCCGCCGCTTTGCCTCCTCGTAGCAGGCCCCATCCTCACGATCTCCGATGACACAGATCGTGGCCACTTTCTCGCCGTTATCGACTCGGAAGACAATGCGCCAGTCGCGATTACCGACCGTGATCTTCCTCCAGCCGACGAGATCGCGGCCAAGCGGCTCACCTGCCCCTGAACCCTTCTGCCCGATCTCTAAGAGCTTCGAGAAGAAGGCCTTTAATTTCCCACTCTCCGCGTGCTTCGCCAAGTCCGCGATCGCATCATCGATCAGCTCAACTCGAACCGGCATACCGATCAGCCTCCTTCGAGTTCCTCGCGGGTAAACCCGAATCGATCGAGCACATCGTCCAGCGAGTGCCGGCGCTCGCTCGCGGTAAGCAGGCGGGTCAGACCGAGCGAAACGTCAAGGAGACGCTCCTCGAGCTCCTCCGCCCGTTGCAGCGCATCGATACCCACAACGGCAGCGACCGGTTTCCCGTTGCGAATAACAACCCGCTGCTCCCCTTCCTCAGCAGCCTTGACGAGAGCAGAGATACCGATTTTGTTTGCTTCGGAGACGGAGATCAGATCTTTGGTGTCGACCTTGGGCATACCTTAATCCTGGTTAGAATCCTGGAGCAAATCTTGGTCAGGATAGCGAAGTTGGCCCGCCGGACCGCTCTCCGCATTTTTTCGCCAGTCTCGGACGTTGATTCGATGAGATGTCGAAACTCATCGATCGACTGCTGCTGCTCGCGCAGGGTGCCCTGGCGCTCGCCAGCAGCTACCTGCTCGGGCTGCTCGTAGCGGCCCGCGGCTCCGCGGCGCCCCCGCCCGCGTCGACCGAGGCGCCGGCGCTCGGCCTCGCGGTGATCGTCCCCGCGCATGATGAGGAGCCGGGGATCGGCGAGACCCTCGCCTCGCTCGCCGCCTGCGAATACCCCGCCGCCTACCGCCGCACGATCGTCATCGCCGATAACTGCAGCGACGGGACCGCCGCCCGCGCCCGCGAGTTCGGCGTCGAGGTCTGGGAGCGCACCGACCCTGGCAACCGCGGCAAGGGCCACGCGCTCGCCTGGGCGCTGGAGCGGCTCTTCGCCGAGCCCGAGCCGCCCGCCGCGGTGGTGATGGTCGACGCCGACTGCACCGTCTCCGCCAACCTGCTCGGTGCCTGCGCCCGCCACCTCGCCGACGGCGCCGAGGCGATCCAGGTCGATTACGTCGCCGGCAACCCCGAGGACTCGCCGACCGCGGCGCTTCGCTTCGCCGGCTTCGCCCTCGCCGACACCGTCCGCTTCCTCGGCAAGGAGCGGCTCGGCCTCTCCTGCGGGCTGGTCGGGACCGGGATGGCCTTCCCGCGCCGGGTGCTGGAAGAGGTGCCGTGGACGGTGACCGGGCTGATGGAGGACGGCGAATACCACATGCGCCTGGTCCTGGAGGGGACGCGGACGCGGTTCGTGCCCGAGGCCTGGGTCAGCCAGCCGGTGCCGACGAACATGCGCGCCAGCTCCGAGCAGCAGGCGCGCTGGGAAAAGGGCAAGCTGGACATGATCCGGGCCTGGACGCCGCGCCTGCTCGGCTCGGGGATCGCCCGCCAGGACCCGGTGCGGATCCACGCCGGGCTCGAGTGCCTGGTGCCGCCGCAGTCGGTCCTCGCATTGGGCGGGCTCGGCGGCGCGCTGCTGGGAGCGGCGCTGCGGCGGCCGCGCCTGCTGGCGCTCTCGCTGCTGACCCTCGGCGGCCAGACCGCCTTCGTCCTCGGCGGTTTGCGCCTGGTGCGGGCGCCGGCCAGCGTCTACCGGGCGCTGTTGACGGCGCCGGTCCTGATCGCCAGCAAGCTCGCCCTCTACCTGCGCCTCGCAAGCGGCCGCGGCCCGAGCGGCTGGGTGCGGACCGAGCGGGAGGCCGGCCGGTGAAGCTCGCCTACGTCTGCTCGGAGTACCCGGCGATCTCCCACACCTTCGTCCTGCGCGAGATCGAAGCGCTGCGCGAGCTCGGCGCCGAGATCACCACCTTCTCGCTCCGCCGCACCCCGGAGGAGAAGCTGCTGAGCGAACGTGATCGCCGCGCCGCAGCGACCACGGTCGCGATCCTGCCGCCGCGCTGGGGCCGGCTCGTCCGCGCCCACCTCGGGGCAGTGCTGCGCTCCCCCCGCGCCTACCTCGCCACCCTCGCCTACGCGCTCGGCCTGGCCCCGCCCGGCCTGCGCGGCCGCCTCTGGCAGTTCTTCTACTTCGCCGAGGCGATCCTGCTCTGGAGCGAGTGCGACGAGCGCGGCATCCGCCACCTCCACGTCCACCTCGCCAATGCCGCCGCCGACGCGACGATGGTGGCCGTCCACTACGGCAACGCCCGCAGCCCGGGGCGCTGGTCCTGGAGCTTCACGATGCACGGCCCAACCGAGTTCTGGGACGTCCGCCACTACCGCCTGAGCGAGAAGCTCGAGAGCGCCAGCTTCGTCATCTGCATCAGCGAGTTCTGCCGCAGCCAGCTGATGAACCTCTGCGAGCCCGAGCGCTGGGACGGCCTACGCGTAGTCCACTGCGGCATCCCGGTCGAAGACTTCACCCGCCGCACCCCGCCGGTCGAGCCCGGCCCTGGGGCCCGCATCCTCTACATCGGCCGGCTGGTGCCCGAGAAGGGCCAGACGGTCCTGCTCGAAGCAATCGCCGAGCTGACCCGCCGCGGCCACAAGGTGACGGCGACGATCGCCGGCGAGGGAGCGCTGAAGCCGGAGCTGGAAAGGATGGCCAAGCGCCTGGACCTTGCCGGCCGCGTCGAGTTCCCCGGCGCCGTAGGCCAGCACCAGCTCCGGGACCTCTACGAAGAAGCAGCGGTCTTCTGCCTGCCCAGCTTCGGCGAGGGCGTCCCTATCGTCCTGATGGAGGCAATGGCGATGGAAGTCCCGCCCATCAGCACTCGCATAGCCGGCATCCCCGAGCTGATCGAGCACGAACGCGGCGGCCTCCTGGTCCCCCCCGGCAACACCAAGGAGCTAGCCGACGCCCTCGAGTCCCTCCTCACCGAACCCGCCTTCTACCGCGAACTTGCCGCGGGTGGCCGCACCAAGGTCCTCGAAGAGTTCGACACCCACCGCTCCGCCACACAGCTCCTCGCGATCTTCGAAGAGATGCTGGAGGGACAGGTGCCCGACTCTCAGGCGCCGACCGCGAGAGTCGCCGCCTGAGATAGGCACAGCTGCAGGGTCAGCCCTGGGGCGTACAGGTAAAGACGTGGGTGAAGCCGATCCTGGTCTGGTCGCTGAAGCGGACGTTGCCCTTCGTCTCCCAGCTCCCGGTCGGGCAGCTGGCGGTGAGGAAGCTCTTCTTGCGGCCTTTGTAGGTGTAGCGGCGGCCGATCTTTAGGTTGAACGCCGTCGCCGAGCCGGCACCGCCCGCGACCTTCGGGATATGCGCTTTCAGGAGCAGGCCGAAGCGGCCGTGATGGACCCGCGTGACCGTGGCCCTGACGATGACCGCGGTTGGTGCCGGCACGTTGACGTATGCGTGGAGGAAGATGGTGGTGGTGGCGCCGTGGACGCCGCCGTTGAAGAGGAGCAGCGGGCCGGTGGAGCGGAACGGCGCCTGTTCGGGGAAGGCGACCTCGACTTCGGCGGAGCCCGAGCCGATCAAGGCGTCGCCGCAGACCTTCTTGGCGGTCGCGCTGCTGCTCGCCTCGAGCTGGCTTTCCTTGCAGGTCGGCAGACCGACGGCGTCGATCTCGAGCGTGCGGTCGATTTCCGCTTCCAGGTCCTGGAGCGCCGGCGGGTGGCTGCCGTCGCGGGTGGTGATGTCGCCGATGATCCGCGCCGTCGCCGGGGCGAAGCCGTGCCTGGGGAGCCTGGCCGGCGAGAGGCCGCCGTTGTCGCCGACGCAGAGAACGCCGACGCAGTGTTCCTTGCGGTTGCCGAAGTTGCCCGCGACCGCGTTTGCCGCCAGCAGTGCCAGCCCCGCTGCAACCGCCGTGATGTAGATCAGCTTCCTCTTCATGCTCGCCTCCGGTTTGGGAGATCGCCTCGATCCTCGCCCGGCGGATGCGACCGCCGCCTCCCCGATTCGGAGCACCGAGCCGCCGCGGATGACCAATGTGGGAAGTGAGGGTGCGCCCTTCCTTTGTCCGCTAGGCGGAACGAAAGAAGGGGACACTCGACTTAGTCGTCGAGCCGCAGCGCGATCTCAAGGTCAGCAAGTGAGCCAGTGAGCGGGCGGCCAAGCAGGTCCTCGATCCCGCGCAACCGATTACGCACGGTGCGGCGGTCCACGCCCAGCGCCGCCGCGGTCGAAGACACGTTCCGCTCGGCATCGAAGTAGGCGCGCAGCGTCTCCCGCGCGACCTTGCCGCCGTCCCGCGAGCGCTCGAGCGGCTCCAGGTAGAGCCGGCGCAGCGAGGTTGCGAGGAGGTCGTCCCGCGCGATCGAGGCAAGCACGGCGACGTTGGCGTAACGCAGCACCGGCGCGCCACGCCGCTCGGCGATTGGCAGCGCCGCCTTCGCCTGGTGGTGACTGAACCGCCACCCCGCCAAGCCCTCAGCGGGCTCACCGACCGAGACGACCACCCGCTCCGGAGCAGCCGCAGCGATAGCCGCCACCGCCTCCTCGGCTACGAGCGGCCGCATCCCCCCGAGCCACCCAGCGACGATCGGCTCCTCCTCCCGCTGCACAGCCAGCAAGCGACGATCAAGCGAAGCGGCAATTCCCCGCATCAGCTCACCTGCCCCGTCTCCCTTGGCAATCAGGGCGAGGTGATGGGCGTCAAGGTCATAGCCAAGCTCGGAGTAGTCGACCAGCTCGCCGGCGAGCAGAGCTTTGACAGTCTCCCGCCGCCGCTCCGCCGCACTGCGAGGCCGGTTCTTAGCCTCCCGAGCATGCTCCGCACTGACAGCAGCGACAAGCCGGTCCCCAAGCGTCGCCTGCGCAGCCAACAGAGGACGAAGAGCAGCACTAGGCACCCCAGCCCGCTCCGCCTCTTCCACCAAGAAGTCCCCAAACAGAGCATTCCCAGCGAAATACCGCCGCAGCACCGTATCCAGCGGCACCCCATCCCGAGCATCCAGCCGAGCCTGAGCCAACAACACCGCCGGCACATCAGGAGCCCGCCGCTCCCCACCCTCAAGCACCCCGAGCCGATACTCGATCGCCGCGGCCACAGCCTCGTTCAACCCCTGCATGTAGCCCGGATCGGTCACATCCCTGGGATCGGAAATCGCATAGACGCGGGTGGCAACAGCAGTTTGCAGCTCGGGCAGCCGCTCACGTAACCGAACTGCGATCGCCGCCCGAGTGTTCTCCATATCGAGAGCGGTTAAACAGCAGCGAGAGCCGGGGCAAGCTCGGCGGCGCTTGCCTTCACGGACTCGGGGATCGTGATGCGCAATTCACCGTCGCGGTCAAGAATGCGCTGGGCGCCGAGGACAGTCAATCCGACCACGTGTCCGATCGTGATGTTCACTTGCTCCATGACCGCGGATCCTTCCGATTGCCGAACGCAGAGATGACTCGCGCCGGCTCTTGTTCATAGCTTACGACCACCAGCAGCGCACGTCCGCGAGATGAGGCGTCAGCTCTGGGTGGTCGCAGAGGATCTTGTCTCGCCATAGCTCAACTGACACGACGACGCGAATCCCCTATGGATCCTTGGCTTCTCCCGCCACATCGGTCGCCATGACCCGGGACCCTTTCAGCAGCGTCCTCTTGTCACATCAGATGGCGGTTGCAAAGGCAGGCGCCTGAGCGGGACGAACTACCTGTCGCCCACCCGCCGCCAGTAGATCCTCAAGCTGCACCTTCGAAGCGTCAATTGAGAGGGCCAAGTCTCGCTTGACTAGTTCGTCGGCGATTTGGATTTGGTGGTCGTCTACGTGCTCTTTTAGGGCGTAGCGGCGGGGGATTAGGAGAGGGCAGACACCTACCTCGAAGGCGGCTAGGGCCGTGCCTACGCCGGCGTGGGCTACTACGGCGTCGGCCTCTTTCATCGCTTGGGACAGGTCGGCTTCGGGGATGGCTTCGTGGCCCTCTATGCCGAAGCGGGAGACGTCCGTATCGCCCGTTTGCCATAGGACTTCGGTCTCTTGTGGCAGGACTTGGACTAGGCGCTCTACTAGGCGGCTGAAGTCGTAGCCTCGATAGGTGCCCAGGGTCACTACTACTTTGCCGAGGCGTTCGGGGGCGCCCTCGGGGCGCTCCTCTCCCGCGAAGGTGTCGAAGACACTCCCCCTGTATTGCCAGCGGTCGTTGGCCCAGACCTTGTACTGGGTGTAGAGGTTCACTCCCGGGATCTTCGTCATGATCTTGCCGCTTAGCGAGGGCCCGTCGATCCTTGCTGCGCTCTCTACGAAGTGGCAGGGCAGGCCCTTGGTTCTCCCGTAGGCGAAGTACGCGAGCGCTACGGCGCTCCCCGTGCTCAGTACTACCTCCGGCCGCCGCTGCTTGAAGATGCGCCTCGCGTACCCCAGGTTCCTCGCCACGTTCACCGGGTCCCTTCCCCCTACGAACGGCACCCAGTCCACCTCTTCCTCCGCCAGCAGCGACCTTGCCTGCGGGGTATCGAAGGTGACCCAGCTGAACGGGGGCCCTATCCCCTCCACCCTGTCCTTCAGGTGGTGCAGCTCCTTCAGATGCCCCCCGCTGGAGGCGACCAGGAGGGTGCTCACAACTCCCAGTGCGAAGCGACCAGCTCACGGGTGTTGCGGATGTTGGCCCGGCTGGAGGCACCGAAGACGATCGAGTGGATGTTCGGCTGCGAACAGGCCCACTCGATCGCCTCGGCGGGCGGAATGGCGCCGGATGCGTAGACGGACATCGCGATCGCCCGACAGCGGTGCTCGCGGAGCGCCGCCTCGTAGGCATCGATGCCGCCGCACATCCGGAAGCCGATCTTGTTGATGTTGGCGCAGACGACCGGGTCCTCAATCCCGACCTCGTCCAGCACCCGCAACAGCAAGGGCAAGTTCATCGTGATGAAGCCGGGCTCGGCGCCGTAGCGCTCGCGCACATGGTCGGCGAAGACGCGGAAGGCGTCCTTGAAGCCGAGCCCGAGCAGCAGGTCGACGATCAGGTTCTGGAGGAAGATCACCGGCGTCCGCAGGCCCTGGAACATCTTCATCTCGGCGTCGATCAGCAGCGTCGTCAGCCCCTCGACGTCCTTCTTCGCCAGCGAGGTGCCGCCGCGCAGCGCCGCGTCGAACAGCCCCTCCTCGGGCAGGAAGCGCTTGACCGCGCCGAGCATCCCGTTCTCGGTCACCGCGTTGGCGTACTTGTGCGCGTAGGGCATGCCGGGATAGAAGGCGAACTCGCTATAACGCTCGGGGTGGGCGCGCATGTGGTCGCAGACCAGCGCGATGCGGTCGTGCGTCGTACACATGAAGGTCCGCACGCCCTCCTCGTAGGCGGCGTCGAGGACGTCGATCACCGCCTCGATCTCGCGGAACCGCATCGCCTGGGCGCGGGCTTTCTCCTCCGACATGTGGTTGATGCCGAAGAACTGGTTGTCGCCGAAGAGCAGGCGGTCGAGGCCGGTCGAGGTCTGGGCCGGGCCGACGGCGCCGGGAGCGATGCTCACGCCGCCGCCCTCCTCGCGAAGAGCCGCCGCCGCGGCCTCGCCGGCGCCGCGGGCGCGTCGCCGCCGTCGAAATCGCCGGCCAGGGTCGAGGGACCGCGCTCGGCGTCGGCGACCATCATCGCGATCGTGCGATCGGTGATCGCCGCGCTCTCGAAGCCGCCCTCGCCCGCCACGTCCCCGCGCCCAACCCGCTCGACGAACGCTTCCAGCTGGGCGCTGTACTCCTCGCCGCGCAGGTAGAACCAGACCGGCTCGGTCAGCTCGGTCGTGTAACGGACGTTCCAGCCCTCTTCGTACCCCTCCGGCACCTTCGCGTCCTCGCGCAGGTAGGTCTGCACTTCCTGGCGGTCGGCGAAGAGCCGCCCCGCCGTCCCCCAGATCGTCACCCGCGTCGTCATCTTGCGGTAGGACTCGTCGGACCAGTCGACCGAGATCTGCCCGGTCTTCCCGCCCTCGAAGTAGAGGGTGCTGAGCGCCCCGTCGTCGGTCTCGCTGGAGAAGATCCGCGGCAGCACAGTGCCACCGCAGCCGACCGGCGCGCCCATGTACCAGTGAACGAGGTTGATCACGTGGGCGGCGTAGTCGAACAGGCAACCGCCGCCCTCGCTCTTACTGCTGCGCCAGGTCTTCCCCTTCGGCTTGAGGACGACCGGGCCGTAGGCCTCGCCCATCACGTGGGTGACCTCGCCGATCGCACCGAAGTCGAGCAGGCGCTTGACCTCGCGGAAGGCCCCGACGAAGCGGTTGTGGTACCCGACCTGGGTGACGAGGCCGCGCTTGGCGGCGAGCCCGGCAAGCAGGTCGGTGTCGGCCGCGGTCAGGGTCAGCGGCTTCTCGCAGAAGACGTGGATGTCGCGCTCCAACGCGGTGCGGACCATCTCGACGTGGAAGCGAGACGGGGTCGCGATCACCACCGCTTCGGGCTTCGCCTCCTCGAGCAGGCGGCCGTAGTCGGTGTAGGCCGGCACGCCGGTGTTCTTCTCAAGCACGCCGAGCACGTACTTGGCGCTGTCGCAGACGCCGACCACTTCTACGCCGGGGTGCGCGTTCAGCAGCGCGTGATGGGAGAGCCCCATCTTGCCGAGGCCGACGACGCCGACGCGGATCACGCCGCCACCTCAACTGCCGGGCGCGCGCCCTGCCCCTCCAGGTCGGCGGAAAGATGGTCGGCGAGCCGCACCGCGAAGGCGGTAAGCATGAAGGTCGAGTTGGCCTGGCTCGAGGTTGGGAACGCCGAGCTGCTGGCGACGAAGAGGTCGTCGAAGCCGTGGACCGCGAGGTTCGCGTCGAGCACCCCGTCTGCCGGGTCGGCCGCCATCCGCGTCGTGCCCGACTGGTGGTAGCCGCCGAAGAGCTGCTCGCGCACCGCCCCCTCGACGTCGTCGTAGAGGAACTCGACCCGGCCCAGCCCCTGCTCCCGCAGCGAGCGGTCAAGCAGCTCGTGCGCCCGCCGCACCGCGGCGACGTCAAGGTCGGAGAAGTGCAGGTGGGTGCGCAGCCGCGGCATCCCCAGCGCGTCGAGCTCGTCGGTCGGCTCGACCCGGCTCTGCCGGTGCGGCAGGTGCTCGCCGTGGTAGCAGAGCGGATAGGTGTTGGCGGGGCTGCGGACGAAGAACCCGGGCACCTTGCGACCGCGCCGCAGGAACCGCTCGTAAGCGAACCGGAACGCGAAGGCGGCCGTCCCCGGCAGGTCGCGCAGGACGTTGCGGAAGTGGTCGCGCAGGCGCGGCGGCTCCAGCGCCTGCAGGTGATGCTGGCGAATGCCCTCGGCGACGAACCGCCCGCCCAGCGGCGAGGCCAGCATCAGGTAGACGAAGGAGAGGACACCGCTGCCATGGGCGGCGTTGCCGACTTCCTCGTTGACCAGCCACAGCACCGAGTTCGGCAGCCACTCGGTCCGCTGCAGCTCGGGGTCGAAGCTGAAGCGACGGCGGACGTAGACGCCCTCGCGGTCGCGCTCGTGCGAGTAAAGCGTCGCCTCGGGAGGGGTGTCGAAGCGAACGCGCCCGACCCGGACCTCGACGTGGGCCATGTACCAGCGGCCGAGGTGGCCGGAATGGTTGCCGAGACCGTCGGGGTCACGGCGACGGGAGGCGAAGAGCAGGCGAGTGGATTCGAGGCCGCCGGCAGCGAGGACGTAGCGCTGCGCCCGCACCTCGACCCGGCTGCCATCGGCGTGACGGGCGACGAGGTGGTCGACCTTGCGGCCGCCGTGCTCGCTGCCGCCCTCGGCCGGCACCACCTCGGTGCAGGTGAGGCCGGTCGCCAGCCGCAGCCCCGGGGTGCGATGCAGCACCTCGCGGTAGACGGTGCCGAAGCGCGTCGGCAACGACCAGCGCTCGAGATCGGATGCACGCACGTCGCCGTCCTTCCAGCCCGGGACAAGCGTCCGCCCCGCCAGTTCCGGGACCTCCGCGGTGTTGAAGACCGGCTCGCCGCAGCGGCACCACTCCGCCGCCCGCTCCATATAAGGAGCGACGTCGTCGTAGCCGACCGGCCAGCGTGCCTCGCCGACCAGCTCGCGGTCCTCGAAGTCGATCGGGTCGAAGGGCACGCAGCGCCCGCCCCAGAGGTTCGAAGCGCCGCCGATCTGCCGCCGCGTCGCCAGCGACATCGCGTCGTGATGGGGGTCGGTGCCGACCGTTTCGCCGAGCTCCTGCCGCTGCGGGTCGAAGCGCTCCCCCCCGCTCTCGATCAGGAGCACCCGGTGCCCCGCCCGCGCCAGCTCCAAGGCGACGATGATCCCTGCCGGCCCGGCGCCGACGACGGCGACCTCGGACTCGAGCCGCTGCTCAGGCATCCCCGGCCCTCCAGTCAACCGCGGCCACCAAGCGCCGGAAGTCATCGAGCGGCGCCGGCCGGGCCGCGGCACGCAACGCCGAGGCGGCGGCAACCGACTCGCCGATTCGCTGCGGCTGGGTCGTCGCGAAGATCGCCCCGCCCTCGCGGTTGCGGTCGAGCGCGTCCTGCAGCAGCAGCCGCGCCAGCACCTTGGTGTCAGCGCAGTCGAGCCCGGTGTCCTGCTGCCAGCGCGCCCGCAGCGCCTCGTCAGCGAGCAGCCGGCCGCGGATCCGCCCCAGCGCCGCGGCGAAGACGCCGAAGTAGATCGGCGGCACCGTGCCCGAGATCTGCGGCGAGCCGAAGGAAAAGATGTCGTTGCGCAGCTGCGGCACGCACTGCGGCCAGCCGGTCGAGAGCAGCAGCGCCGGCCCGGCGTCGCCGGAGACGCCCCAGGCGCGGATCCGGCCCGCTTCGCGCAGCCCTTCCAGCGCCCCGGCCAGCTCGTCCATGTCGGGAAGCGCGACCGCGCCGGGATCGTGGACGAAGAGGACGTCGACGTAATCGGTGCCGAGCTCGCGCAGGCTCGTCTCCAGGCTGGCGCAGGCACTGGCGGCGTCGTAGTAGCGCGGTGTGTGCAGCGCGCCTTCGTTGCGCTTGACCCGCGCCCGCAGCGCCGGGAAGCG
>Ga0157371_10002041_pt1 | contig 19904 bp, 19 predicted proteins | sample C45metaG_FD_113462 | JGI IMG/M metagenome (GOLD analysis project Ga0157371, IMG submission 113462) | Corn rhizosphere microbial communities from Kellogg Biological Station, Michigan, USA - C4-5 metaG | ecosystem: Host-associated > Plants > Roots > Rhizosphere > Soil | place: USA: Michigan...
CCGCCATCGCCTCGGTGGCCGACTACCTCGCCGCCCGCGAACCCGTTCCAGTGCCCGCCACGTGACGCTCCCCATTTCACCGGACCAGGGCGCGCGGGTCACACTGCCCGTCATGGTGCCCGGCTTACAATGAGCCATGCCCGGCGCCCCTCTGCAACAATCGTTGATCGACGAGCTCGACCGCGACCTCCACTCGTCACGGGTGTCGAGTGTGCCGGTCTTCGCGCCGTTCAGCGGTGAGCTGCTGCACGAGCTCCCCGTCAGCACTGTCTCCGATGTGCAGGATGCCGCCGCCCGCGCCCAGGTGGCGCAACTGGCCTGGCAGGAGCACGGCTGGGCGCACCGCCGCCGGGTACTGCTGAGGGCGCACGACCTGCTGCTGGAGCGGCGCGAACTGCTGCTGGATGCCGTGCAGACCGAGACGGGCAAGACTCGAGGGCAAGCCTTCGAGGAGGTCTTCATGGGCGCGGGGGTTACCCGGTATTACGCGGTGACCGCGCGCTCGACCCTGCGGTGTCGACGGCGCAGGGCCGGCATCCCGCTCGTGATCACGACCCGGGTCGAGTACCGCCCCAAGGGTGTCGTCGGGGTGATCACCCCGTGGAACTACCCGCTCAGCCTCGCCCTCATGGACGTGGTTCCGGCCCTGGCCGCTGGCAACGCCGTGGTGCAGAAGGCCGACAACCAGGGCGCGCTCAGCATCCTCGCCACCCGGCGCGCGTTCATCGACGCCGGACTGCCCGCCGAACTCTGGGCAGTGGTCGCCGGGGACGGCACGGAGATCGGCGGAGCGGTCGTCGACATCGCGGACTACGTGTGCTTCACCGGATCCACCGCGACCGGCCGCCGGGTGGGCGAGCGCGCCGCCGCGCGGCTCGTGGGGGCATCCCTGGAACTCGGTGGCAAGAACCCGCTGATCGTGCTCGACGACGTCGACCCCAGGAAGGCCGCCGCGAACGCGGTCTACGCCTGCTTCGCCTCGCTCGGGCAGCTCTGCGTGTCGATCGAGCGCATCTACGTGCACAGCGCCGTCTCCGAGGAGTTCATCGAAGAGTTCGTCTCCCGCACCGCCGCGCTCGTGCAGGGTGCCGCCTTCGACTACACGACGGATGTCGGCTCCCTCACCCTGCCCTCCCAGCTCACCCGGGTGCAGGCTCACGTCGACGACGCTGTGGCGAAGGGCGCGACCGTGCTCACCGGTGGCAAGCCCAGGCCGGAGCTCGGGCCGTTGTTCTTCGAGCCGACCGTGCTCGGCGCCGTCACGGATGACATGGCCTGCCTGGCAGAAGAAACCTTCGGCCCTGTGGTCTCCATCACCGTCGTCGATACGGTGGACGAGGCGATCAACGCCGCCAACGACTCGCCGTTCGGGCTCAACGCCTCCGTGTTCGCCGGGTCGCTGCGCCACGGACGCGAGATCGCAAGCACGATCGACGCGGGCAGCGTGAACATCAACGAAGGTTATCGGGCCAGCTTCTCCTCGGTGGACGCCCCCATGGGCGGCATGAAGCAGTCCGGGCTCGGGCGTCGCAACGGACCGGAGGGGCTCCTCCGATTCGTCGAGGCACGCACGATCGCCGGCTCCACCGGCCTGCTGACACTCCCGCGCACCGGCAAGGAGTTCGCCGGAATGACCGGGCTCATGCTCACCCTGCTGCGGGCGCTGAAGGCACTGCGCCGGCGCTGAAGCACCGCGTCGCCGGAAGAACCGCCCCGCGGCCTCCCCGGGCGTCAGTTCTTCGTGCGATAGCGCAGATACACCGTGCCGGCGGTGAAACGCCGCTCATCCGTCAGTTCCAAGCCGAAGCGCACCCCGTCCGGCAGCGCCCTGGTGCCCCCGCCCACGACGAACGGAATGAGGAATAGCTGGTACTCGTCCACGAGGCCCGCCGCGATCGCCTCGGCCGCGAGGTGCGCACCGCCGATGCCGAGATCGTGCGTTGCCGTCGCCTTCAGTGCGCGCACCGCATCCGGATCGAACTCCCGCTCGAGACGCGTGCGCGCGCTGGACACCGCGTCGAGCGTCGTGGAGTACACGACCTTGTCCGCCGCCTGCCAGATCTGCGTGTAGTCCGCGACCGCGGGCGGCGGGTCGACGAGGCTGTGCGCGGTCTCCCAGAACACCATCGTCTCGTACATGCGCCGCCCGTACAGGTAGGTGCCGATCGGCCGCTCGAGATCGTTGACGAAGGCATGCACCTCCATGTCGGGGGCGGCCCAGTCGAAGTTGCCGGTCTCGTCGGCGATGTAGCCGTCGAGCGAGGAGATAGCCGAATAGATGAGATTGGCCATGATGAGCCTTTCGTCTGCGCTCCCGCGTCGGGAGCCTTCCCTGATCCTCAGGTGGCCTCGGTGTCGAAGGGCGCCGGGGTGTCGTCGGCCAGCGCACGTTTGCGCGCGGCGTACGCGGACTCCTTCGGCGGCGCCGGTGTGGCCTCCCACTCGTCGACGAGTGCCTCGCGGATGATGCGCCGCGGGTCGTACTGCCGGGGATCGAGTTTCTTCCAGTCGACGTCGTCGAAGTCCGGGCCCATCTCATCCCGCAACCGGGCCTGTGCCCCGTCGGCCATTTTCTTGAGCGACTTGACGAGCCGGGCGAGTTGGGCGGCATAGTGCGGCAGGCGCTCGGGACCGAGCAGGAAGACCGCGATGACGGCGATCAGCAACAGCTTGTCGAAGGTCAGCCCGAACATTCGTCCAGACTAACCGTTCCCGCGCAACGCCGGTTCCACTCCCAGCGAACTCTGTTGCGGCGCGCCAGCCGAAAGCCCGCCCGGACCGGCCATACGCTTGTGAGCAAGGAGAAACCACGTGTCTGACAAAGATTCCAACTGGAGATTTGCCGAGGAGTTCGGTTCCGAACGCGACGACATCGCGCAGCTCCGGCGGCATTCGCTCGAGCTCGGGGTCGAGCCGATCACGCCGGCGACCGGCGCCCAGATCGCGGCGACCGTGGCGGCGGCGTCCGCCCGCAACATCATCGAGATCGGCACCGGCGTGGGCGTCAGCGGCCTGTGGATGCTGAGCGGCGCGCCCGAGGCCGTCCTCACCTCGATCGACATCGAGACGGACTACCAGCAGACCGCGAAGAAGGCGTTCCTGGATGCGGAGCTGCCGGCCAACCACATCCGCCTCATCACCGGCCGCGCGCGCGAGGTGCTCCCGCGCATGAACGAGCAGTCCTACGACATCGTCCTCGTGGATGCCGACCCGCAGTCGGTCATCGAGTACGTCGAGCACGGCCTGCGTCTGGTTCGCCGGGGCGGAACCGTGCTGGTCGCACACGCCCTCTGGCGCGGGCGCGTCGCCGATCCTGCCCAGCGCGACGACACCGTCACAGGATTCCGCACACTGCTCAAGGAGATCGGCGGTTCCGATGCCGTGATCAGCGCCCTGTCACCGGTGGGCGACGGACTGCTTCACATCACGAAGATCGGCTGAGACCCGAACTACTTCGCTGCCGCGACGACTCCGGCGAGCGCATCGTGCAGTTCCTTCGCCTCGGCATCGTTCACCGAGACGACGAGGCGACCGCCGCCTTCGAGCGGCACGCGGACGATAATCAGGCGACCCTCCTTGACAGCCTCCATTGGCCCGTCTCCGGTCCTCGGTTTCATGGCTGCCATGTGAAGTCCCCTTTCGTGGAATGACTTCCATTATCCCGTATTTTTCCGCTATCCCGAAAACGGGGGCGTCCACGCGGGGGCGCGGATCGGGGAAAAGAGCGCCGGACCCGCGTCACGGCGGGGTCCAGTCGTAGCCGTTCGACCACCAACAGAGGTACAGCCACCCCCACTGCCCGGCGGCGGACAGTACGACCAGGCAGGCGCGATAGACCCTCGAGCGCGGTTGCGCCACGGCCCCGAGCAGCGGGCTCAGCGGCATCAGCAGCCGGAAGGTGCTCGACTGCGGGAAGAACACCGCGAGCAGGTACAGCGAGTAGCTCAGAACCCAGAGCCGCAGATCGGCGCCGAGGCGGCGCACCGCGGGCGTCAGCAGCAGGGTGCCGAACACCGCCAGGACGAGAACGAGAACGACGATGCCGAGCGGGCCGGGCATCCAGAAGCCCGCACCCTGGATCCAGGCGCTGAACGGCACGAGCTCGTGATTGCCGACGTACGGTGCGCGCCAGGCGAGCTCGGTGTCCGTGTAGGCGGATGCCGACCCGATCACCGCCCAGGCGATCGCCGGCCAGGCCAGACCCATCGCCCCGCTGAACACCGCTGCCGCGATGGACGCGACCCGTTCGCGCGGCGGGAACGGCTCGCGGCGACGGGTCACCCAGCGGTGGACAACGTGCAGCGCCAGGGCGAGCGCGAGGGCCGGTCCGGCCGGCCGGGTCAGCGCCAGCACGGCGATGACCGGCAGCATCACCAGGTATCGCCGCCTCAACAACAGGTACAGCACCACCGTCAGCAGGAACGCCGCCATCGATTCCGCGTACGACACCTGCAGGATCGGCGACAGCGGGGCCACACAGAGCAGCACGACGGAGAACAGGGCCACGGATGACGGCAGCACCAGCCGCATCAGCCGGTAGAACGCCAGGGCTCCCGCGAGGGAGAAGGCGAGGGACACGGCTACCGAGAGCAGATCCCACGGCAGCGCGGTCAGCTCCATGAGCACCCGGACGAGCATCGGATAGGCGGGCATGAACGCCCAGGCGTTCGCCCCGACCTGGCCGTCGACCATCGGAAGCACGCTCGGATAGCCGCTCACCGCGACCGTGTGATACCAGCCGCTGTCCCAGAACTGCGCGAACTGCAGGTAGGAGGGATGCGGACCGCCCCATGGGTTCGTGCCCTGCCAGCCGGCGAAGACCAGCATCATCCAGGTCGTCACCACCCGGGAGAGCACCCACACGACGAGAACCCGCAGCCACCACGGGCTGAGCCGATAGCGCACCCGCAGGAACAGCCGCATCCGCGTCGGCGCGCTCACGGCCTGCCCGGGGTTGTTCGCCACGACATGACAGTATCCTGTCCAGATGATCGGACGGCTGCTGCGCGCGGGCGCGGCCGCCTGGCCCGCCCTGCTGGTCTCCGTGCTCAGCTTCGCCGCGTACACGCTCTACGGATGCCTGCAGTGGCGGCGCATGTCCGTCCCGTCCTGGGACCTCGGCATCTTCACCCAGCTGCTGCGAGACTATGCCACACTGCAGGCGCCGATCGTGCCCATCAAGGGCGCAGGGTTCAACCTGCTCGGCGACCACTTCCATCCGCTGCTCGTCGTGCTCGCCCCGTTCTACGCGGTCTTCCCCTCCGGACTCACGCTGCTGGTGCTGCAGGCGGCGCTCGTCGCGGTCTCCGCCTTCGTCGTGACCCGGCTCGGCGTGGAGAAGCTGGGCCGCAACGCCGGACTCGGCATCGGCTTCGCCTACGCGGTGAGCTGGGGTGTCGACAACGCGGTCGCCGCGCAGTTCCACGAGATCGCGCTCGCGCTGCCGCTGCTCGCCCTCTCGCTCGCCGCCCTGGTGCGCAGACGCTGGCGGGCATCCGCACTCTGGGCCGCACCGCTGGTCTTCGTGAAGGAGGATCTCGGACTGACCGTGCTCGTCATCGGGATCGTGCTGGTTCTGCGTGGCGCACGCAGGACGGGCGCGGCACTGGCCGCCTGGGGGGTGTTCTGGTTCGCAGCGACGACCCTGCTCATCCTGCCCCTGCTGAACCCGCACGGCACCTGGGACTATGGCGGCAGTTCCAACGTGGGAGGCTCGCTGCTGCACCTCGGCGACACGCTCGCCTCGCTCCTCACCACCCAGAAGTTCGAGACGATCGTCTTCCTCGTGCTGGCGACCGCGGCCCTCGCCTTCCGCTCCCCGATCTCCCTGGCTGTGCTGCCGACGCTCGCCTGGCGCTTCCTCTCCGACAACTCGGCATATTGGGGGCCCAGCTGGCACTACAGCGCCGTGCTGATGCCGATCGTCTTCGTCGCGCTCGTCGATGCGGTGCTCCTCGCCCGGCGCTCGCACCACCCCTGGCTGCGCGCCTACGGACGCATCGCCGTGCCGGCCGCGGTGGCCTTCGCTCTCGTGCTGCTGCCGCAGCAGCCGCTCGCCGAACTGGTGCGGCCCGGGTCGTATGGACCGCCGCCCGCCGCGGCGGTCGCCGCCATGGACGCAATCCCGTGTGGCGCAACGGTCGACAGCGACCTGACGTACCTGGCATACCTGTCCAGCCGCGCGACCGTGTACTGGCTCGGGAATCCCGGGAACCCCGCAACGGACTACGTCATCCTGGACCGCAGCAGCGGTTCATGGGGAGGCAATCCGCCGAGCGATGTCGTGAGCTTCGCCGAGGAGAGCTTCCCCGGCGCGAGCTACCGCCTGGTCTATTCGAGGGACGGTTACGAGCTCGCCGAGCGGGTCGACTGATTCAGACCGGGCCGTTCAGCCCAGCCAGGCGCGCAAGCCGCGCTCGCAGGCGGTGATCTGCTCCAGTGGAACGCGTTCGTCGTCCGCGTGGGCCTTGAGCGGGTCGCCGGGCCCGTAGTTGACGGCGGGGACGCCGAGCGCGGAGAAGCGGGCGACATCCGTCCAGCCGTACTTGGGCGACGGCACCCCGCCGACCGCGGCCAGGAAGTCCCGTGCGATCGGCGCATCCAGGCCGGGGCGAGCGCCCTCTGCGACATCGGTGACGGCCACTTCAAAGCCCGTGAACACCTCGCGCAGATGGGCGATCGCCTCCTCGCCGGAGCGGCTCGGGGCGAAACGATAGTTGACGGTGACGACGCACTCGTCCGGGATCACGTTCCCGGCGACGCCGCCCGCGATGCCGACGGCGTTGAGCCCCTCGCGATACACCAGCCCGTCCACCTCGACCTCGCGCGGCAGGTAGGCCGCGAGCGTTGCGAGGATCGGCGCGGCGTCGTGGATGGCGTTGTGCCCGACCCAGGCCCGCGCGGAGTGGGCACGCACACCCGTGGTGCGCACCTCGATGCGCGCCGTGCCGTTGCAGCCGCCTTCGACGGTGGAGTTGGTGGGTTCGCCGAGGATGGCGAAGTCTCCGGCCAAGAGCTCGGGACGGTTTTCGGCGAGGCGGCCGAGCCCGTTCAGCTCGGAGGCCACCTCCTCGTGGTCGTACCAGATCCAGGTCACGTCGGCCTTCGGCTCGGTGAGTTCGACGGCGAGCTTGAGCTGCACGGCGACACCCGCCTTCATGTCGACCGTGCCGCGGCCCCAGAGGTACTCGGTGCCGTTCTCGGTCTCGAAACGGGTCGGCAGGTTGCCGTTCACCGGAACCGTGTCGATGTGTCCGGCGATGACGACCCGGGTGCTCCGTCCGAGATCGGTGCGGGCCACGACCGCGTCGCCGTCGCGGACCACTTCGAGGTGGTCGCGGCCGGCGAGCGCTGCCTGGATGGCATCCGCTATCGCCCCCTCGTTGCCGGACACCGATTCGATGTCGCACAGCTGCCGGGTGATGTCGATAGAGGATGCGGAAAGGTCGAGCTCTGGCATCTGGTCAGCCTATCGAGAGTGAGCGCGGGGGATGCGGGTGCCGGGCACCGCTACATCACGCTGTCGAGGAACGCCTTGGTGCGCGGGCTCTGCGGATTGTCCAGGACGCTCGCGGGCGGGCCGGACTCGACGACCACACCGCCGTCCATGAACACCACCTCGTCCGCAGCGCCGCGCGCGAAGCCGATCTCGTGCGTGACCACGATCATCGTCATCCCATCCGCCGCGAGCGTGCGCATCACATCGAGCACATCACCGACGAGCTCCGGGTCCAGGGCGCTGGTCGGCTCGTCGAACAGCATGAGCTTGGGATCCATCGCCAGGGAGCGGGCGATCGCGACGCGCTGCTGCTGCCCACCGGACAGCTGGGCCGGATAGGAGCCTGCCAGATCGGCCAGGCCCACCCGGTCGAGAAGCTCCCGCCCGCGTTCCACGGCACACTGCTTCGCGATCTTCTTGACGCCGATCGGCGCCACCGTCACGTTCTCCAGCGCGGTCATGTGCGGAAAGAGGTTGAACCTCTGGAACACCATGCCTATGCCGCGGCGCTGCCTGGCCACCTCGCGGGGGTTCATCTCGAAGATCCGGTCGTCCCGTTGGGAATAGCCGATGAGCTCGCCGTCGACCGAGATGCGGCCTCCGTCGATCCTCTCGAGATGGTTGATGCAGCGCAGGAAGGTGGACTTGCCGGAGCCCGAGGGGCCGAGCAGGCACATGACCTGCCCCGGATTCACCGTGAGCGAGATGCCCTTCAGCACCTCGACCCCGCTGTAGTGCTTGCGCACCTTGCGCGCACTGAGGAGCGGGACGGTGACGGTCGTCGGAGTCTCGGCCTGCTGGGTTTCCGTCATCGCGATCATGAGAAGCTCTTCCGTTCTGCACCGGTGGCGGGCTTGCGATTGCGGCGGACGAGCATCAAGACCCGCCCGATCGGCGTCGGAGGCAGATTCCTGGCGTTGCCCCTGCCGAAGTGCCGCTCCAGGTAGTACTGCGGGATGGAGAGCACCGAGGTGAGGAACAGGTACCAGCAGCTGACCACCACCAACAACTCCACCTGCCGGAGGTTCTGGGAGGAGATCTGCGTCGCGACCGTGTACAGCTCGAGCACGGCGATCACCGACAGCAGGGAGGTGTTCTTGAGCATCGAGATCGTCTCGTTGCCCATGGGCGGGATGATCACCCGCATCGCCTGCGGCAGCACCACCTTGAACAGTGTGAACGTCGGAGACATCCCCACCGAGTAGGCGGCCTCGTGCTGTCCGACGTCGACGGAGAGCATTCCGGCGCGGATGATCTCGGCGGAGTACGCGGCCTGGTTGAGGGTGAGGGCGAGGAGTCCGGCCGTGAACGCGGGAATCAGCGTGTTGGTGTCGGCGGAGAACACGGTGAAGTCGGTGAACGGGATGCCCAGCGAAATCTGCGAGTACAACAGGCCCAGGTAGCCCCAGAACACGATCTGGATCAGCAGCGGTGTGCCGCGGAAGGCCCAGATGTACAGCCAGGCCAACACGTTCATCACCGGATTGTTCGACAGCCGCATGACCGCGAGGAGAACGCCGAGGACGGACGACACGATCATCGCGACGACCGTCAGGATGAGGGTGAGGCCGACCCCGCTCAGAATCCGCGGGTTGAAGAGGTACTGCGCGATGGTCGGGTGATCGACATTGTGGTTGTCCCACAGGGACAGGGCCAGGCCGGCGAACGCCACGACGAGGACGGCGGCGACAACCCAGCGCCACGGATGCCGCAGCGGCACCGCGACCACGTCATCCGGGTCGATCTCCTCCCGGCCGAGCGCCGGTGACGGACCCCGTCTCATCAACACTGTGTTGGTCATCTGCTCACGACCCCTGGTTTATTCCGGCCGCCTCGACGCCGTAGTCGCTCAGGGCGTACTTCTTCAGGATCGCGGCATACGAGCCGTCGTCGATGACGGACTGCAGGGCGATGTTGATCGCCTTGCTCAGTCCGGCGTCCTTCTTCAGCACGCCGATTCCGGTGAACACCGGGTCATATCCTGCCGGGTTGGCGGGATCCCGGATGACCTCGAACATCTTGCCGTCGCCCGCGGTGGTCGCAGCGTAGGCTGCAACGGCCGAGTCGACGACATCCGCGATCGCCTTGCCGCTCCTGACCGCGGTCTGCACGTCCGTCTCGAGCGGCAGCTCGGCCACCTTGATCGGGCTCGATCCGTTCGCCGTGCACTTCGCGTCGTAACCGTGCAGGATGTCGGCCTGCACCGTCGCCTTCTGCACCGCCACGTCCTGGCCGCACAGGTCGAGCACGGTGGAGATGTCCTGCGGATTGCCCTTGAGCACCAGGATGGAGAACCCGGCGTGGAAGTAGTCGACGAAGTCGAGGGTCTTCTGCCGCTCCGGAGTGTCGTTCATGCCGGACATGATGACGTCGTGCTTGCCGGACTGCAGGGACGGAATGACGCTGTCGAAGGCCTGCGTCTGGAAGTCCATCCGAACACCGAGCTTGGCCCCGATGGCCTGCCCGAGGTCGTAGTCGAAGCCCGTGAGCTTCTGGTTCGCGTCGAACATCTCCATCGGCGGGAAGGGGATGTCGGAGGCGACCCTGATGACACCCGCCTTCTTGTACTGGGCCGGGAGTGCCGCCGCGGCCGCCGTGTCGACGTTGGCCGCCGCCGGAGCGTCAGAGGGTGCGGGCGCGGCGCCGCCGGAACAACCCGACAGGGCCAGTGCTGCTGCCACGCCGAACGATGCGGCGACGGGCCACCATGCCCGGCGGCGGTGTGTGATCTTCATTCTCTTGCTCCAAACTGTTGCGCCCGACGGCGAACTTCCTTGTTCGGTTCCACCGGACCGGGGTTTATTGGTGGGTTGTGTTATCGGAACCTGACACTGCTGGTGGAGATGGTGAAGTCGTCGAGCACGTCCATCAGCACCTCGACGCCGATGCCGCTGCCGGTACGGGCGCGCAGGTGCCCGTCCTCCAGCACGAACGGCTCGGTGAGATCCTGCTCGTAGTACCGGGAGGAAGCGGAGGTGTCGCCGGGGAGGACGAAGTTCGGCAGGCCGGCAAGCGCGACATTCGGCGCGCGGCCGATGCCCGTTTCGAGCATCCCGCCGCACCACACCGGAACGCCGTGCGCAGCGGCGACGTCATGAATGCGTCGCGCCTCGAGATACCCGCCGACGCGCGCCGGCTTGACGTTGATCACGCTGCAGGCGCCGAGCAGGATGGCGGATGCCGCGTCGCGCGCCGATTCGATGGACTCGTCCAGGCAGATCGGGGTGCGGACGACCTTCGCCAATTGGGCATGACCCAGGATGTCGTCCTCGGCCATCGGCTGCTCCATCAGCACCAGGTCGAACGGGTCGAGTTTCGCGAGGTGACGGGCGTCGGCGAGGGTGTACGCGGTGTTCGCGTCCACCTGGAGCAGGATTTCGTCGCCGAAGCGCTCACGCACCGCACGCACCGGCTCGAGGTCCCAGCCGGGCTCGATCTTGAGCTTGATCCGGAGGTAGCCCTCGGCGAGGTATCCCGCCACGGCATCCAGCAGTTCGTCGATGGTGTCCATGATGCCCACGGACACCCCGGCGGGAACCAACTCGTGGACCGACCCGAGATACCCGCCGAACGAGACTCCGGTCTCCTTGAGCTGAGCGTCGAGGACCGCGGTCTCGAGCACCGCCTTCGACATCGGATGACCCTTGACCGGCGCAAGCGTCGTGGCCACGAGTTCCGCGGTCAGCCGATCGCCGACCGCCTCGAGCCGCGGGATCAGGTGATCGCGCATGACCAGGTCGCAGCCGTCGAGGAATTCGGAGCTGTAAAGCGGATCGGGCTCGGCGGCGCACTCCGCCCAGCCCTCAGCATCCGCCGTCGTCACCCTCACGACGATCGTCTCCCGGTCCGAGGAGGTTCCGAACGAGGTGCGGAACGGGGTGACCAGCGGCATGCTGATCCGCCGCAGCTCGATGTTCTCGATTTTCATGCCCGTCCTCCTGCGGTCAACCGGTACCATCCGGTTCGTGTGACTCCGTCCGCGATGCGCCCTGCGGCGAACGCGTCGGCGAAAACCTCCCTGACCCGGATGCGCCATTCCGCGGCCAGGGGCGGCGATCCGGTGCGCAGAGCGAGGATGTCCGTGGGTACCCGACACCACAGCGACCCTCCCTGCTGCACGAGCATCGGATGCCCGTCCGGGCCCGTCCCGCGCACAGCGTCCGCGGGAAGGTCCGGTAGTTCGATGATCTCGGGATAACCCTCGCTGCAGTCGACCACGCGGCTCGAGGTCAGCGGCCACACCGCGACGAGGCGGTCGCTCTCGTCATTGACGTTGATCTCGTCCTCCATCAGGCCGTAGAAGTCTTCGACGTACTCGGCCGCGTACGCTCCGAGCTTCGTCAGATTGAAGCGCGCGTTGCGACTGACCAGCGGGTCGAAGGTCCAGGTCATGGTCTCGAAACCGCGCTCCAGCGCCCAGGCCCGCTGATGCAGCTTGAGGGCGAATCCGACGCCGGCGTCGACGATCCCGGGCAGCACCCCGGCGATGAGCGAATACGTCGACGAGTTCTCGGGGGCGACGATCGCCACTGCCGCGCCGCAGAGGATGCCGTCGGAGCCGTAGGCCGCCGTGACGTTGCACCCGGCGTGGCTGATGCTGCGGAGAAGGTCCGCCGGGATGGGCGCGGCCTCCTGCGACGTCCCCCACACCGAGATGAGCAGCGCCGCGATGTCCCGCAGCCGATCCATGCCGGTTTCGTCTTCGATCCGCACTCCGGCGACGCGAGCCGCGCGAGTTGCGGCCTCGCGTGCCTGGTGGACGAGCGGACTGGCTTCGACGTTGAGCAGCATTGTTCCAGTGTCATCGTGCTGCCCCGCGTCGTCATCGGAGACCAGCATGAAGAATGAGGAATTGCATTGTCGTGCAGCACAATGGTCGCTACCGTGGGGTGCATGGCACAGTCGCCCACGAAGCCTCGCGGAATCACCGTTTCCGAGCTGCTCCGCATCCTGGAGGGTGCAGGGATGAAGCTCGTGTCCCATGGCGCGCAGATCAGGCTGCCGCACACGAGTTCAACCCTGTTCGACCCGTGGGCGCCGCCGGCGGGCCGACGCAGCGGCATCCTGTTGGGGATCGGCATGCATCCGGCTGCTCCGGAATCGGTGGATGCCGTGCGCAACGCGGCCCGCTGCGGCTTCGGAGCCGTCGTGGTCAAGTCGCTGTCGCTCAGTACCGAGAATCTGGCGGCCGCTGCGGACGCGGAGGGAATCGCCCTGCTCGTCATCGACGACGAAGCGGACTGGCGACAGCTCGGCGGGCTCCTCGACTCGGCACTGGCGACGACCGGCGACGAGGACAGTTCGCTCTCCGACCTGGCCGTCGGGGACCTCTTCGCGCTCGCCAACGCGATCGCGGCGATGGTCGGCGGGGCCACCACCATCGAGAACCTGCAGGAGCAGGTGCTGGCCTACTCGACTCTTCCGGGCCAGCCCATCGACGAGGATCGCCGCGAGGGCATCCTCGGGCGGCAGGTGCCGGATGTCCCCCAGAATGCGGAGCAGTATGCCGCCGTCTTCCGGGCGACGGGAGCGGTCCGCTTCTCCGGCGAGGCCCCCGCGCTCCCGCGGCTCGCGGTCGCCGTGCGGGCCGGCTCGCAGGTCCTGGGTTCCATCTGGATCGTCGACGCCTCGAAAAACCTCGACGCGGATGCGGAGCGCGCGCTCGAGGGTGCGGCAGACATCGCCGCGCTGCACATGCTCCGCGCGCGGAGCGCCGCGGATCTGGTCAGGCAGCAACGCGGGGAGCTGCTGAGGCGGTTGCTCGAAGGCGGCGACGATGTGCACCCCGTCGCCGAGGAGTTGAGCCTGGACCCGGTCGACTCCTTCGTGGTCGTGGCGTTCCGCCCCGAAGTCGTCGTCGCGATCGATGCGCTGCCTCTGTCCCGGCTGGTCGACCTCATCGCGATGCAGTGCGAGGCGTACCGGCACGGCACCCAGTGCGTGGTGATCGGCACGACGGTGTACGCACTCCTGGCCGGTGACGGCACGGCCGACTCCCGAGCGATCCATGAACTGGGCAGGCGCCTCGTCGCGCGCGCCGCCACCGCGCTGCACCTCGGGATCCGGGCCGCGCTCGGATCGAAGGTTCACACCATAGGCGGGATCAGCAAGTCGCGGCACGATGCCGACCTCGTGTTGCTCCTCATGACGCACCGGCCGACGCTCACCTCGGTCGCCTCTGCCGAGGATGTCCGGAGCCAGCTGACCCTGCTGGAGCTCGCCCACGTCATCCGCGATTCCCCGAGCCTGCTGTCGCCCGCGGCGAAGGCCGTCGTCGACCTGGATGCCCGCTCGGGAACCGAGTACGCCAGGACCCTGCGCACCTACCTCGACTGCTCCCGCGACTCGGCCAAGACGGCGGCCCGGCTCTCCCTGCACCAGAACACCCTTCGCTACCGGCTGCGGCGGGTCAGCGAACTGCTCGGCATAGACCTCGACAATCCCGACGACACCCTGATCCTCTGGCTCGGCCTGCGCGTGGCCGAGTTCGATTGATCGACGCCCCGCGCCGATACTCTTGAGGCATGACTGAACGCGCAGCCTGGGGTTACGGCCTGGCAACCATCGCCGGCGACGGAACCGTGCTGGACACCTGGTTCCCCTCCCCCGCCCTCGGCACGCTGCCGGCCGGGCGCGACCCGCACATCGCGCCGGCCGAACTCGAAGCGCTCACCGGGCCGGACGAGCGGCGCGGCGTGCGCGTGGACTTCGTCACCGTGACGATCGATCTGGATGCCGCCCCGGCGTCCACCCCGGACACCTACCTCCGCCTGCACCTGCTCAGCCACCTCCTGGTGCAGCCGAACTCCCTGAACCTCGACGGCATCTTCGCGCACCTGCAGATCGTGGCCTGGACCACCGCCGGCCCGATGCTGCCCGCCGACTACGCGCGCCTGCGCCCCGCGCTGCAGCGGGCGGGTATTTCCGCGCACGGGATCGACAAGTTCCCGCGTCTTCTCGACTACGTGGTTCCGGACCGGGTGCGCATCGCCGACGCCTCGCGGGTGCGGCTGGGCGCCCACCTCGCTCCCGGCACGACCGTCATGCACGAGGGCTTCGTCAACTACAACGCGGGCACCCTCGGCACCTCAATGGTGGAGGGCCGCATCTCGCAGGGGGTCGTCGTCGGCAACGGCTCCGACATCGGCGGCGGCGCATCCATCATGGGCACCCTGAGCGGCGGCGGCAAGCAGCGCGTCTCGATCGGCGAGCGGGCCCTGCTCGGCGCCAACTCCGGCATCGGCATCTCGATCGGCGACGACTCGGTCGTGGAGGCCGGCCTCTACGTGACGGCGGGCACCAAGGTGATCGTCCGGGGCGGCAGCACGACGACGGATGCTACGCCGCGCACCGTGAAGGCGGAGGAGCTTTCCGGCGTCCCCGGCCTGCTGTTCCGGCGCAACTCGCTCACCGGAGCCGTGGAGGTCCTCCCGCGCGCCGGCGGCGGCATCCGCCTGAACGCCGCCCTGCACGCCTGAGCGGTACCGCCTAGGGGCGCGGCCACTCGCGTGAGGCCGAGCCGATGTACAGCTGCTGCGGGCGGCCGATGCGGGTGGTCTCGTCCTGGTTCATCTCGCGCCAGTGGGCGATCCAGCCGGGGAGGCGGCCGATCGCGAACAGCACCGTGAACATGCGGGCGGGGAAGCCCATCGCCTTGTAGATCACGCCGGTGTAGAAGTCGACATTGGGGTACAGCTTGCGCTCGATGAAGTAGTCGTCGGCGAGCGCGACCGCCTCAAGCTCCTTGGCGATGTCGAGCAGGTCGTCCTGCACCCCGAGCGCCTTGAGCACCTCGTCCGCGCTCTCCTTGACCAGCTTGGCGCGCGGGTCGAAGTTCTTGTAGACGCGGTGCCCGAAGCCCATCAGACGGACGCCGTCTTCCTTGTTCTTCACCCGCTCCACGAACTTCTCGACCGACTCCCCCGACTCCTTGATCTGGCCGAGCATCGTGAGCACCGCTTCGTTCGCGCCGCCGTGCAGCGGGCCGTAGAGGGCGTTGATGCCGGCCGAGATGGAGGCGAACATGTTGGCCTCGGTCGACCCGACCAGCCGCACGGTGGAGGTGGAGGCGTTCTGCTCGTGGTCCTCGTGCAGGATGAGCAGACGCTCGAGTGCGGTGCTGAGAACGGGGTTCACCTCGTAGGGCTCGGCCATCGTCCCGAAGTTCAGCTTGAGGAAGTTGTCGACGAAGCTCAGGTTGTTGTCCGGGTAGAGGAACGCCTGCCCGAGGCTCTTCTTGTGCGCGTACGCGGCGATCACCGGCAGCTTGGCGAGGAGGCGGATGGTGGACAGCTCCACCTGCTCCGGGTCGTGGACGCTGAGCGAGTCCTCGTAGAAGGTGGAGAGGGCGGAGACGGCGCTGGAGAGCACGGACATCGGGTGCGCGTCGTGCGGCAGCGCGTCGAAGAAGCGACGCAGATCCTCGTGCAGCAGGGTGTGCCTGCGCACCCGCTCCTCGAACGCCCCCAGTTCGTTCGGGGTGGGCAGCTCGCCGTAGATGAGCAGCCAGGCCACTTCGAGATAGGTGGAGTTCGCGGCGACATCGGCGATGTCGTACCCGCGGTAGCGCAGGATGCCGGCGTCGCCGTCGAGGTAGGTGATCGCGCTCCTGGTCGGGGCCGTGTTGACGAACCCGAGGTCAAGCGTGGTGTACCCGGTCGCCTTGGTCAGGCCGGAGATGTCGATGCTGGACGTTCCGTCCACGCTTTTAAGGATAGGGAATTCGGCACTTCCGCCGGGGAAACTCAGGGTGGCCTTCTCGGCAGCAGCATCACTCACGCCTATAGCCTAATTGCCCGGACAGTCGATCGTCACTTCCACCAACAGTGGCGCGGATTACTTGGAGAGTGTCGCCAAGCGGTCCGCGGCTTCCGCGATGCGTTCATCGGTCGCGGTGAGGGCGAATCGCACGTGCTCGGAGCCCGCCGTTCCGTAGAAGGTGCCGGGGGCGACCAGGATGCCGATTTCCGCGAGCGCGGCGACCGTGGTCCAGGCATCCGCACCCTCGCGGCTGGCCCAGAGATACAACCCCGCCTCGCTGTGATCGATGCGGAAGCCAGCTCCCTCGACCGCGACACGAAGTCGCTCGCGGCGGGCACGATAGAGCTCGCGTTGCGCCGCAACGTGGGCGTGGTCGCCGAGCGCCGCGATCATGGCCGCCTGCACCGGGGCAGGCGGGATGAGGCCGGCGTGTTTGCGCACCTCGAGCAGCCGGGCGATCAGTTCGGCGGAGCCCGCGACGAAGCCCGCGCGGTAGCCGGCCAGATTCGACTGCTTGCTGAGCGAATAGACCGAGAGGACCCCGCTGAGGTCGTCCCCGATCACGCGCGGATCGAGGATCGACGGAGTCGGGCCCGCGTCGACGGAACCGGACCAATTGAGCTCCGCATAGCACTCGTCGCTCGCGATCACCGCCCCGAGCTCGCGCGCCCTGGCGACGGCCGCCCGCAGCTGCTCGACCGACAGCACCCGGCCATCCGGATTGCCCGGGCTGTTGAGCCAGACCAGGCCGGTGTTCTCCGGCCACTCGGCCGGGTCGCCGGAGGCGAGGACGGCCGCCCCGGCCAAGGCCGCCCCGATGGCATAGGTCGGGTAGGCGGCCGTGGGATGCACGACAGTGTCGCCGTCGCCCAGCCCGAGCATGAGCGGCAGCCAGGCCACGAACTCCTTCGAACCGATCGTCGGCATCACGTTCTCCACACCGAGGACCGCCCCGCGGCGCCTGCCGTACCAGCCGGCAATGGCCTCGCGCAGGGCCGGAGAACCGGCGGTGGCCGGGTAGGAGTGGGCGTCGGTCGCGGCCACGAGCGCGTCGCGGATCAGGGTCGGAGTCGGGTCGACCGGCGACCCCACGGACAGGTCGACGATGCCACGGGGATGCGCCCTGGCCCGCTCAGCGAACGGCGCGAGCGAGTCCCAGGGGAAGTCGGGCAGGGTGAGGGCCATGTGCGGCTAGCCCTGCGGCGGCAGCGCCGCGACCAGCGGGTGGTCCTTGTGGATCACGCCCACCTTGGCCGCACCCCCTGGGGATCCGACATCGTCGAAGAACTCGACGTTGGCCTTGTAGTAATCGGCCCACTGCTCTGGGGTGTCATCCTCGTAGAAGATCGCCTCGACCGGGCAGACAGGCTCGCAGGCGCCACAGTCCACGCACTCGTCCGGGTGGATGTACAGCATTCGGTCGCCCTCGTAGATGCAGTCGACGGGGCACTCGTCGATGCAGGCGCGATCCTTCACGTCCACGCAGGGAAGGGCGATGACATAGGTCATGACGCAGGCCTCCCCTTCGTGTCGGGCTCGGTTCCCATGCTATCCCGGCTCGCCGATGACATCCGCGACGGACCGGCCGGATGCGGCACCGCCAGGTTGGGCCAGGCCAGTACCAGCGCGATGATCGCCGCCGCGCCGTAGCTCCAGCCGTAGCCCGCGCCGTTCGCCGGAACCAGCACGGAGCCGCCGGGGCCGCCGACCGTGAGCACGACGAGCGCCACCAGGATGCCGACGGAGGCGAAGAAGGCGACTATCCGGGTCGCGAAGACCAGCCGCAACCCCGCCACGAGCGCGGCGACGAGGGCGAGTGCGACGATCGCGCCGAGGGGGAACCCCGCCGAGTATCCCCACTGGTGATTGACCGTGCCGATGCCTCCGAGGGCCGCGCCCACCAGGAGCGCGAGCACGCAGGCGACCACGCGCGAGGCACGGCCGAGCTCGTGCCAAGCGGTCGACTCCTCCTGCCCAGCCCCGTATCCGGCAACACGCCGCCGTCCCTCGCGCCGGAAGCGCTCCTCGGCGGCGATCTCGCGGAACGGTCCGCTGGAGAGGGCGAAGCGGGTGCCCTCGACCGTGACCTGGGTGCGGTGCGCACGCAGCGCATCCGTCTTGCGGCCGATGACGGACGACACGTCCACGACGACATCCGCGGCTTCAGCGTCATCGCCCGGGGGGACGATCGCGAAGAACGGCACCCCCAGCACCTCCGCCGCCCGCCGCCCGGCATCGTGCGCCCTGATGTGGTCCGGATGCCCGTAGCCGCCGTGCGCGTCGTAGCTGATCACCGCCGTGGCACGGGTCGCCTCGATCACGGTCGCGACATCGGCGGCAACCTCGCCGAGCGGAGCAGCGGACAGCGAACCGGCATCGAGGCTCTCGAGCGCCTCCGCGCCGTCGGCACCCCAGCGCATCCCGGAGTCCAGGTAGCGTCTCGGCGGCAGCCCGGCCAGGCGGGCATCCGCTTCTCCCAGGAATCGGTGGTCGGTGACGCCCAGGACCCCCATGGCCGCCGCGAGTTCGCCCTCGCGATACCGGGCCAGCGCGGGCCCGTCGCCCTCGAGCCGCTTCAGCTCGGGCGGGATGACCTCTCCCCGCTCACCCCGCGTGCAACTGAGGACGGTGACGCCGACGCCCCGGTCCACGAGCGTGGCGATCGTGCCGCCGGTGGCGATCGTCTCGTCGTCCGGGTGAGCGTGGACGAACAGCACATGGCCTGGCACTGCGTCGGCCTGCGGCACGCTCTCGAAGGCCCCGCCCGTTTCGCTCACAGTTGACAGGATATGTCGATCCCGCACCCGCGTTTACCTCCGCGTTCGACCCGACGACTCCTGCGGGCCTCCGGATCGCTCCGCGCCTTCACAGCTCCGGCGCGCTACTCGTTCTGCTTCTTGAGCCGGGAGGTCTTGCGGGCCCGGGCGTTCGCATCCAGCTCGACCTTTCGGATGCGCACGAACTCGGGCGTCACCTCGACGCATTCGTCCTCGCGCGCGAACTCGAGGCACTCCTCGAGGGTCAGCTTGCGCGAGGGCGTCATCCGCTCGAAGGTGTCCGAGGTGGACTGGCGCATGTTGGTGAGCTGCTTCTCCTTGGTGATGTTCACGTCCATGTCGTCGGCACGCGAGTTCTCGCCGACGACCATGCCCTCGTAGACCTCCTGCGTAGGCTCGACGAAGAACGACATGCGCTCCTGAAGGGCGACCATGGCGAACGGGGTGGCGACACCGGCGCGGTCGGCGACGATCGACCCGTTGGTGCGCGTGGTGATCTCCCCCGCCCAAGGCTCGTAGCCGTGGGAGACGGCGTTGGCGATGCCGGAGCCGCGGGTGATGGTGAGGAACTCGGTGCGGAAGCCGATGAGCCCGCGGGACGGGACGATGAACTCCATCCGCACCCAGCCGGTGCCGTGGTTGCTCATGCCCTCCATGCGGCCCTTGCGGGCGGCGAGAAGCTGCGTGATGGCGCCGAGGTGTTCCTCCGGCGCGTCGACCGTCAGCTGCTCGAACGGCTCGTGCACCTTGCCGTTCACCTGCTTGACGACCACCTGCGGCTTGCCGACGGTGAGCTCGAAGCCCTCCCGGCGCATCTGCTCGACCAGGATGGCGAGGGCGAGCTCTCCACGGCCCTGCACCTCCCAGGC
>Ga0157371_10002043_pt1 | contig 19896 bp, 15 predicted proteins | sample C45metaG_FD_113462 | JGI IMG/M metagenome (GOLD analysis project Ga0157371, IMG submission 113462) | Corn rhizosphere microbial communities from Kellogg Biological Station, Michigan, USA - C4-5 metaG | ecosystem: Host-associated > Plants > Roots > Rhizosphere > Soil | place: USA: Michigan...
AACCACGAGGAGGGGCTCTGGGGATCGGGGCCAGACGAGCGGGTCCACCACGGGCTCTCCCGGGTGCAGAGCATGCTCGGTCACGGCGGGGTGCTGACCGCGACGGTGAGCGGCGGGCGTACCCTGGCCGACCGCTGCGAGCTGACAGCCTGGGGCGACCCGGTGTTTCCCGAAAAACCGGCGGCCCGGCCGTGGCCCGGCGCCCTGCCCGCACCCTTCCCCACGACGGTGTTCCCGCTCCCCCAACTCGTCTCCGTGGTGACGGCGACGGGGCAACAGCTCGGCCTGGACGCCCGCGGGATGCTCTCCGGCGCACCGGTGGGCTTCTCCCCCACGAATTCCCCGCGCGATTCCTGGCCGATCCGGGGTTGGGCCGGTCCCTGGCCGATCGACGAGTTGTGGTGGGATGCCGACCGGGCCCGCCGGGCAGCCTGGGTCCAGCTGCTCGACTTCGACGGCGTGCCCTGGCTCCTGGTGCTCGAGGGCGGCTCATGGTGGGCGGAAGCGAGGTACGACTGATGGGCTGGAACAACCCGCCCATCCCCTGGGCCGAGTTCGAAAGCAAGCTCTCCAGCCGCCCGAGTGCCACTCGGGCACATGGTGACGGCGGCGACAGCCCGGCCTGGTCGCGGAAGAGAGCGCCGTACGAGCCGCTCGCTCTGCCGCCGGCCGTCCCGTACGCGGAACTGCACGCGCACTCCAACTTCAGCTTCCTCGACGGCGCGAGTTCCCCGGAGGAACTGCTCGAACAGTCCGTGCGACTGGGGCTGCACGCCCTCGCCCTCGTCGACCACGACGGCTTCTACGGTGTGGCCAGCATCGCCGAGGCGGCGGAAGGCTACGATCGGGTCGGGACGGTGTTCGGCGCGGAACTCTCGCTCGGTCTGGGCAGCCCGCAGAACGGTGCGGCAGACCCGGAGGGCAGCCACCTGGTGGTGCTCGCCCGCAAGGAGGAGGGCTACCATCGGCTGGCCGGAGCCATCACCTCCGCGCAGTTGGCCGGAGGCGAGAAGGGCAGGCCGCTGTACGACCTGGCGGAGCTCTCCGAACGGGCGGGCGGCCAGTGGGTCGTGCTCACCGGATGCCGGAAAGGGTCCGTGCGCCGGGCCCTGCTCGCCGGGGGCAGACACGATGGACCTCCGGCCGCAGCCAGGGAACTCGACCGCCTGATCGAGCTCTTCGGGCACGACAGTGTGGTCGTCGAGCTGTTCGACCACGGCGGTCCGCTCGACAGCGGCTACAACGACGTGCTCGCGGGCCTCGCCGCGCGGCGCAAGCTGCGCATGGTGGCGACGGGCAACGTCCACTATGCGATGCCGGAGCAGCATCGGGTCGCCGCGGCGTTGGCGGCGGTGCGGGCCCGCAGGAGCCTGGACGAACTGGACGGCTGGCTTCCGGCATCCGGATCGGCGCATCTGCGCTCGGGAGCCGAGATGGCCGCCCGCTTCGCCCGCTACCCCGGCGCCATCGAGACGACGGTCGAGGTGGCCGACGAGTTGAGCTTCCGGTTGCGCACCGCCCGGCCGGACCTGCCGAAGCAGGAGGTTCCCGAGGGGCGCACCCCGATGAGCTGGCTGAGGGAACTCGTCTGGGATGCGGTGCCCGCCCGGCTGCCGAAGCTGGACGATGTGGGTAAGGCACGCATCGAAAGGGAGCTCTCGGTCATCGAGAAGAAGGACTTCCCCGGCTACTTCCTCATCGTCTACGACATCGTGAGATATGCGCGCAGCAAGGGCATCCTCTGCCAGGGCCGCGGCTCGGCCGCCAACTCCGTCGTCTGCTACCTGCTGAACATCACGGCGGTCGACCCGCTCCGCTACCAGCTCCCCTTCGAGCGCTTCCTCTCCACCGCCCGCGACGAGGAGCCGGACATCGACGTCGACTTCGACTCCGGCCGGCGCGAGGAAGTCATCCAATACGTCTATGAGAAATACGGGAGGCAGAATGCCGCGCAGGTGGCCAACGTCATCCAGTACCGTCCCCGGTTCGCGGTGCGGGACATGGCCAAGGCGCTCGGCTACAGTCCCGGGCAACAGGATGCCTGGTCGAAGCAGATCGAGCGCTGGGATCTGCCCGAGCCCGGCGGCGACAGCGAGATCCCCGATCCGGTGCTCCATTTTGCGGGACAGGTCGAGAAGTTTCCCCGGCACCTCGGCATCCACTCCGGCGGCATGGTGCTCACCGATCGGCCGGTCGGCGAGGTCGTGCCGATCGAGCACGCGCGCATGGACGGCAGGACGGTGGTGCAGTGGGACAAGGACGCCTGCGCCTGGATGGGGCTGGTCAAGTTCGACCTGCTGGGCCTCGGCATGCTCTCCGCGCTGCAGTACACCTTCGACATCGTGCAGGGCAGCCTCGGCGAAGTGTGGAGCCTCGATTCCATTCCCAAGGAAGAACAGGGGGTCTATGACCAACTCTGCCGAGCCGACGCGATCGGGGTGTTTCAAGTGGAGAGCCGGGCCCAGCTGAGCATGCTCCCCCGCCTGCAGCCGCGCAAGTTCTACCACCTCGTCGTGGAGATCGCCGTCGTGCGGCCCGGGCCGATCCAGGGCGGGGCGGTGCACCCGTACGTCCGCCGCAAGAGCGGGCAGGAGAAAATCAGCTATCCGCATCCGAGGCTCAAGCCTGTGCTCGAACGCACGCTCGGGGTCCCGCTGTTCCAGGAGCAGCTCATGCAGATCGCCGTCACGGTCGGCGGCTGCACCATGGAGGATGCCGACCTGTTGCGCCGTGCCATGGGCTCGAAGCGGGGCAAGGAGAAGATCGAATCGCTCCGGGCGAAGATCTACGCGGGCATGGCGGAGAACGGGATCATCGGTCGGCAGGCGGACGAGATCTACGCGAGGATCGAGTCCTTCTCCGGCTTCGGCTTCGCCGAGAGCCACGCCCTCAGCTTCGCCCTGCTCGTCTACGCCAGCGCCTGGCTGAGGCTGCACTACCCGGCGGCCTTCCTCGCCGCGCTCCTGCGCGCGCAGCCGATGGGCTTCTACTCGCCGCAGTCGCTCGTTGCGGACGCCCGGCGGCACGGCGTCGCGGTGCTGCGGCCGGACATCCTGCGCTCCGGGGCGGATGCCGGGCTCGAGCCGGCCGGTGCACAGAGCGGGCGGAGCGCAGGCCAGCCCGCCCTGCCCAAAGATGCCCGCCGACCCCGGGGCGGCCTGGTCGGCACTCCGCCCGCTCCCACGGGGAATGATCGGTGCCTCGACCCGGAGCAGCCCCCGATCGGGCCGTTCGACCGCACCGCGCACTTCGACACCGACGACCACAGGCGCGACGGTGCGTTCGCGGTGCGTCTCGGACTCGCCGAAGTCAGTGGAATAGGCGCCGACCTTGCCCAGCGCATCGTCGCCGAGCGTGAGAGTGCGGGCGATTACGCGAGCATGGCCGACCTGGTGCAACGAACCGGCCTCCGGACCGCCCAGTTGGAATCGCTCGCGGCCGCCGGAGCGTTCGAGTCGCTCGGCCTGTCGTTGCGCGAGGCGCTCTGGGCCGCGGGCGACGCGGCCCAGAGCCGGGCGGAATACCTGAGCGGCAGCATGGTCGCGGTCCAGCCCCCGCTGTTCTCGATGCCCTCCGAGGCCGAGCTGCTGCTCTCCGACCTGTGGGCGACCGGGATCTCGCCGAACGACCACCTCATCCGTCATCTCCGCCCGATGCTCGATCGCCGTGGCGCCCTCAGTTCGGCTCAGCTCGCGGAGGCGGAGCCCGGCAGGCGGGTCGAGGTCGGCGGTGTCGTCACCCACCGCCAGAGGCCGCAGACCGCGAGCGGCATCACCTTCATGAACCTGGAGGACGAGGCCGGCCTGGTCAACGTCGTCTGCAGTGTCGGGGTGTGGTCACGGTACCGGCGGATCGCACGCGACAGCCAGGCACTCATCGTCCGCGGCATGCTGGAACGCTCCCCGGAGGGAGTCACGAACCTTATCGCCGACCGCTTCGAGCCGCTCGAGATCCTGGCCCAGACGAACTCGCGGGACTTTCGCTGACCCGCGGGCCCGTCGAGAGAAGCAGGGCTGCTACGCCGAGATGGCCAGACCCCGCTCGGCCCTCGCCAGCAGCACACAGGTGCACAGGCCGTCGATAGCGGCCTGCACGTCCGCGAGCGTTGCGAAGCTGGGGGCGATGCGGATATTGGAGTCGCGCGGGTCGTCGTGGTACGGGAACGTGGCCCCGGCAGCCGTCACGGCGATGCCCGCCTGCGCCGCCAGTTCGACGGCGCGGCTGGCGCAGCCCTCCCCCGCCTCGAGGCTCACGAAATAACCGCCCGCCGGAACGGACCATTCGGCCACGCCGGAGAGACGCGCTGTGAGGATCTCCTGGACGGCGTCGAAACGCGGTGCGAGGATCGCACGGTGCTTCCGCATGAGTTCGCGCACGCCATCCGCGTCCTTCAGAAAGCGGACGTGCCGCAGCTGGTTCAGCTTGTCCGGGCCGATGGTCCTCGCCGAGCGGTGCTTGCTCAGCCAGGAGACGTTCGCGGCGGAGGCCCCGAAGAAGCCGACACCGCCTCCCGGGAAGGTGATCTTCGAGGTCGAGGCGAAGACGAGCGGCCGGTCGGGGTTGCCCGCGCTCTCGGCCAAACCCAGCACGTCGATGACGGCGGGCTGCTCGTCCGTGAGGTGGTGCACAGCGTAGGCGTTGTCCCACATCAGACGGAAATCGGGGGCCGCGGCCGGCATCTCGACGAGGCGGCGCACCTCCTCCTCGGTGTAGGTCACACCGGTGGGGTTCGAGTACATCGGGACGCACCACATGCCCCGGATGCCGGCATCCTCCGACACCAGCCGGGCGATGGTCTCGAGGTCGAGCCGCCCGTCGACGAACGGGACCGGGATCATCCGGATTCCCAGGGACTCGCAGATGGTGAAGTGCCGGTCGTAACCGGGCACCGGGCACAGGAAGGCGAGGCCTTCGACGTCCTTCCAGGGTGTGCTGCCGCCGGGAACGCCGTGCAGCATGGCCGTCGCGATCGTGTCGTACATGATCGGCAGGCTGACCGTGTCCGGTGCGAGAAGCTGGTCGACGGGGATGCCGAGAAGCTCCCCGAAGATCGCCCGCAGCTCGGGGAGGCCGTCGAGTCCGCCGTAGTTGCGGAGGTCTGTTCCGGACGCGTCGCGATAGTCGCCGGCGCCCGGCAACGACAGCAGCTCATCGGAGAGATCCAGCTGTTCCGGGGAGGGCTTGCCGCGCGTGAGGTCGAGCGACAGCTTCTTGTCCTGCAGTTCCTGATAAGTGCGCTCAAGCGGGTTTTCGGTCACGGGATCAACGTTACCGGCCGGAGCCCGCCCGTTTGCGCAGTAAATCGATCCTGGCCTGCAATTGGGTGACGCTGGCCTGGGGGACGGCCGGCCCGCCGCAGGTTCGGCGGAGTTCGGCATGGATGATGGCGTGCGGCTCCCCGCTCAGCTTCGCCCGCATCCCGACCAGGCTGTTGAGCAGGGTGCGCTGTTCCTTGAGGGTCCGGTAGAGCGGTGGCGGCTCCTCCTCGCCGCGGGCGATCTTCTCCCGCCGGCGGCTCTCGTTGCGGCGGGACTGCCTGGCCTGCCTCGCCCGCAACAGTTCGCTGACCTGCTCCGGCTCGAGGAGGCCCGGGATGCCGATGAAGTCTTCCTCCTCGAGGCTCCCCGGCTCGGCGCTGAAGCCGAACTCCGCACCCTCGTAGAGCACCCGGTCGAAGTTGGCCCGGGATTCGAGCGCCTTGAAGTCGTACTCGTAGAGGTTCTCGGCCGACGCGGACTCGGAACTGTTCGCCTCGGCAAGCAGCTCGTCGTCGAGCTCCAGCATGGACTCGTCGATGTCGCGATCGAGGGCGTGATCCCGTTCGAGCTCCATCTGGCTGGCGAGGGCCATCAGGCTGGGGACGCTCGGGACGAAGATCGATGCGGTCTCACCGCGCCGCCTGGTACGCACGAAGCGCCCGACAGCCTGCGCGAAGTAGAGCGGCGTGGATGCGGAGGTCGCGTAGACCCCGACGCCGAGACGCGGGATGTCGACGCCCTCCGACACCATCCGCACGGCGACGATCCAGCGACTGGTCGACTTCGCGAACGACGCGATCCGGTCGCTCGCCGCCTTCTCGTCCGAGAGTACGACCGTGGGCATCCGCCCGGTGACGGTCTTCAGGATTTCGGCGTACGCCCGTGCGGCGAAATGGTCCGTGGCGATGACGAGGCCGCCGGCATCGGGAACGCTGCGCCGCACCTCGCTCAGCCTGCGGTTGGCGGCGTCCAGCACCGCGGGCATCCACTCCCCCTCCGGATCGAGGGCGGTGCGCCAGGCCTGCGCCGTCACATCCTTGGTGTCGCCCTCGCCGAGCCGGGCCTCCATCTCGTCGCCCGTGCGGGTGCGCCAGCGCACCTTGCCCGCGTAGGCCATGAACATCACCGGGCGCACGACCCCGTCCTTCAGCGCCCGACCGTAGCCGTAGGAGTAGTCGGCGTGCGAGGTGCGGATGCCGTGCTCGTCCGGATAGTAGGTGACGAACGGGATGGGCGAGGTGTCCGAGCGGAACGGCGTGCCGGTGAGGGACAGCCGGCGGGTCGCCGGCTCGAAGGCCTCGCGGATGGCGTCCCCCCAGCTGAGGGCGTCCCCGCCGTGGTGCACCTCGTCGAGGATGACGAGCGTCCTCGCGCCCTCGGTCAGCCCGCGATGCAGTGCGGGCCGCATGGCCACCTGCGCGTAGCTGACCGCGACCCCGTGGAAGTGCCTGGCCTGCCGCACGTCGCTGTTCTTGAAGCCGGGGTCGAGGCGGATGCCGACCCGGTGCGCCGCATCCGCCCACTGCCGCTTGAGGTGGTCGGTCGGCGCGACGACGGTGATCCGGTCGACGCTCTTGCGGGCGAGCAGTTCCGTCGCGAGCCGGAGCGCGAAGGTGGTCTTGCCCGCACCCGGGGTCGCGGCCGCGAGGAAGTCTCTCGGCTCCCGCTCGAAATAGGCCTCGAGGGCCTCTTGCTGCCAGGCGCGGAGCTTGTCTGCCGTTCCCCGTGCGGCTCGTTCGGGGAACGAGGGTGAAAGGTTCTCCGCCGCCGAGGTGCCGACCTGATGGCCGAAGGGAAGCGGAGTACTCACTTGAGAAGACATTACCCGGTGGCGCCGACAGTCCCGCGCCGCAGCGGGTGGTGTCGGCGGCCCTCGGTAGGGTGGCGCCATGACCGCGCCTCTCGCCTCCCAGCGCGAGCTCAATCGTGCGACGCTCGCCCGGCAGCTGCTGTTGGAGCGTTCGGGCCTCGACCCGATAGCAGCGATCGAGCATCTGGTCGGGCTGCAGGCGCAGACTCCGCAGTCCTGGTACACCGGGCTGTGGTCCCGCCTGGCCGGCTTCGATCCCGCCGCGTTCGGTGCACTGCTCGAGTCCCGCGAGGTCGTGCGCATCGCACTCATGCGCTCGACCATCCACCTCGTGTCTTCCCGCGACGCCCTCTTCCTGCGACCCGTAGTCCAGGCGGCGACCGACCGGGCGCGCCTTGCATACGGCGCGCGGTGGGAAGGCCTCGACCTGGACGCTGTTGCCGCGGCCGGGCGCCTTCTGCTCGAGCAGAACCCCCTCACCTTCGCGCAGCTCGGCGCCCGGCTCCGGGAGAGCTGGCCCGATCACGACGTGCAGGCTCTGGGGCAAGCGGTACGGATGAAGCTGGCCCTCGTCCAGACACCTCCCCGTGGGGTGTGGGGCAAGAGTGGTCTCGCGAAGCACACAACGCTGGAGTCCTGGTTGCGCGGCACAGCAGATGTCGCATCCGCACCCCGTGGCGTGGCTCCCGTTGACGCAATGGCACTGCGCTATTTCGGTGCCTTTGGTCCGGCATCGGTGCGGGATCTGCAAGCGTGGTGTGGTCTCACGAGGCTCGGGGAGGTCGTCGAGAGGCTGCGTTCACGGCTCGTCGTGTTCCGTGACGAGGACGGCGCAGAGCTGTTCGATCTTCCGGAAGCCCCTCGCCCCGATGCAGATGTCCCCGCACCGATCCGCTTCCTCTACGACTACGACAACCTGCTGCTCTCGCACGCGAACCGCAGCAGGATGAACGGATACGACACGAGCGTTCTCGGGACGGCCAAGAACGGCATCCTGCCGAGCTTCGTCCTCATCGACGGAACCGTCCGGGCCGCCTGGACGCTGTCCCGCGACAAGAGCGCCCCAGTCCTGGGCATCCGCCTGCTCGGCCCGATCTCGACAGCGCAACGCGAGGAGCTGGAAGTGGAGGCGGCGGCCTTCGCGGCAACCAGGGCGGCAGGAGCGCACCCGATCGACATCCGCGTCACCGGGTGAACCTCCGGCCGAGCGGGACGCGGCGGGTTGGCACGTCTGGGCGAGGTGATGCATCGTTAACCCCATGAGTCAGCAGCACCCGTGGTCCCGCTATGTCGCGATCGGCGATTCCTTCACAGAGGGGATCGGCGACCCGGAACCGGAGAGTCCGGGCGGATACCGCGGCTGGGCCGACCGGGTGGCCGAGGTGCTCAGCGAAGGCAACGACGGATTCGCCTACGCGAATCTCGCGATCCGCGGGAGGCTGCTGCAGCAGATCCTCGACGAGCAGATCGAGCCGGCGCTGGAGCTGCGGCCCGACCTGGTCACGATCTCCGCCGGCGGCAACGACATCATCCGCCCGAACACCGACCCGGATGACATCGCGGCCAGACTCGAGGCCGGGGTCACTCGGCTGAGATCCGACGGCGCGACCGTGGTGCTCTTCAACGGGCCGGACATCGGGATGACGCCGGTACTCGGGCGGATGCGCGGCAAAGTCGCCATCTACAACGAGAATCTCCGCGCCGTAGCGGCCCGCCACGACCTGGTCGTCGCGGACATGTGGGCGCTCCGAGAGCTGTCCGATCCCCGGATGTGGGCCCCCGATCGACTGCACTTCTCCCCCGTAGGCCACCACACGGTCGCCCGAATGGTGCTGCAGGCACTCAACGTCGAGAACGATCTCGAGCCGTATACGCCCGAGCCATTGCCCCCGCGCCGCTGGCGTCAGGCCAGGGTCGAGGACATCGGGTGGGCGAGAGAGTACCTGGTGCCCTGGGTGATCAGGCGGATCCGCCATCAGTCGTCCGGAGACGGAATAAGCCCCAAACGCCCCGGTGAGGGGGACGCTTGGGGCCGGAAAGAATAGCTCCGCCGCTCAGCGCCCGAACTGGGTCGCTGCCGGGCAGTCGAACGGGTCTCCGCCGGCGGCGAGGCCGACGCGGTTGAGGTATTCGACGACGATTCCGTAGGACTGCGCGAGGGTTGTCTCCGTGTACACCACCTTGTTCGTGCTGCAGTACTCCTTCGCGATCTCCTGCGCCTTGGCGAGATGAGGGCGTGGCATGTTCGGGAACAGGTGGTGCTCGATCTGGTAGTTGAGGCCGCCCATGAAGGTGTCCATGACCCAGTTGCCCTTGATGTTCCTGGAGGTGAGCACCTGGCGACGCAGGAAGTCGACCTTGCTGTCGTGCGGCAGGATCGGCATCCCCTTGTGATTCGGGGCGAAGGTCGCGCCCATGTACACGCCGAACACCGCGACCTGCACGCCGATGAAGGCGAACGCCATCCCGACGGGCAGGGAGAGGAAGATCACGGCGAGGTAGGCCGCAACGCGCGGGACCAGCATGCTGATCTCCAGCCAGCGCTTGTCGACCCGGCCCTTGCCGAAGACAGTCTTGAAACCGAGGATGTGCAGGTTGATGCCCTCGAGCATGAGCGCCGGGAAGAACAGGTAGCCCTGGCGGCGGGTCGCCCAGCCGTACAGCCCCTTGGCGCGGGAGGCATCCTCCGGGGTGAACGAGACGAAGTCGCGTTCGATGTCTGGATCCTTGCCGACGATGTTCGGGTTGGCGTGATGCCTGCTGTGCTTTGTCATCCACCACGAGTAGCTGATGCCGACGAACAGGTTGGCGAGAGTGCGAGCGGCGAGATCGTTGGCCTTGCCGGAGGCGAAGACCTGGCGGTGTGCCGCTTCGTGCGCGAGGAACGCGTACTGGGTGAGGATGAGCCCGAGCGCGCCGGCCATGAGGAGCTGGTACCAGGTGTCGCCGAGCAATACGAACCCCGTGATCGCGCCGCCGAGGGCGACGGTGAGGATGCTGAACATCATCAGATAGAACCCGGTCCGGCGTCTCAGCAAGCCGGCATCCCGTACGGTTCGCAGCAGTGCCGAATACTCCGTAGTGGGATTCACGCCGCTTCCACCAGGACGTGTCTTGGTCAGCGTTACAACGGGAGCTGCGGCGGCGAAATCAGCCACGATACCTCGATTCGGGGATGACTTCCCAGTCGGGTAATGAAGCGAACGCTCCTGGATATCTCCGACTCTAACGAGCTTGGCTGTGAATGGCGTGCAAGTTATACGACCGCTTTATATATTCCTTCAATGGAATATTGACTAGCCTGCGAGCCCCATCGGATTGCCCAGCCGCCACAGGGCGCCGGGATCCTCGACGCTCTTGTCCAGTTCCAACGGCACGGAGATCGTCCTGCCGCCCACGGTGAACTTCACCGAGCCGACCGGGGTCCCGGCTCGGGCCAGGCCGATCGGCGCGGCGTCCACCGTCGCTGTGATCGGGGTGGAACCCCACACCAGGACAGACCGGCCCTGCGTCGCGACCGCCCGGGCACTGGTCTTCCAGGCGGTCGTGTACGCGCCGAAGCTCTGGCCGGCCTTGGCCAGCGTCACCTCGTGGAATCCGGCTTTCGCACTGGCGATCAACCTCTGCACCGCGGCGTCGAGCGAGGCGTGATCGGCCCCGCCGAGCACGACCCCCACCACGGTGACCGAGTGCGAGGAGACGGTGAATTTCGTGGAGAACAACAGGCAGGCTCCCGCCTCCTCCAGCGTGCCCGTCTTGATCCCGTCGACCCCGTCGTGCCCGAGGAGCTTGTTCGAGTTCTTGATGGTGCCGATGCCGGGCACGCTCAGCTCCTTGGTCGAGACGATGCCGGCGATCACCGGGTTGGCCAGGGCGAGCTTTCCGATGGCGACGAGGTCGCTCGCCGTGCTCTGGTTGCCCGGGTTCATGCCGGAACTGTCCAGGAGAGTCGTGTGCGTGAAGCCCTGCGCGGTGAGCCAGGCGCGTGCCGCATCCAGGAATCCCGCCTCGGATCCGAACGCCCAGGTGGCGTAGCTCTCCGCGTAGTTGTTCGCGGAGGCGATGAGCATGATCTCGTTCACCTCGAGCTGGCTCAGCCGCATGCCCGCCACTGCGGGCGCGGTGGTGCCGTTCCTGGCCCGGTACTCCTTCACAAGAGCCGCATCCTTGGCGGTGAAGGTGATCGTCGGGCCGGGGGCTCCCATCGCCAGCGGCTTGGCGTCGAGCACGACGAGACTGGTGATGATCTTGGTGATGCTCGCGATGGGCAGCGGAGCCGTCGCGCCGTCGGAGGCCAGGGTCGAGGGGAAGCCGATCGCGCCGATCGCACTCGCGCCGTACCCCGGCCAGGCCAGCTCGGCGGCGGGCGGTACGGGCGGCTTCACCTGCTGTGCGACGGCAGCCACGGGAGTGAGCGGGGCGAGAAGGGTTATGGGCAGATAGCTGCCGACTGCCAACACCAGCGCCGCGGCGCCGAAGACCGTCAGCCGCCGCAACAGGTAGTTGGGCCGCCGCGTGCTGCCCGGCATCCGCGATCGCGGCCGTTCCGGCTCGCGAGAGTGCCCGCTCATCGGGCCCGCAGCGCCCACAAGGCGACCGCGCTGGCCGAGGCCACGTTCAGCGAGTCGACCCCGTGCAGCATGGGAATGGTCACGACGGTGTCTGCGCCGGCGAGGGCGCGGCGGGTGAGTCCGTCGCCCTCCGTCCCGAACAGGACGGCGATCCGCTCCGGCGGGTCCGCCGCGAAGTCGTCCAGCGCCACGGCATCGTCGGAGAGGGCCAGAGCGGCGAGGTGGAAGCCCGCCGCCTTGAGGATGTCCGCGCCAGCCGGCCATTCCGGCATCCGCGTCCACGGCACCTGGAGCACGGTTCCCATGCTCACCCGCACACTGCGCCGGTAGAGCGGATCGGCACAGCGCGGCGTGATGAGGACGGCATCCGCTCCGAGGCCCGCGACGGCCCTGAAGATCGCCCCGACGTTGGTGTGGTCCACGATGTCCTCGAGCACGACGATCCGACGGGCCGCGGAGATCAGGCTCTCGACGGACGCCAGTGCGGGCCGGTGCATCGAGGCGAGGGCCCCGCGGTGCAGGTTGAACCCGGTCAGGGTCTCGAGCAGTTCGGGCGGCCCGACATACACCGGGACGTCGTAGGGGGCGAGCAGCTCTTCCATGCCGGGCAACCACTGCTCTTGCACGAGCACGGACCGCGGCTGGTGCCCCGCTTCGAGCGCGCGGGCGATCACCTTGCTCGACTCCGCGATGTACAGGCCCCCTGCAGGCTCGGTCCTCCTGCGCAGCGCGACGTCGGTCAGGCGGGAATAATCGGCGAGGCCGTCCTGTTCCAGATCCGTGATGCGGACGACGTGCATTGCCACTCTCCTGTAGTACCGATCGGCCGCGCAGCAGTGGCGGCACAGTAGTGGGCGGCACAGCGGCGCTCGGCCGGATGCTGCCGGCAATCGGAAACATATCGGAAAACTGGGGTGTTTAGGCTGTGCAGCAGCGGGTGTCAGCAAAGGGGGTCGGATGATGGGGATCGATTCGCAGGCGATGGCCGTCGCCGTACCCGCCCCGGTCGAGGCCGGGCTGGACACGGCGATCGAACTGCTCTCCGGGCGCAGTCTCGCCGTGCTGACCGGCGCGGGCGTGAGCACCGACTCGGGAATCCCCGACTACCGGGGCGAGGGTGCACCCGTTCGCAGGCCGATGGCCTTCGGGCAGTTCCTCTCCGACCCCGGGTTCCGCAAGCGCTACTGGGCCGGCAGCCACCTCGGCTGGCGGCGCTTCGACGGCGCAGAGCCGAATGCCGGGCATCTTGCGCTCGCCCGCATGGAGAGGGACGGCATCAGCAACGGCGTCATGACCCAGAACGTCGACGGACTCCACCTCCGCGCGGGTTCCGAACGCGTGGTCGACCTGCATGGCACCATGGACCGGGTGCGCTGCCTGAGCTGCGGCCAGAGTTTCTCGCGCACCGACATCGCCGAGCGGATCGCGGCGGAGAACCCCTGGCTCGACGAGCCGTCATCGGTCGAGCTCGGTCCGGACGGGGATGTCGTGTTCACCCAGCTCGACGACTTCGTCACTCCGGCGTGCACCGTGTGCGGCGGGATCCTCAAACCCGACATCGTCTTCTTCGGCGAGTTCATCCCCACCGAGAAGTTCCACGAGGCGCGCGCGCTCGTGCAGGCGGCGGACGCGCTGCTGATCGCCGGGTCGTCCCTGGTCGTCAACTCCGGCATCCGCCTGCTCGACCAGGCGGCGAAGAAGCGGATCCCCATCGTCATCGTCAACCGGGGCGAGACGAAGGGCGACGCGCGCGCGAACGTTAAGCTGGACGCGGGGACCTCCGAGGTTCTCACCGCGATGGCCGAGCGCTTGCGCTCTTAGCGCACCACCCCTTCCGGGCGGACGGCCGCGACGGTATCCCCGAGTGCGCAAGGAAACCCTGTGATGACCCTCCTGTACCTCGTGCGCCACGGCGAGACCGACTGGAATCTGCAGCGCCGCATCCAGGGCAGCACGGACATCCCGCTCAACGACACCGGGCGCCTGCAGGCCGCACGCACCGGCGCCCTCCTGGCACGGCGGCGATGGGATGGCATCCTGAGCAGCCCGCTGTCGCGGGCGTACGAGACGGCCGGCATCATCGCGGACCAGACCGGCCTGCCGGGACCCGAGGCCTTCGAGGAGATCGTCGAGCGCGCCTACGGCGATGCGGAGGGCCTGACCGACGCCGAGTTGTCGGAGCGGTTCCCGCCCGGGTCGACGGTGCCGGGCAGGGAGAGCAGGGAGCAGGTGGCCGCGCGGGTGATCCCCGCCCTGGTTCGACTCGGCGAGGGGTATCCGGGCAAGCGTCTCATCGTCACGACGCACGGCGGGGTGATCCGCACGGTGCTGAACACCGTCGCCCCCGGTTCGCCGGCCCACCGCGGCATTCCGATCACGAACGGATCGATCCACAGCTTCAGGCTGAGCAGCGGGGCGCTCGAACTGGTGGAGTTCGACGACCCGATAGAGGATGCGTCGGTGGAGCCGGGCGCGCCCGATCTCTCCGAACAGAACGCGATCGAGCAGCGCGAAGCCGCCGGAGAGGGCTAGCGACTCCCGGCGTTGCTTTCCGTGGAGCTCCCGGCGGGCTCCGCGAGGGAGGTGACCAGTTCCAGCAGCCTCTTCGCGCTGACCTCCCAGTTGAAGGTGCCCGCCTGTTCCCGCGCCAGTGCGGTGAGCTCCGCCCAGTCGCGGGGGTTGTCCATGGCGAGCACCGCGTTCGCGAACGCCTCGGGGCTCTCCTGGTCGAAGTAGCGCGCGGCGGGGCCTCCCACCTCATGGAAGACCGGGATGTCGCTGATCACCAGCGGGGTGCCGTTCACCATCCCCTCGATCAGAGGGATGCCGAAGCCTTCGTCCCGGCAGGCGGAGACCATGGCGACGGCTTGGCGCAGGCGTTCCTGGTACTGCTCGTCGGTGACCCCGTTCTCGAACACGATCGACCCGGCCGGGGCGAGCGCGGCGATCCGCTCGCGCGCCTGGTCGCCGATCCTGCTGAGCAGGTGCAGACGGTAGCCCGGGAGGAAGTGCATGCCCCTGGCCAGGGTCTCCACGTTCTTGTTGGGCATGAAGGTGCCCATGTAGACGAGCATCTTCGAGTCTGGATAGTCGCGCGGCGGAGCCCCGACATCCGGGACGCCGGGCCGGATGACGGTGATCGCCCGTCTGGTCAGCCGCACCTCGTTCATCTCCCGCTCGCAGTTGTACGAACCGGTGGCCACCGCATCCGCCCGATTGAGCGTGATGCGCTGCGGCCAGTAGAACAGGTGGAACGCCCACCAGCCGGCCCGGATCGCCCAGTTGAACTCCTTCGGCGGCGTCCTGGTGCGATAGAAGACCATGTCGTGGAGGGTGAGCACGAGCTTGAAACGGCGTCGTACAGAACCGATGGTCTGCATGGGGCTGAACACGACATCCGGATGCTCGCGGTTCAGCCGTAGCGAAACCCAGGGCTCGAGGAGGCTGGTGCCCGGCCTGGACTTGATCCAGGGCAGATCCGGGAGCATCTTCAGCTGCCGATCGTCGCTGATGAGCATGGTGACGGGGTGCAGTCTGGAGAACGCCTCGACCAGCCCCGCGGTGTAGCGGCTGATTCCATCATGCCGCTCGAACCGGGTGTAGCGGCAGTCGAAGATGACCTTCATCGCTCGTGGGCATCGGCGAGGAAGTCGCGGATGGCCCCGGCCGCCAACACCGGGACCTCGTAGTGGATGAGGTGGCCGACCCCTTCCAACACCCGCAGGGTGGCGTCGGGGAACAGCTTCTGGAGCGTGTACTGGGCGGACACCGGGGTGATGTCGTCCAGTTCCGCCGCGACCAGCAGCGTCGGCACGGGGACGCGGGCGGCGAAGTCGCTCACGTTCGCACTGATCGACGCCTCGAAGGCTTCGACCACCACATCCCGGCTGGCGAAGCGGTTGAAATAGGTGTGGTGTTCGGAGTGGATCCACTTGCGCAGGGCGCTGTCCTTGGTCTTGGCCAGGGTCACGCTCATGAAGTGGACGATCAGCCAGCGCTTGAGGAGGAACTCCCCCACCCTCTCCGGAAGCCTGCCTGCGAGCCGGTAGAACCACACCGTGAGTTTCGTCGCGAGCGGCTTGGGGCCATCCAGCCCCGAGATCGCGATCGGATTGATCAGGATGAGCCGGGAAGTCTCGAGACCGAGCACGATGGCCTGCGAGGAGATGATTGACCCGAAGGAATGGCCGAGGGCGATGGCCTTCCCGGTGAGCCCCAACGCGGCGAAGAACTCGATCAGCCACCGGGCATAGCCCTCGATGCTGTGCGGCACGTCCTTCAGCGGGGTCGACTCCCCGAATCCCGGAAGATCCGGGCTGATCCACCTGATCCCGGGCAGCTGTGCGATCACGGGTTCGAGCCCGTGGTGCTCTCCCCGGTACCCGTGCGAGATCACCACGGTCGTGGCAGCTTCCGGGTCACCGTAGACCCAGTACCGGGTGGTGCCGCCGAGCACGGCCACTTCGTGCTTTTCGATCGGGATGCCTGCGAGCAGGGCAGCAAAAGGGGAATCGACGCTCATTTGTGCCCAGTCTACGGATGTCGTCAGGCACAAGCGCTTGCAAGGCGCACCTAGACTCGAAGAAATCGTTGTGCCGCCTGTCTGATCGCCCTCGAAAGGAGCGCCGTGAGCTTCACCGCACCCATCCAGTTGCCCGGCCTGACGCTCGACCCCCGGTGGTACCGGCGGTCGGTCTTCTACGAGGTCATGGTGCGATCGTTCGTCGACAGCAACGGCGACGGTTCCGGCGACCTGCAAGGGCTCATCTCGCGGCTGGACTACCTGCAGTGGCTCGGCATCGATGCCCTGTGGCTGCCGCCGTTCTTCCAGTCGCCTCTGCGCGACGGAGGCTACGACGTCTCGGACTTTCACGCGATCCTGCCGGAGTTCGGGACCCTGGACGAGTTCAAGGACCTGGTGACCAAGGCCCATGAGCGCAATATGCGGATCCTCATCGACTACCCGCTGAACCACACCTCCGACCAGCACGACTGGTTCCAGCAGTCGCGCAGCGATCCGGAGGGCCCGTACGGGGACTACTACGTGTGGAGCGACACCGACGAGAAGTACCCCAATATCCGGATCATCTTCGTCGACACGGAGGAGTCGAACTGGGCCTTCGATCCGGTGCGCCGCCAGTTCTACTTCCACCGCTTCTTCTCCCACCAGCCGGACCTCAACTTCGAGAACCCCGCCGTGCAGGAAGACGTCCTGGAGGTGGTCCGGTACTGGATGGATCTCGGTGTGGACGGTGTGCGCCTCGACGCCATCCCCTACCTCTTCGAGTCCGAGGAGGGCAACGGCGAGGGCGAGGCGCCGACCCACGACTTCATCAAGCGGATGCGGGAGATGGTCGACCGGGACTACCCGGGGCGCATCCTGATCGCCGAGGCGAACCAGTGGCCGCGCGAGGTCGCCGCCTTCTTCGGCACCGAGGAGGAGCCGGAGTGCCACATGGCGTTCGACTTCCCGGTCATGCCGCGGATCTTCTACTCGCTCCGCTCGCAGCAGGCGGACGAGCTCGTGCGGGTGCTCTCCGAGACCACGGACATCCCCGAGGGCGCCGGATGGGGGGTGTTCCTCCGCAACCACGACGAGCTCACCTTAGAGATGGTCTCCGAGGAATACCGCCAGGCGATGTACGGCTGGTACGCCTACGACCCGCGGATGCGCTCCAACATCGGCATCCGCCGACGCCTCGCCCCCCTGCTCGACAACTCTCGTGCCGAGCTCGAGCTGGCACACGCCCTGCTGTTCTCCCTTCCCGGAAGCCCGTTCCTGTACTACGGCGACGAGATCGGGATGGGCGACAACATCTGGCTGCCCGACCGGGACAGCTCGCGCACGCCCATGCAGTGGACCCCGGACCGCAACGCCGGGTTCTCCTCCGCCGACCCGGGCAAGCTCTACCTGCCCGTGGTGCAGTCGCTCGTCTACAACTACACCCTGACCAACGTCGAGTCGCAGCTCGCGCAGTCGCGCTCCCTGCTGCACTGGGTGAGGAACGTGATCCACGTTCGCAAGGCACACCCCACCTTCGGGCTCGGCTCGATGACGGTGCTCGAGACGAGCCACGAGTCCGTGCTCGCGTTCGTGCGCTCCTATGCAGGGTCGGGGACGCAGTTCGGGGATTCCGGCGAGGACGTGCTCTGCGTGTTCAGCTTCGCCCACAACCCGGTCTCCGCGACCATCACCGCGGAGCAGTTCGCCGGCTCCGCGCTGTTCGACCTCTTCGGCGGTGGAGAGTTCCCCGCTTTCGACGAGGACGGCAGGCTCACCCTGACCCTCGGGACCCAGAGTTTCTACTGGTTGCACGTCGGGACTCCCGGCTTTGCCGGTGGCCGGCCCTAAAGTTGCAGCGTGAACACATCTTGGTTTGACACGCTCGGAGTATTCGATCTCGAGACCACGGGAATCGACGTCGAGACGAGCCGCATCGTTTCCGCGAACGTCTCGGTCATCGGCCCCGACGGCGAGTGCATCGAACGCACGGACTGGATTGCCGATCCGGGGATCGAGATTCCCGTGCAGGCCAGCGCCGTGCACGGGATCACCACGGAGAGGGCTCGGGCGGAGGGCCGGGACGCATCCGAGGTGGTCGGCGAGATCGTCGCCGCGCTACGGTCGCTGTTCGATCGCGGCCTGGCCGTCACCATCTACAACGCCCCGTACGACCTCACACTGCTCAATCGCGAGGCGCTCCGCCACGGCATCGCACCGCTCGAATCGCCGGCCCCGGTCATCGATCCCCTGGTCATGGACAAGGCCGTCGACCGCTACCGCAAGGGCAAGCGAACCCTGGAGGTTGCGGCCCAGCTCTACGGTGTCGAACTCCTCGACGCGCATGATGCCGGTGCGGATGCCATCGCGGCCGGCCGGGTCGCGCAGGCCATCGCGCGCCAGTACCCGCAGCTCGTGGGGTCGGACGCGGTCGAGCTGCACCGCCTGCAGGTCGGCTGGTGCAGGGACCAGGCGGCGAGCTTCCAGGAATACCGGAGGCGCACCGATCCGAGCTTCGTCGCGGCGGGCGGGTGGCCGGAACGGTGACGGGCGGGCGGTAGCGCCCCGCCGGCGCCGAGGCTGATCCAGCGGCACCGCACGAAAAGAAGGCGAGCCGCATGCGCGGCTCGCCTTTTTATCTGGTCTGGCGGGGTTACGCCCCGAAGCCCTTGTAGCGGGAGTTGAACTTCTCCACCCGGCCGGCGCTGTCGAGGATGCGCTGCTTGCCGGTGTAGAACGGGTGGGACTCGGAGGAGATCTCCACGTCGATGACCGGGTAGCTGTTGCCGTCTTCCCACTCGATCGTCTTCGCGCTGCTGACCGTCGAGCGGGTCAGGAAGGTCGCACCCGACGCGAGGTCGCGGAACACAACCGGGGCGTACTGGGGGTGAATGTCAGACTTCATCGTTGTTCCTTGGATTTCAGATCGCTATTGCGCAAACAATGATCGCACAAAGGGGGTTCAAAAGATTCGGCAGAATGGGCCGACTAGTTACTTTACCAGAGTCAGGCGGCTCTTGCGGTGAACCGGCCGTCCCTGTGCTCGACCACGAGCTCGAGGCCGTAGCTTTCGCTCAGGTTCTCGGAGGTGATGACCTCGGCGATCGGCCCGGCGGCCTGCACCGAACCCTTCCGCAGCAACAGCGCCTTGTCGAAACCGGGCGGGATCTCTTCCACGTGGTGGGTGACCATGACGATCGCGGGCGCCTGCGGGGCGCTCGCATAGCCGCCGAGCAGCTGCAGGAGCTCCTCGCGCGCGCCGAGGTCGAGGCTCGCGGCAGGCTCGTCGAGCAGGAGCAGTTCCGGGTCGGTCATCACCGAGCGGGCGATCTGCACGCGCTTCTGCTCGCCGTCGCTGAGATCGCCGAATCGCCGCTCCTCCAGAGCGCCGAGCTTCCACTCGGCGAGAACCCGCTTCGCCCTGCGGATGTCGATCTCCTCGTAGCTCTCGTTCCATCGGCCGGTGACCGAATACGCCGCGGTCAGCACCACGTTCAGCACGGTCTCGTCGGCCGGGATCCGCCGCGCAAGCGCGGTCGAGGCGAAGCCGATGCGGGGGCGCAGTTCGAACACGTCGACCTTGCCCAGCGTGTCATCGAGGATCTGCACGGAACCTGACGAGGGGTGCACGATGGCGGCCGCAAGCTGCAGGAGGGTGGTCTTGCCCGCCCCGTTCGGCCCGAGCACGACCCAGCGCTCATCCCCATCGATCGTGAGGGTGATGGAGTCGAGAATCGGATTACCGTCGCGGACGAC
>Ga0157371_10002046_pt1 | contig 19878 bp, 12 predicted proteins | sample C45metaG_FD_113462 | JGI IMG/M metagenome (GOLD analysis project Ga0157371, IMG submission 113462) | Corn rhizosphere microbial communities from Kellogg Biological Station, Michigan, USA - C4-5 metaG | ecosystem: Host-associated > Plants > Roots > Rhizosphere > Soil | place: USA: Michigan...
ATAAAAGTTTATACTGCCGTGCCGGCTATAATCCAAAGCGCGCGGTTGTACGTTGGCAATCCCGGCGTAATTCAGTTTAATGTTATTGACGATAATGGAAAGGTAGTATCCACCGTATCCATTAACGCAACAGCAACCAGAACAACCGCCGTTGCCGGCGCAGCTGTAGACGATGCGGGCGACCAGGGGCATGTTTATACCTTAAACTTATTATTACCACACGCAGGTAATTACACCATTACGCCGGTTTATGATGCTACGGTAACGTTATTTCGCAACAACGCCGGTGTCAGCGGCTATCCGTTTAATGCATCAGGTATATTCCGTATAACCGGTAATGATGCTACGCCTAACACCGGTACAGACACCACTTATTACAAGCAATATTATTATTATTTGTATGATGTCAAAGTTAAAAGCGCAGGCTGTACTTCAGGTAACAGGCTGGCGGTTACCTTAACCAAGCCGGTTATTACGCAATCGGGCGTCACACTGACATCGAGCATGGCGTCAGGCAACCAATGGTATCTGAATGGCAAAGCTATACAAGGCGCAACAGGCCAGACATTAAATTCTCAGCAAAGCGGTACTTATTATGTAGTAGCTACTTTAAATACAGGCTGTACGGTACAGTCTGACGATTTTTTCTATGCGATGATAGCCCTGCACCCTGGTACTGACACCGATATCGGATTAGTAATATTCCCTGATCCTGCCGATAAGTTTTTGAATGTATTGTTTAAAGCGCCGGCGGCAGATAATTTGACGTTATCGCTCATTAATACCAAAGGCGCCGTGGCCTATACTAAAACACAAACTGTAGCTGCCGGCAATTTCAGTACAACCATCAACGTGTCTAATCTTGCGCCGGGTACTTATGTACTCAAGGCAACATTAGGGTCGAAAGTTTATGGTAAGAAGATTTTAATAGTGCGATAGAAACGGATTTAAAAAAGGAAAGCCCGCTTATGCGGGCTTTCCTTTTTTTGATATTGTCATCCTGAGCATAGCGAAGGATCTTATAAAAGCGAAATATCAAACGTATAAGATCCTTCGCTATGCTCAGGATGACAAATGGCTAATAACTTATTACTTAAATACATACTTAACCCCTAACCCCGGCGCAAGATCGACAAACGGACCTGCAGCCAGTTCAATACGCGGGTTAAGATCAAGACTCACTGCAATGGGCGACTGCGGGATCATGTATTCCAGCCCTACAACACCGTCGACCCCTAAGAATAATTGGGCATCGGTGTAGTACCTGTAATCGCCGTTAAAGGTTTTGTACTGGCCGGCACCCATCGATCCAATGTGCGCGCCAAAACCATAGTAAAATTTCAATTCAGGCACGTTGAATGCCATCTGGTTAATTTCATAAAGTCCGGTAAAAACGGCGCCGTGTTGTCTGAAACCTAAAACGCCCTCTAACGAAGTATTCTTATCCATGAAATACTTGCCCGATATACCGTTCTCATATCCGCCAAATTTTAATCCGGCGGCAACGGTGTAATCCTGAGCTTTTGACTGGTTGGCAAAAAATAATAAAGCGACTGCAAAAAGTAGACTGTAAGTTGTGTTTTTCATGTTGTTATAACGCTATGTTTTTGTTTTTATGGCGCGGGCCATTTCAATATTTGATGAGTTTAACAAGCAAATGGCCATTTGGTTTAGGCCTTACTTTCATAAAATTTACTTACACTTGTGAATCCAAACAGCAATATTTTTATCAAATGCAGTCAAATCCACGCCCTCAGGAAACCATCGACTACTATTTAAAAATAGTTTGGCAAACTATGGCAAACCGCTATAATGCTATTGTCGCAGATTTTGGCATTACACAATCTATAGGCTACTTATTGATCAATATTGACGAAGAGGAGGGTACCACGGTTTCGCAGGCTGCCGCATTGTTAGGTTTAAAATCTACCAGCTTATCGCGCATGTTGAACCAGCTGGAAGCTATGGGGCTCATCTACCGCGAATCAAATAAAGGCGATAAACGGTCGGTAAAGATCTACCTTACTGCTTTGGGTAAAGAAAAACGACACCTGGCGCGTGTAACTGTTAAGCAGTTCAATAATTACCTGAATACCCACATCAAAGAGGCCGACAGACAATACCTTAACGATATGCTGAAAAAAATCAATCAGCTTACCCTAAATTATAAGCCCGAAAACACTGAAAAATAAATTTTAACGTTACGGAAATCAAGCATAACAGATTTTTAAATGTTAAAAAGTGTTAACCTGCCGTTTTTGAATTTTAAAAGAATAAATTTGCCCTTTGGAAAAATAATGTACAGGGCTGTAGTAATCATATTGTTTTTATTGGCCGGTTTAACATCTTGTAAAAAAGATTTACAAGGTACCAGAGGAGCTTACCTGGCCCAGGCGCATAAAGACGATCAACTTGTTCAGGACTATTTAACTAAAAATTCGCTGCAGGCAATTAAGGCCGATACTTCCGGTGTTTACTACATTATTGAGCAGCAGGGTACAGGTACAGATTTGTTTACCGCGTCAACGCAAGTTACTGTTGGGTACGTAGGTAGTGTGATAGATAGTAAAAGCCTCGGAGAGCAGGTGTTTACAAGATCAGATGACACAGCGAGTGGCACAGACTTTCATCCGACATTTGTGTTGTCGCAAGTAATACTGGGGTGGCAACTGGGAATCCCTCATGGACAAAGGGGTGGTAAAATACGATTGTTTATACCTTCCCGTTATGCTTACGGACCAAATGTACAACCTTTGGTGGGGACACAATATGGATTAAAACAAGGCTTGCCTGCAAACGCAGTGCTTGACTTTGAAATTACGTTATATAATATTATTAATTAACAAAAGCTGCCGCGCAATGAGGTAGTATAAAACAAATGAGACGATTTACTTATACGCTTTTATTTTTTGGTTTATTAGCTATGGTGGCTTGCCGTCGCGATCAATATAATCCGACAATTACTCAATATGATGACGACCAGATAAAAGCTTACTTGTCTTCAAATGGTCTTTCGGGCTTTAGCCGCGATACCTCGGGTATTTATTATCAATTGATTAATCCGGGTCGCGATACTGCATTACAATATACCAGTAATGTATCCATGGTGTTTACCGTGAAAAGTATTGATGGCAAATATACTTCGAGCGATACAATAGCTAATCACTTTGATGGGTATCTGGGCCATATTTCAACAACAACGTCGCCGCTGGGTTTGGATGTTGTAGGTTTGCAGCAAGCTGTGCACAACATTGTTAAACGTAACGGTGCCATAGCGCGCATCATTGTTCCGTCTAAACTGGCTTACGGTGTTTCAGGTGCAGGGTCGGGCAGTAGCTCAAACACTGCGGGCCGTATAGCAGGTAACCAATGCCTTGACTATTATGTTCATCTTATTGGCGACACTGTTGCCCAGGAGGCTTATGACGATATGGTAATTAAAAACTACATCAATACCAATGGTTTAACCGGTATGCAAAAAGATCCGGCTGGTTATTGGTACACCATCACTGAAGCCGGACCGGGTACTGTACCTATAACCTACCAAAGCAGTATAATTACTACATTTACTACCAGGTTGCTTAATGGCTATATTGCCAGCCAGAATAACACTACCGGCGGTGTATCGATGGATATTCCTGATCTGATTCCGGGTATACAAATGGGATTAAAGAAATATGGCAGAACCGGGGCTTTGATAACGTTTTTATTCCCGTCGCGTTTGGCTTATGGTAAACAGACAACCAGTATCCCACCAAACAGCGTAATCAGATATGACGTACGCATTATTAGTGTTTCACCGTGATATTAAGGATTTAAGGCGTGTTTAAAGGTTTTTAAACAACGTTCTCGTGCAAAAGTATGATCTACAATGGGTTTTGGGTATTTGCTGAAGTCGGCATACTCCGGAACCCATTTTTTTATGTATTCCAAATCCGGGTCAAAACGCTTGGTTTGAGCATCCGGACTAAAAATGCGAAAGTAAGGAGCCGCATCTGTACCTGAGCCGGCGGCCCATTGCCAACCACCCACGTTGCTGGCCATTTCATAGTCCAGCAGTTTTGAAGCAAAATAGTGTTCGCCCCAGCGCCAGTCTATCAGTAAATCTTTTGTTAAAAAACTGGCCGTTAACATCCGCATGCGATTATGCATAAAACCTGTGGCATTTAGTTCGCGCATGCCGGCATCAACCAATGGATAACCGGTGTGGCCGCTGCACCAGGCTTCGAATTGCTTTTCATCATTGAGCCATTTAATACGGTCAAACTCCGGTTTAAAGGCATGTGTCGCTGTCTGCGGGAAATGGTAAAGGATCATTGAATAAAACTCTCGCCATATCAATTCATTGAGCCATGTTTTTTCATGAGCCTGGTTGGCATCAGCAGCTACCTGGCGAATGCTTAGTGTGCCAAAACGCAAATGAATGCCAATGTGCGAAGTGTCTTTAATGGCCGGGTAATCGCGCTTTTGGGCATAGTCATCAATAACCGACTTATATTTCTTGCCGGGGATTTCCTGTTCGCTACGCTCAAAGCCCATGTCCTTTAAAGTGGGTATGGACAGGTATTTTATTTTGAGAAGATTTTTAAGATATTTTTTTGTGGGATATGATTGCAGGTAAAAGTCATTGAGCTTTTGCTGCCACTTTTTGCTATAGGGGGTAAAAACGGTATAAGGTGTACCATCATTTTTGGTTACCTCATTCTTTTCAAATATTACCTGGTCCTTGTAGGTTTTAAATTCGATATCGTGTTTGTGCAGAAATTTAGCAACGGCCTCGTCGCGGGTTTTGGCGTAGGGCTCATAATCATGATTGGAGTATACCGTTGCAACATTATAATCCCCGATTACTTTTTGCCAGACTTTCTCAACATCGTCATAAATCACCAGCAGGCTGCTGTTATGTGCTTGCAGTTCCCGCTGTAGTTCGATGATAGTATCGTAAATAAAAGTTACCCGGGTATCATGCTTATTGTCTAGCTTATTTAATATTGCCGGATCAAAAATAAAAAGGCACAGCACCGGGTGACCGCTTTTTAAGGCATGGTAAAGCCCGGCGTTGTCATCCAATCGTAAATCGCGGCGAAACCAGAAGATAGTAGTTTTTTGTTGCATGATATCCTGATAAAGGCTGTCATGCTGAGGCTCTCGAAGGGCGGGCCTACGCTCACCCTTCGAGAGCCTCAGGGTGACACCCGTTTGTCATGTTTTACGATTTATAAATATCCTTCAAAGCCCAGGTTAAGGTAGGGTATTTAAATTTAAATCCGGCTTCTTCAATTTTTTGTGCCGATGCTTTTTGGCTACTCAATACCATGCCGGCCATTTCGCCCATGACCAGCTCTAACGCAATACCCGGAACTTTGGGCAACCACAGCGGCCGGTGCAGCTCTTTGGCTACTGCTTTAGTTAACTGCTGATTGGTTACCGGGTTGGGGGCAACCATATTATAGTCGCCGGTTATATTTTTATTTTCGATAGCAAACAGATACATGTCAATAGCGTCTTCGATATGTATCCATGATACCCATTGTTTGCCGGTGCCCAGTGCCGCGCCTATTCCTAATTTAATAGGCTTTGCTAAAACCGGCAATGCGGCTCCATCGGCATCTAACACCATACCGGTTCTGAGTTTAACTAAGCGTAGGCCAAAACTTGCGCCAACATCAACGGCATGTTCCCATTGCAGGCTTACGTTGGCCAGAAAATCTGTGCCGGGGGCGCTGTTTTCAGTAAGCAGGGTATCGGCCCTGTCGCCATAATAACCAACACCTGAGGCTGAAATTACTGTTTTAACGGTATGTTGTGGTTTAGCTTTAAGCAGTTTATAAATTAGCCCGATAGATTTAGTACGGCTCTCAATGATCTCTTTCTTGCGCTTGTCAGTCCAGTGGCCGTCGCTTACGCTGGCGCCGGCAAGGTGCACTATCGTGTCGACGCCTTTAATACAGCGCTCATCAATCTGTCCTTTATGAACATCCCATAAAAAAGTATTTACTTCAGGGTTGGTACCCGGGTGCCTGCTTAAATGATTAACCTGGTAACCCTTGCTTAATAAAAGATCTGTCAGCTTCCGGCCTATTAAACCTGTGCCGCCGGTTAGTAATATATGCTTGCTCATTGAGTATGATAACAGTAAAGGTAGCCGGGATGTTTGTCGCCCGTCTAAACGGTCGTTTATTTTCTTAATTGTCATTCTGAGCATAGCGAAGAATCTTATACGTTTTATTATCGCTTTTATAAGATTCTTCGCTATGCTCAGAATGACAACCTATTTATTCAAAAGCCTGCCGGGAGGGGTGCTACCCCAAAATCTCCTTAATATCATCAGCCGACAACGATTTAATAAAGCTCTCCTCTGTAGTGATCAGCGCGCGCGACATGCTTAGTTTGCGTTGTTGCAGGGCCAGGATCTTTTCTTCAACGGTATCTTTGGTGATAAACTTGTAGATAAACACATTCTTGGTTTGGCCGATGCGGTGCGTACGGTCGATAGCTTGCTGCTCGACAGCCGGGTTCCACCACGGGTCGAGGATGAACACATAGTCGGCCTCGGTAAGGTTAAGGCCCACGCCGCCGGCTTTAATCGAGATCAAAAATACCCGTGTGCTTTTATCTTCCTGAAACTGTTTTACCACGTCGCCGCGGTTTTGGGTGGCGCCATCCAGGTAAACGTACGGTATTTTTTGCTCCTCAAAATAATTGCGATAAATGCCCAGTTGCTTCACAAATTGCGAGAAGATCAATACCTTATGACCGCCATCTAAAACAGTGTTAAGCGTGTGGGTAACGTTCTCAAACTTGCCCGAGTCGCCCTCATAATTTTGGTCGATCATGTAGGGGTGATTGGCTATCTGGCGCAATTTGGTTAAGCCTTGCAGCACCTGTATCTGAGTTTTGGCAAAGGTGCCATCTTCCAGGCTGCGCAGCAATTCATTACGGTATTCTGATTTTACTTCTTCATAAACCGATGATTGTTCTTCGCTCATTTTACAGTAGAACAAGTTTTCGGTTTTCGGCGGAAGTTCGGTTGCCACCTGCTCTTTGGTGCGGCGCAGTACGAATGGTTTAATGAGGGCCTGTAGCTTGCGGGCCTTCTCTTCGTCCTTTTTCTTTTCGATTGGCGTTACAAACTCATTCACAAAATATTGCTGCGAACCCAGCAAACCCGGATTAATGAACGACATCTGCGTCCACAGATCGTTCACTGAATTTTCGACTGGCGTACCGCTTAATATCAGCTTGTACCGCGATTTTAATTGCTTGACCGAGTGGTATGATTTTGACGATGGATTTTTGATGTTCTGACTTTCGTCCAAAATCACATAGTCAAAAAAGTAATTTTTAAACAGCTCGACATCAATACGGGTAATACCGTAGGTGGTAATCACCACATCATAATTGGCAAATACTTCCGGCGATTTATAGCGGAAAGTGCCGGTATGTACCATCAGTTTGAGTTTTGGCGCAAACTTTTTAGCCTCGTTGAGCCAGTTATAGATCAATGAAGTAGGCATAATGACCAACGAGGTACTTTTGCCGCCCTCGGCCTCGGTTACTTCTTTATGTTTTTGCAGCAGTGCCAGGGTTTGAATGGTTTTACCCAAACCCATGTCATCGGCCAAACAGCCGCCAAAATGAAAGTGCTTTAAAAAGTGGAACCAGTTATAACCCGCCTGCTGGTAAGGTCTTAAACTGCCCGAAAAATGCTCAGGCTGGGCCACATCTTCCAACTGATCAAAGTCCATCAGTTTTTGCAGCTTGCGGTTCATGGTTACCTCGGCCATTTCACCGCCGGCAAGGTCGTTCACCAAACCTAAGTGATGACGGCGCAGCTTGATCTGGTCGCCGGGTTCACTAAAGTGCAGCAGGTTGCCGTATTGCGAGAACCATTGCTCGGGGATCACCGCAATCTCGCCCGATGGCAGGGTGAATTCCTTTTTATGGCTAAGGATATGGTGCTTTAACTGTATAAACGGTATTTTATACGGACCGAAATAAACAAATGCGTTGATATCGAACCAGTCATTATCTTCTCTAACTTCCAGATCAATCTTACTGGTGCCAAAAACGTAGCGTTTCTGCCCTTCAGGCTGCTCAATCTCGAAACCTTCATGTTTCAATTCGTCATGATGCTGGTTTAGCCACTCAAAAATCGAAAAAGCCTGGTTGGTATCATCTTCGCTATGCGCTACCTCCAAATTCTGGAAAAGAGATGATGCTGTTTTTAATCCCCAATTTTCTAGCTGGGTGAGTTTGCCTTTTTCCCAGGCTACCGAGCGTTTTATACGGTGGAACGTATAATTATCACCGTCGCGCTCCATGCGTACCGAGATGTGCCTGCCATCCCCGTAAGGGAAAATATAGCCGGCATATTTAAAGTACAACTGCAGCTGCGATGTGCCGCCCTCAACATATATTGGTTTAAGTATAGGTATAGCCTCATGCTTTTCAGTATCAATGGTAAAACCTTCAGCGTATACGTTATGCTTCTCGATCAAAGGCGCCACAAACTTTTCAAAATACGATTGCTCTGACGACCGCGGAATAGCGATGTAACGTTTATTCAGAAAAGGCACCAGCTTTTTACCTTCGATCTCCTTTTCAAAATGATAAAGTGTATCATCCATCAGCATCCATGCCGGGTAGTTACAAATTATCTCGGCATTTTTGAACATGAATTCAATGCGCATATTCTGGTACTTGATGGTAGGGAAGTAGCGGATCTCCTCCTCATTGCGGCGAAAGTGAAACAACACAGTAGCTGTTTCTTCAGCTATTTTGAGTTTCCGCTCTGCGGGATAGCCTTCTTTACTCATCAGGTACACCTGCCGGTCGCCCAAAAGATTAAGTGCTTCGGCCATGCGCTTTTCAATTTTAGGGCGGATGGTTTCGAAAAACTGATCGGTAAATATCTTGGCAAAAAACTCAGACGGACGAATAGGTTTTTTGTAGAACTTTTTGATGACGTTACCCTGCTCAATCTCCTCCAACAACTTAATGAGCTTAGTATCGGTTTCATCAATACAGCTTGAAAATTCAGTGGCAGTATTTGAAAAAAGACGCTGATGGGTTAGCGAGAACTCTCCATTTGGATTTAACTGAACTACGTGCGGTTCAATAACATAGCCCAGATACTCATGCTTGGCAACAGCATAAATGATTTGGCAGGGTTTTGAACTATCAACGCGTAACATGTGCTTCAGGGTAAAAAATTAACTGAAGCTACGACGAAGAAAAAATTCAAACGTAAATAGAATTTGGATTATTTGGAAATGAATGAGATTAAATAATTATTAACAGTAGATAATGTTAATAAGGCAGGTAATGTTGTCGTCATGCCGTCCGTCAGCCGACGGATCGGCATCCCATCAGAAAAATTATCGCAGCTTTTACTTAGCGTGTGGGATGCTGAAACAAGTTCAGCATGACAGTTCTTTTTTATCGTGATGAGCGACAATACTTTGTTAGGTGATAAATAATATGCTTACATTGGCAATATGAAGAACCTAAGCTTTCTATATTTTACTTTATTGATTTTAAGTTACGGCTGTACCAATAAAGCCACAAATCAAAAACCTGACTTAATGCAAATATGTTTAGACGCTTTGTGTAAAAATAAAGATTTTAAATATCTCGAAAAATCACCACTGATACTTATTGAAAATCAATATTCAAAAGATTTAGGAGATATTCATTTCGGTCGAAATAAGGTTGTTTTTAGAAACATGTCTTTGCCCGAACAGCATGCTGTGCTGGGTAAATTAACAGACAAAGGGCCCAACTATTTTAAGATAGATGATTTTAAAGTTGAGAATGATAAGGCTGAAGTTATATTGGATTTGCCCTTGTTAACTCTGCAGATACCTTTAAAAAAAGATAAAGAATGGGTTGCACAAGGCATTTCTGTGATAACCGGCGATAATATATTATTACCCCATCCTCAAAAAAGAAAACTTAATCATTGATCACCAAACTTGATGATCAAAAGATTTGTCATTTTGAGCGATAGCGAAGAATCTGCCTATTTAGCCTGTGGTCGGTGTTATCACCGCATCGCTTAACTCATCCGGCGCGGTGATAACACCGACCAAGGCTTGAAAGTATCGTAATACATTTATATTGGCACAACCTAATCTTAAATCAATGAAAAAATCAGTCGTTTTTATTCTTTGGGCTTTTAGCGCTTCAACCTGTTTGGGCCAAAAAATACGGATTGCGCCGGTTCTGAATAAAGATTTGAAAGCAGTGCTTTGTAATATAGATACCGTTTTATTCAGGAGAGGGGCAATGATATCTGCCATGTTGTACAAGGTTAGCAATCCCTCGGGCAGCGCGCACATGCCCGGAACCGACGAAATAACTAATAAATTTTTTATCGCAGTTACCAATGGCGACGAAGAGCCGGATCAGATACTGTATAATGTCGGCGATTTTCTAGGACCCAGAATATTAAGATTTAAAGCGCTGCCTCACGACAAATATTTCCTATCCATTGAATATGGCGAATACAAACACCGTAAAAGAATCAATCTGGATATTTCATTGGGTAAAGTGAGTGAGATTAAATAATCTCTATGCGATATAGGCGGATTAGAGATCGTCACGCTCGTACCTCGCTCACGATGACGTGATGGGATTAAAAAGTGGTGGCCGTCAGCCGGGCCGCTTCGGGTGAAAGCAGGTAAAACGATGCTGGGCTGTGCGGCTGCAGGGGTGTTCGGAATGTTGCCTGAAGCGATGGCTTTGTGCGACAAACGGAGGCAACAGGCCCCTCCCCAGGTTTTACCTGCTTTGCAGCGCAGAGGCTATGACCGCAAAGAAGCATTGCGGCTGACTTGATTTTTGGTTCTTTGTATCAAGACAAAGAACAAGCCAACCCGCGGCGATTGAGCGGGTGCGTGCTCACAATCAGGATGTTGCTTAGCATGTGCAGAGATTGCTTCGTTACTCGCAATTGACAGATTTGGATTAACCTTCAACCTCAATTGTCCCCTCAAAAACCAATTTGGCCGGCCCTTCAAGGAAAATATTGGTAAAACGATTACCGTCGTAGTTGAAGCGGATATTCAAATCACCGCCTAATACTTTAATGGGAGTTTGGATATGGCCGCTTTGGTTGTGGTGTTTGGCCATGGCTAAGGCAACGGCAGTTACACCGGTACCGCAGGCATAAGTTTCGTCTTCGACGCCGCGCTCAAAGGTGCGCACAAAATAGCCCTCGCGCGATGGTTCTACAAAATTTACGTTAATGCCGCTTGCTTTGTAAATATCATTATTGCGAATGGCGTGCCCGTCGGTATAAACGTCTTTATTAGCCAGGTCGTTGGCAAAGGTTACATAATGCGGCGAGCCGGTGTTCAATACATAAGCTTCATTATCCATGTGGATCGCATCCACGTCAATCATTTGCAGGCTTACCCAGTCGCCGTTTTCTGAAATTTTGGCATGATGGGGGCCGTCTACTGCCAAAAAATCGGTTTCAGAGCCTATAACACCCAGATATTTGGCAAAGGCCACAATACAGCGTCCGCCATTGCCGCACATGCTGCTTGGCTGACCGTCAGCATTATAATAAACCATCTCAAAATCGTACCCTTCTTTGTTTTGAAGAAACATAATACCATCGCCACCAATACCAAAACGCCGGTCGCATAAAGTACTGAGCATCTTTGCATTATGGTGGTCTATAATGTTTTCGCGATTGTCAACCATAACAAAATCATTGCCTGCACCCTGGTATTTATAGAAATGTATTTTCACGATGTTTAATATTAATGTATTGAATGTTAATCAAACCCGGGGCCAAACAATGGCCAAACCTTTGGTTTAACTTTAACATTTTTTAACATAAAACAGTATAACTTCCTGTTGATTATACCGTCTATATGGTATTAAATTTGAATAGCAAAATTAGCAATAATCAAACAGAAATTAATAAGGAATATAGAGATGAAAAGAATTGGTTTAACATTATTAACTGCTTTTGTAGGTGGCGCCATGGCGCTCGGAACCTATAAAGTGATTGAGAATAAGTATGCTGATAATATGAGCTTTGACGATAAGCAACAAGTATACTTTGCCAGCAATCACATCACCCCAAACATCACATCATCAGCCGGCGAGGTTGATCTTACCCAAGCTGCTGCAGCAGTAACGCCGGCGGTGGTTTATATCCGTACTACGTACTCTTCAAGCTCATCAAACTCGCGCGAAGATCAATTGCAGCGTATGTTTGGTGATATGTTCGGTCAGCGTATGCCGCAACGCAGCCAGCCGCAAATGGCGTCAGGTTCAGGCGTAATTATTTCGCCTGATGGTTATATCGTAACCAACAACCACGTGGTAGCTAAGGCAGACAAGATTGAGATCACCACAAATGATCACCGTCGTTTTACAGCTAAGGTAATCGGCACCGATCCAAATACTGATTTGGCTTTAATTAAAATTAATGCTGATAACCTGCCTATCGTGAAATTAGGTAACTCTGACGATGCCAGAGTGGGCGAGTGGGTATTGGCCGTAGGTAACCCTTTTAACCTGACGTCGACAGTTACTGCAGGTATAGTGAGCGCTAAAGGTCGCGGTATCGGTATCATTGGTCAGGATAATGATGACGACAGCAATCCATTTGGTCCAACCCGTAATTCAGGTCAGCCAAAGGCCAGAACCGGTATTGAATCATTTATTCAGACAGACGCAGCCATTAACCCGGGTAATAGCGGTGGTGCACTGGTAAACACCAAAGGCGAGCTGATAGGTATCAACTCAGCTATCGCATCACACACCGGTTCATACGAAGGTTATGGTTTTGCTATCCCGATTAACCTGGCTAAAAAAGTATTGAACGATATTAAAAAATACGGTGCGGTTAAACGTGGTATGATAGGCGTTACCTTTGCCGACCTGAGCGAAACCGACAAAACACAAGGTATTAATACCGACAAAACCAACGGTTTGTATGTTACCGGTGTATTGCCTAACAGTGCAGGCGAAGCAGCCGGTTTAAAAGAAGGCGATATCATTACCAAAGTTGAAGGTAATACCGTTTATGAATCATCTGACTTGCAGGAACGCGTTGCCCGCTTACAGCCCGGCGATAAAATTAACCTGACTGTGGCCCGCGGTAACGCTGAAAGAAATGTTACCGTAACTCTGAAAGCTGAAACAGCTCCGGTACGTACTGCGATGTCAAAATCGTCAAGCGAGTTGTATAACAAATTGGGTGCAAGCTTTATGCCTTTAAGTGCTAATCAAAAAGCTAAGTTCCATGTTAACAATGGCGTGGTAGTAACCCAGGTTCGCGAAGGCGGTATCATTGACGAAGCCGAACTGCCAACCGGTACCGTGATTGTCAGCATTAACAAAATGCCGATCAACAATATCAATGATATTGACAAGGCAGTAACCAACCTCAAAAATGGTTTAATGACCATCAGCGGTTACTATCCTGACGGCACCAAGTTCAACAACACATTTTCGGTAGAAGAATAAACTATCTGAAATCGAGATAAGAAAAACCCGGCGATGAGCCGGGTTTTTTGTTTTATAGTTGGCGTGGATTCACCCCGACGTTGCTCATTTCAATGTCCCACTATGTCACCGCGAGAGATTGCCAGCAGGTGATCCAAAAAAAGACTTAAAAGTCAGAAAAGGGTAATCCAAAGTGATCCATTTTTGTATTGTGTTTTTTATAAATATCTGATATTTAGTTAATTGATATTTTTGAGTGATCCAACTGATCCACATTTGCGCGTGGATCACTGCGTTGCCATTGCTTCACCTGAATACATTAGTCCTGTTGTCATCTTGAGTAAAACGAAGGATCTTATGCGCCATACTTAACGCGTGTTATACGAGGCTTCGCTATGCTCAGCATGACAAGTTGGGTTTGCTCATAATCTTACTACCTTTGCACCCATGATTGACGTTATACTAAAAAAGGGTAAAGAAAAAGCGGTGCATCAGCGCCATCCTTGGGTTTTTTCGGGGGCGATTGAACGTGTTAAGGGCAAACCTGCCAACGGAGATATCGTTCGCCTGGTAAACGCGGGCGGCGATTTTATGGCTTATGGTTTTTATAACGATCAGTCGCGTGTAGCATTACGACTGCTGGAGTGGGACGAAAATAAGCAGGTTGATGAAAACTGGTTTCGCATTAAGGTTGCCGAGGCTGTTGACGGCCGTAAGGATATTTTAAGCACAGGCGATACCAACACCTGCCGCTTAATTTTTAGCGAAGCCGATTACCTGCCGGGGTTGATCGTCGACCGTTATGCCGATCATCTGGCCGTGCAGGTTTTAACCTCAGGTATGGAAAGAATGATGCCCGTGGTGATTGACGAACTACGCAAGCTGCTTAACCCCAAAAGTATTTTCGACAAGAGCGATGCCTCGTCGCGCCAGCACGAGGGGATGGATACCGAGAATGTGGTATTGTTTGGCGATACTCCGCCTGAATGTGTCGAGGTTAAAGAAAATGGCGTTCGCTATAATATCAACATCGCCGAAGGCCAAAAATCAGGCTTTTACTGCGATCAGCGCGATAACCGCCGCATTGTTGCTACCCACGCTAAAGGCAAAAAGGTACTCGACTGCTTTAGCTATACCGGCGGATTTACGCTGAATGCTTTATATAATGGTGCAGCATCTGTAACCAGTGTAGATAGCTCGGGCCTGGCTATTGAAACGCTGAAAGAAAACATAAAACTTAATAAACTGGATGCCGACAGGCATCATGCCATACAATCGGACGTCAACAAACAGTTGCGCGCCTTTAAAGAGGCAGGAGAGACCTTTGACATCATTATTCTTGATCCGCCTAAATATGCACCGTCGCGCTCGGCTTTGGATAGGGCATCACGCGCATACAAAGACCTGAACCGGATAGGTATGCTGCTGCTCAATAAAGGCGGCCTGCTGGCCACATTCTCCTGCTCGGGTGCTATGGACCTGGAAACGTTTAAACAAGTACTAGCCTGGGCCGCTCTTGATGCAGGCAAGCAGGTGCAGTTTATCGGTCAGTTTTGCCAGCCCGAAGATCATCCCATCCGCTCGTCTTTTCCAGAAGGCGAGTATTTGAAGGGATTGTTTTGCAGGGTGTTTTAATTTGCGATATCGAAGAAACGATAATTCCCATTTGTTTTAAAAAAGAAAGAGCTTCTCAAAAAGGGGCTCTTTTTTGTTTAAATACGGTTTTTGGAGCCATTTGGCCCTTTCTCAGCCTGCCTAAGAGATGGGAATATTTTCCCCACTATTGGAAATTTAATACCCGCGAAAAAAGCCTTGTAGGGGCGATTTTATAAGAAGCCTTACTCCAAATGTGTTTAAATGTGTAAACACACGCTTCGGAATAATTATTGTCTAAGCCATTTTATAGTTACAGGCTTTAACAATTTAACCTTATCATATGGTACAACTCAACACTGATTCCCTATCGAATTTACAGGATTTGCAGTTTGCTTATGATAAGCATCCTAAATAAGTAAAAATGCAGTCTTCCCGTGAAACGGATAATACCGCAGCTAAGACTGGCATTTAGACCTGAATTTTTAAGAGATCCCCTACCAGTAATAAATTATTTGATTATCGACCAAGATGTACCCAAACCTTTTTCCTCAGCAGTCTGTTGGCTCTAGCTTTTTAAAAAAGAACAAGTCAATATCATTTTTTGCCGCTTTGCTTTTTTTAATAGCTTTTACCGGTACAAAAGTCAGCGCGCAAACCCCGGGATTTATTTATCAGCCCGCAACCAATTCAACAGGTAAGGCTGTATTAAACCCAAGCGGAAGCGGTTATACGTCTAAAACCAATACAGGATTTCCTGCACCCGGATCGGCGCCAAACTTTAATGACTATGGTAGTGCCTATAGCGAATTAAACATGACGCCGATAGTTGAGGTAACCAGCGAGCCTGTTGGCGATATTACCACAGGTGCTACCGGCGGACAAACGGATATAGTTGGTGGATCTCAATCTGTTTATGTATTGAACAACGGTACTAACTTAATTGTACGTTTCCGTGTGGGGAAAAACTCTTCGGCATCTAAGGGATATTGTTTATTAATTGATAACAATGGAAAATTTGGTCCTGGCGACCCGACCTATACGGCCAATCCGGCTAGTTTGGGTTTTGAGTTAAGTGTTACGTTAGAAACAAACTTCGGCGTAGTAGTAAGAAATCTCGCCACAAATACTATAGTAAATACTTATGCCACCGGGACGCACGAGCAGCGTTCTATTTCTAACTCGGCGATTAGCAGCACTACAAATAACGTGTTTTATGATTTTTATGTGCCTATAAGCGATATTACATCTAACCCGTCAACGGCTTCACTCAGGTTTGCAGCTACAACTGTTAATAGTGGCAATAGCGACTTTCCATCAGGAACCCCTTCGGACATTAATGGTATAAGCGATCAAAGTTATAACGGAAATTTTTTAGCTGCCTTTACCACCGCCGTTAACAGTTTTCCGCCTACCACGCTGTCGAATATGACCTCAGGGTTTACGTTTGCGCCCGCTGTGTCAACAGCCCCGGCTATTGGCAGTGCTATCACAACAAGCAGTACCACCGTTTCAGGAACAAGTACTGAAGCTACAGGGACAACCATTACTATATATCGTAAAGTTGGGTCAGGTTCATATACATCGGTAGGCACCACAACGGTACAGGCAGGCGGCACATGGAGTTGGACCGTCACCGGGATCACGCTTGCAGCAAATGACCTTATTGAGGCTAAGGCTACAGCAAGTGGTAAAAGTGAATCGCCAGAATCAAACATAATTACGGTAACCTCAGCAACGGGAACAGCTACTTGTAATGTTTCTGTACCGACTGGGCTATCAGGAGCCACAACAAGTGGAAATAATGGTGCTATAACTGGTTCATGGTCTGATGGGGTAACCACTACGGGCACTACTGTAACTATTAAGGTTTATACAATAGCCGCTGGTGGGGTGCCCAGCGCCGCCATTGCTGCGGCAACCACGACAGTTTCCTTTTCGGGAACTAATGGTACATTTACCACCCCTGGTTTTACACCTACAGGTAATTTCAAAAATTCCAACTATTTAGTTACTGCAACCATTGGCTCATGTACATCTGATTATTCGGCTGTAATCGTCCCTTCCGGCGGTACTGCTGGAATTATAACTCCAAATGCGCCTACGGTAGCTTCGCCGATTTATGTAGGAGCTACCGGTGCTACTATTACAAACACTAATACTGCCAATGCCACATTATATTTATATGTAAACGGCGTCCAGTCAGGAACGCCGGCGACTAACATAGCTACTAATGGACAAGCCACGATCAACTTTGGTAGCGCTGTTTCTGCCGGCGATGTTGTAACGGCCCGTGCCATTGTAGGTACTGATTATTTATCAAATGCGTCAAACTCAGTTGTCGTTATTACTCAGCCGGTGTTAACGGCGTCAACTGCTCCGGTTATTACCGGCAGTTACGTTTCGGGTACAGGTAAAACGGTTTCAGGCACTTCTGTTGAGGCGGCTGGTTCCAGCATTATTTTATATGACAACGGTACACAGGTAGGTACAGCTACGGTTGATAATTTTGGCAACTGGTCGGTTGCCGGTTTAACTCTAGCCGCCAGTGATCTTCTTACTGCAAAAGTTACCGGACCTGGAAAAAGCATTAGTGGTGTTTCTAATTCAGTAACTGTTGGAAATGCAGCATCAGTTCCGGCGGCGCCTACCGTTACAAGCCCTATATTTGCCGGGGCAACATCGATATCAGGAACAGGAGGCGTAGGAACTGTAACGGTATATGAGGATGGAGCTGTGCTTGGTACAACAACCGGTGCTTCGTGGACGCTTTCGGGCCTTGCCACCACAGATATTTATAAAGGCGGTTCTATTTATGCTACCAACACCAGCAGTTCGTTAACAAGTGCAAACTCCTCCGCTGTAACTGTATCGGGTATAGATCACTTTCTTATTGAGGCAGATGGCGGCGGCAACATAGGCACACAGACTGCCGGCGTTGCATTTCCGATACAAATTACTGCCGAAACCAACCCGACTAACGGTACCGTTTTCACAACTTACACCGGTACTAATTATGTCTTTTCAAACTCGTTTGTATCGGCTGGCACCGGGCCAACAGGTAGCTTCACTGCCGGTAAGTTAACGGGTTGGAATGTAAACTTAACAACAGCAGGTACTTATTCCGTAACTTCAACGACAACTGACCTGTCTGTAACAGGAACTTCGAACACTTTTACAATCAATCCCGGTCCGGCGAAGTTATTAGTTATAAAAACACAGCCGTCAACCATTGCAACCAATGGAACCTATTTCGCACAGCAACCAGCTGTTTATATAGAAGATCAGTATGGAAATATCCGCACTACTGATAATAGCACCCAGGTTACCGTTGCGCTTGCATCAGGCACCGGTACATTAAACGGTGTATTAACTGCAACAGCTGTTAACGGCGTAGCTACCTTTTCAGGACTTTCTATAGCCGGAACAGGTAACTTTACGCTTGCTTTTTCGGGTACATCGCTTACTGGCGCAACCTCAAACACTATCGCAGTTGCGGCGGGTACACCACCTGCGCCATCGGGTTTGTCTTATACTACACCAAACGTTTATACTACCGGTACCGCTATAACGCCATTAACGCCGACAGTTACCGGAACCGTTATCAGTTATTCAATTAGCCCGACTTTACCTACAGGGTTGAGTATTAATACCGTAACCGGTGTTATATCCGGAACGCCAACTGTAGCTGCAGCAATACGCAACTATGTGGTTACTGCAACCAATGCCGGCGGCTCAGCCAATTCTAACAATATAAGTATTACAGTTAACTCGGTTGGCGCCAGTCAACTGGCAATTACTACCCAACCATCAACTAGTGCACAAAGCGGGGTAGCATTCGGGCAACCTGCTGTAGTACAATTGGAAGACGGTAGTGGTAACGCAGTTAGCCAATCGGGTGTGGCCATAACAGCATCAATAGCTACAGGCGGCGGTACTTTAGGTGGTACTGTAACGGTTAATACTGATGCAAACGGTAAAGCCACCTTTACCGATCTGAATATATCAGGCACAGCAGGTAACCGTACTTTAACCTTTGCTTCTACAGGGTTAACATCAGCAACTTCAAATACAATCAATATAACTGCAGCACTGGCAGTAACGATCAGTTCACAAACCAACGTGATTGCTTACGGCGGATCAACCGGTGCAGTGACCGTAGCAGGTTCAGGCGGTACAGGTCCTTACCAATACAAAATTGGAAGTGGTACCTTACAAACCAGCGATACTTTCACAGGTTTAGCAGCAGGCAGCTACGTAGTAACCGTACAGGATGCAAACGGTGTTACCTCAACGGTTAACGTAACGATCACCCAGCCATCAGCAGCGTTAGCAGTAACCATCAGTTCACAAACCAATGTGATTGCCTTCGGCGCATCAACCGGTGCGGTAACGGTAGCAGGTTCAGGTGGCACAGCTCCTTATCAATACAAAATAGGTTCAGGATCATTACAAACCAGCGACACCTTCACAAACCTAGTAGCAGGTCCATACACCGTAACCGTACAGGATGCCAACGGTGTGACTTCAACGGTTAACGTAACGATCACCCAGCCGTCAGCAGCCCTGGCAGTAACGATCAGCTCACAAACCAACGTGATTGCTTACGGCGCATCAACAGGTGCGGTGACCGTAGCCGGTTCAGGTGGTACAGCTCCTTATCAATATAAGATTGGTTCAGGCACCTTACAAACCAGCGACACCTTCAGCAATCTGATAGCAGGTCCATACACCGTGACTGTACAGGATGCCAACGGTGTAACTTCAACCGTAAATGTTACCATCACCCAGCCATCAGCAGCTTTAGCGGTA
>Ga0157371_10002047_pt1 | contig 19865 bp, 11 predicted proteins | sample C45metaG_FD_113462 | JGI IMG/M metagenome (GOLD analysis project Ga0157371, IMG submission 113462) | Corn rhizosphere microbial communities from Kellogg Biological Station, Michigan, USA - C4-5 metaG | ecosystem: Host-associated > Plants > Roots > Rhizosphere > Soil | place: USA: Michigan...
GCTTCATTCCTAAGCCGACACCGGGAGGAGTTCCTGTGGAAATTACATCTCCCGGCAACAAAGTCATGAACCGGCTGATATAACTAATTAAGTAAGGCACTTTGAAAATAAAATTAGCAGTGTTGCTGTCCTGCATTGTTTTACCATTGACAGTAAGCCATAGATGCAAATTATTTACATCAGCAATCTCATCCGGTGTGACCAGGATTGGACCAAGCGGAGCAAAGGTGTTGCAGCTTTTTCCTTTCACCCATTGGCCACCTCTTTCCAATTGAAATTCTCGTTCACTAAGGTCATTATGCAAACAATAACCGGCAACATAATTTAATGCATCAGCCTCTTCCACATAGGAAGCTTTTTTACTGATGACCACCGCCAGCTCTACTTCCCAATCAGATTTTGTAGAGTTTTTAGGAATCACTACATCATCAAAGGGACCTGTAAGTGAAGTCGTCGATTTGAAAAAAATAATCGGTTCTGTCGGAATAGCTGCGTTGGTTTCTCTCGCATGATCTGCATAGTTTAGTCCTATACAAATAATTTTTGATGGCCTGGCCACAGGGCTGCCTAAACGCATGTGTTTCGAAAGTTTAGGAAGTTCCTGTTTATTAGATTCAACAAATTTTTGTAAGCGGTCTACCCCGTCAGTTTCAAAAAAATGTTCATTATAATCTTCTCCAAATGAGGAAGTATCATAATAATCATCGTTAATAATAATTCCGGTTTTTTCTTTGTTGATTTCACCAAAGCGGATCAATTTCATGTTATATTCTTTTATTATTATTTTACTATTTATAAATACGGGGTTAATTATTTAATTTAATAAAGCCTCCATCTATCGGATAATCGCAGCCAGTAACAAAAGAGGCCTCGTCGGAACACAGATATAAAATGAGCGCGGCAATTTCTTCAGGTTTGGCCATTCTGCCAATCGGCTGGCTCTTTGATAATTTCTCAAACATTTCGGCTTCTTTTCCTGGGTAATTCTTTTTAATAAAATCATCCACAAAAGGAGTATGAACTCTGGCAGGTGAAATACAATTACACCGGATGCCTTTATCAATATAATCCCTAGCAATCGACAACGTCATGGCATACACGGCGCCTTTGCTCATGGAATAAGCAAACCGGTCCTGCAAGCCCACATTATTTGCGATAGAAGCAAGGTTCAGTATCACACCACTTTTATTTTTATTCATGATGGAAACTGCGGCCTGCAGACAATTATATACACCTTTCACATTTACACTATACACCCTGTCGAAGTCGCTTTCTGTGGTGCTTTCCAGGTTTCCGATGTGTGATACGCCGGCACTGTTTACCACAATATCCACCTTACCAATTTCATTAAAAACATCTTTTACCTGCTGCTGAATTGTAACATCACAGGCATGCGTAAACGCTTTTCCATTTGCCTCTTCTATCTCCTTTACGGTTGCGTTACATGCTTCTTCATTCCTATCTATAAGATGTACCTGCGCTCCTTGTTTTGCAAATAACAGGGCTACAACTTTTCCAATACCACTACCACTGCCGGTAACTACGGCTGTTTTTTCATCTAAACGAAACATAATTTTCTGTATAATTTCTTAGTTTAATCAAAACGCTAGAGTGAAACGCCGCGTTTCCATGGAATAAAATCGTCCTGTCCAAGTAAGACAGCTTTAGGAACTACCTCCCCGCTGGCTGTTTTAATACAGTATTCCAGTATTTCTTCACCCATTTCAGTTATTGTTTTCTCACCGCTAATAATACCTCCGGTATCAATATCAATAATATCGTTCATCCTTTCGGCAAGTTTGGAATTTGTAGAAATTTTTATCGTTTGTGATAAGGGGTTACCCGTAGGTGTTCCCAGACCTGTCGTAAACAAGATTAACGTAGCGCCAGATGCAGCTTGTCCAGTGGTGGCTTCCACATCATTACCGGGCGTACACACTAAGTTCAAACCGGCTTTTACCGCCGGCTCTGTATAATCGAGTACTGCCGTAACCGGGGATGTGCCGCCTTTCTTAGCAGCGCCTGCTGATTTCATAGCATCTGTTATCAGCCCATCTTTTATGTTTCCGGGAGATGGATTCATATGAAAACCGGACCCAAGTTTTTTCGCCAGGTCATTATAAGACTCCATTAAGTGAATAAATTTTTTAGCGTTTTCTCCGTTTACGCATCGGTCAAGAATGTCCTGTTCAGCGCCGCATAATTCAGGAAACTCCGCAAGTAGCACTTTGCCACCAAGTGCCACCAAAAGATCAGAAGCATAGCCTACGGAAGGGTTTGCAGAAATACCACTGAAACCATCGCTGCCCCCACATTTTACCCCAATGGACAATGCGCTTAAAGGACATGGCTCCCTTTCTGTTTTATTTATTTCTGTTAAACCTATAAAAGTTTTTCTAATAGCATCGCAAATCAATTGTTCTTCACTCTTTGACTTTTGTTGTTCAAAAACGTAAATGGGCCTGGCAAATGAAGGATTGCGCTTCTTTAGTTCGTCCAAAAAATACTTTACCTGTAAATGCTGACATCCTAAACTCAAAACAGTAACGCCTCCAACATTTGGATGATCTGCATAGGCAGCAAGCAGCGAACTCAATGTGGCAGCATCCTGGCGGGTACCCCCACATCCGCCCGTGTGATTTAGAAATTTAATTCCATCGACATTTTTAAAGAACCGGTTCTTAACATCGGGAAAATTACTTATATTAATATCGGAAAGGTTTTCTCCTTGCTGATATGCTTGTAATAATTCTCTTGTAAATCCATTATATTTATCTGAGCCCGTATATCCTAATTCTTTTTGCAGGGCCTCTCTGATCACATCAAGGTTCCTGTTTTCACAAAAGACCAATGGAATGAATAACCAGTAATTAGCCGTGCCCACCCTTCCATCATTACGCCTGTATCCATTAAAAGTGCGATTGACAAATTTAGAAACATCAGGCGTCTCCCAATCGTGCAAAAATCCTTTATAAGAATATGAGCCCGCTGCATGTTTGGTATTTGCAGTTGTCATTATCTCCCCTTTACTAATCGCACATTGCACTTCGCCTACCAGCTTGCCATACATAACTACGCTTTCACCCGCCTGCATGTCGTTCACAAAAAACTTATGTTTTGCCGAAATATTTTGTTGCAGTATAACCTGATTTCCTTCTAATGAAAAAGAGGTTCCGGCAGGCATATCCTGCAACGCCACTAATACATTATCAGTCGGATGAATTTTTAAGTACGGGATGCCCATTGTTTCTCTAATCATACTGATTAAAAATTTTTAGCTCAAAATTGTATATTTCATCAGTTACGTTCTCCGTGGAATGTCTTTTCATGAACGGGTTTTTATTTTATAGCCATAGACCGCAAATACAAACACAAATACGAAACAGATCAATGGGACTATATATGAAAAAGCAGTCGAATGAGATTGAGCCAACGCGCCCATAACTAACGGTACCAGTGCACCGCCAACAACTGACATGATAATGTATGAGGCACCTTTCTTTGTATAAATTCCAAGGTTTTTGATGCCTAAAGCGAAAATCGTTGGAAACATAATAGATTCAAAAAAGAAAATAGCCATCAAAGAATAAACGGATATCACACCTGGTACTATAACCACGACCAAACACAGACCTACATTGATAAGCGCATACCGCGCCAGTAGTTTATGGGGCGCTATCACTTTCATCAGCGCGGTTCCTGCAAACCTTCCGACTGTAAACAATACAAGGCTGCCTGAAAGTAAAAAAGCAGCCCGTGCATTGTCAATCCCTATATTTTTTTCCGTGCAGTAATTAATGAATAATGCTGCTATCCCCACCTGTGCGGCAACATAAAAAAACTGAGTAATTATTGCCCAAACAAAATGTGTATGTCCAAATAATCTTTTGCCAGAATGATCCTTCACATCTATTACCAGTTCTTCTTCTTTCACTTCAGGCATCGGTGTTTTAAAAAACAAAAGAGCCACCAATAAAACAACGAGCGCGATGGCGAGATATACATATTTAACGGAATCTAATTCTGACGTACTATCTATAGCAACTTGGCTATTGAAAAATAATGCACCACCTATAATGGGTCCTAAAAAAGATCCGACTCCATTAAAGCTCTGTGCAAGATTCAATCGAAACTCCGAAGTTTCCGGTTTACCAAGTACGGTAATATATGGATTCGCAGCAGTTTCCAGAAAGGTTAAGCCGCTTGCCAGGATAAACAATGCAAGAAGGAAAAAAGAAAAATTTTCATTTTGTGCGGAAGGATAAAAAAGTAAGGCACCAAGCGCATACAATAATAATCCGGTAATAATTCCTTTCTTATAACCTGCTTTTTGCATGAAATATCCGGCGGGTAGTGCAATTAAAAAATAAGCGCCGAAATAAGCAGCCTGAAGAAGGGTAGATCGCAATTTGGTAATGTTAAGCGTTTCCTGAAAATGTTTATTCAATACATCAAGAAGGCCATAAGCAAGGCCCCATAAAAAGAATAGCGAAGTAACCAAAATAATAGGCATTCTGTAGTTTCGATTATTTTTCATAAGGCAAACTCTACAATTGGGTAATATGCTTTGAATTCATTAGGATACAAATTAAGAATATAATACCGGCCTTACGCACCACACTATTGCCTTTCCATTCAACTATATTAGCATTATCCTTCCATGACCTTTTAAAAAATTAAAAGGTTGGAAATTACAGTCTTGCTAAAATTGTTTATTGTATAGCCAAAAGTCACGTTATATTTTTCTTTTTAAATGCCTCTCTTTGCATAAGGTCTACTATAATATTCAACAACTATTAAATTGCCTGCAATATCGAACAACTTACTTGCAACAATTTGCCCGATCATTTTATAAATGAAGTCAAAAAGCATTTTCAGAAAACAATCGAATCAGATCAAACGATTACTTGAATATTTATAAAAACATAGGATATGAAAGAAATTATTTTTGTTCTTCTGTTGGGATCCGTTATTACAGCTAAAGCTCAAATCCATTCATTAGACAAGATTTGGGAAACCGATACCATCATTCCAATTCCTGAATCCATATTGCCGGATTTTGGCAATCATATTTTGTACGTTTCGTTGATCAACGGCGGTGGCTGGGTTTCTGATGGAATAGGCGGAATCGGCAAACTGAGCATTGATGGGAAGCATTTTGATTCTACCTGGATTACAGGATTGAACGCACCAAAGGGGCTTGGAAGATTTGGGAACAATATGTACGCGGCGGATATCTCAGAAGTTGTGGTGATTGATATTAAGAAAGGTAAAGTAATAAAGAAAATACCGATTGAACATGCCAACGGACTGAATGATATTACTGTTGATAGTAAGGGCATTGTGTATGTTTCAGATTCAAGGCAGTCACGCATATGGAGGATAGAAAAAGATGTACCAACACTGTACCTGGATAGTATGAAAGGCGTTAACGGATTGAAAGCGATTGGTGAGAATCTTTACATTGCGGAGGGCAGGCATTTTATAAAAGCAGATAAAAACAAAAACATTAAAAAAATAGCAGAGATGCCGCAGAGTATCGATGGAGTGGAGCCTGTGGGCAATGGAGGCTTTATCCTTACGGCCTGGAGTGGCTATATCTTTTATCTTACTGCTTCCCGCGATATTGAGACTTTGCTGGATTCACACAATGAAAAGATGAACACTGCCGACCTTGCCTTTGATAAGGCTAAAAAAATATTATATGTGCCCACTTTCAATGCAAAAAAAGTAGTTGCCTTTCAATTAAGATAATGAGGTAAGTGTGAGAAAAGCGCTTTAATTCATCAGATATTAATACAAACGAGTAACTTAAAAATTTACCATATTTGTTTCTTTACTGTAAAAAATAATTGAATTGTGAAAGAAGAAAATTCTTTGTTCATGGGACAAACCATGCGATGGTATGGCCCCAATGATCCTGTAAGTTTATCGGATATTCGACAGGCGGGATGCACCGGTGTCGTTACTGCATTACATCATATTCCTGTCGGGGAAATCTGGACAAAAGATGAGATCAATAAACGAAAAATAATAGTGGAAGAAGCCGGCATGACATGGACAGTGATTGAAAGTCTTCCCGTCCATGAAGACATCAAAAAACATTCTGGAAATTTCCAGCAATACATCGAAAATTATAAAGAGAGTTTGAGAAATGTAGCTGCATGTGGATTGAAAGTTGTGACTTATGATTTCATGCCAATCCTCGATTGGATGCGAACTGATATTTCCTTTGAAATGCCAGACAAAAGCAGAACTTTAAGATTTGAAAAATCAGCTTTTGTAGCTTTCGATCTGTTTCTATTAAAACGCCCCGGTGCTGAAAAAGATTACTCAATTATTGAAATTGAAAAAGCAAAAAAGCGTTTTGATAAAATGACGAGGGAAGAAAAAGAAATTCTTTATCGAAATACTTTATTAGGCCTTCCCGGTAGCGAGGAGTGCTTTACAGAAGAAAAAATCCTTGCGGCATTGAAAAACTATGAAGGAATGATGCAAAGAAATTAAAAGAACATCTCTTGTATTTTCTCAAAGAAATCGTTCCGGTGGCTGAAGAATTAGGATTAAAAATGGCAATCCATCCTGATGATCCCCCTTATCCAATTTTGGGGCTACCAAGAATAATGAGCACCGAAAAGGATGTGCAGGAATTAATTAATACCGTTCCTTCTCCTGCAAATGGTTTATGTTTTTGCACAGGTTCTTTTGGCGTCAGGGCCGATAACGATTTAACCAGAATGATTCAGCTTTTTGGCAAACAAATTCACTTCATTCATTTGAGAAATACAAAACGTGATAAGGAAGGAAATTTTTATGAAGCAAATCATCTGGAAGGTGATGTTGATATGTATAATGTGGTAAAAGAATTGGTTTTGTTGATGAGGAAAAGGAATATTTCTATCCCTATGCGCCCTGACCATGGACACCAGATGCTGGACGATTTAAATAAAAAAACTAATCCCGGATATAGCGCTATTGGTCGTTTACGCGGTTTGGCAGAATTAAGGTGATTGGAGCTGGGAATTAGTAAAAGTTTGATGAACGGATTTTAAGTAGAAAAATATGCCGTTACAATCAGTTTAGATGGAAAGATTAGTAAATTCTCGTTTTTTTTTTCACTAATAGGAGGCGATAACGGTACCTGGTAATTCAGTTGGAGCAAGCCTCCACACATCGTTGTAGTAAATCACTTTCTCAACGGAAACGCCGGATGAGTTTTTCAATTTTATTGCAGATGGGTTGTCGCTGGCAAGTACCATTTTTACAGAAGATATTTTCGCGCCTAAGACGTCGTTCAGAAACAGTGGATACCTGCTGTCACGTTTTTCATAATTAAAGCTACAATCCTTTATGGTTAACCCTTTCACATGCCTCGCCCAAAGGCCGTACGATGGTTGAATTTTAAGATTGGCAACATTATACTGCCCCACGCCTAACTCCGGTGGTGCAGCGGCTGTGTCGCTAAGGGGATTACCACCTTTGTATAAAAAATGCACATCATTAAATTCAATGTTTTTAATATAGCCTGTGTGCTGGCCGTTGGGCAATTTAAAAGTCAAACCACCTTCCACAACTAACGATTCAGGCAATGCATAACCCGCTACAATCGCTGTTGCTTTCCTTTGTGTGCCATCGTAAGGCTTCCACCTTTCCTTCTTTCCATACGAGCTGCCGCCATACACTTCTGAAACGTCGATGCCGTTCAGAATAATATTTTCAACGGAACCAATGTTCACATTGGTTACCAAAAGCTCATTGTGTTTTACGCCATCCTCATCAAATTTAAAACGGGATACACTGGCTCCTAAGATGCGCCCGCGGTTGGAAATAGAAATAAAAAACGGCGCAGTGGTACGCAACATTTTAGAGCGTGAGTGAATACTTCCCGTATGTCCGCAATTGAGATGAATGTCTTTTATGTGCGCCCCATCATTGGTGGAAATAGAGAAGCCGGCTTTGTTGGCGCCCAGTACATAAATATTATCCACGTGAATATCCATAATATCATCCGCCGTTTCCGACCCTATCTGGAAAAGATTGCAATTGGTATCGCCAATAACGTTGCGAACTTTATAATTTTTAGCAGGTCGTGTGAATCCTAAAGAGCAATCAGATCCGGGTTTTATGATATCATCAGAACTTACCCTCGAATAGATATTTATAACCCTTACAAAATTGCAAGCCATAAAATCATAAATATCGCGAACGCTCGATTGATTGTATTTGCCGAAATAAGTATCGTGCACATTCAGCGAATCCGTGCCTGTGGCAAGCAAGGCAAAGTGTCCTGCACGTTCAATTTTCAGCATATTGTCCGTGTCAAAATCTTTTGAACCATCGTTGTTGATATAATAAGGCTCATCTTTTTTTTCGTCATACCAAAGATCTTCCTTGCGGGGAATACCACCAATCTCTACATTGGTGCACAGTTTCATCACAAACATCTTGTCAGCCCTATTATCAGGTGCATTATTCATTACCTTATCACTGGTTACCAAATTGCCATCGCCGGTGATCAGGCCGTTCCCGATTATTTTTACATTATCCAGTCGCTCGCCGAAGAACATGCAATTTCTGAAATAATGATGGCCTACATCCTGCTTGGTCAGCCAGTTTTCGGGATTATCATATGGCCCTGAATCTGTTGGCGAAAGCCCTGAGCGATATTTCCTGTCGCTAAACCAGGTAGCTTCCGGCGCATTACTTCCTTTAATGGCTTTAATGGTCGCCCCTTTATCTACATAGAGATATACATTGTTTTTCAAATGTATCGTGCGCACATTATAGGTACCCTTACTAAAAAGAAGCGTGCCACCTCCGAGATTGTTCAGGTACTCAATGGCTTCATTTATTTTCGCCGTATTATCGTCTTGGCCATTGCCGTCGATTCCAAAATTTTTTACATCCATTTTTCCCGAATAGAATCGCGCAGTATTTGAATATCCTTTATGCAGACCATCTTTCACCAAGAGTCTAAAAGTGTATAGCTTGTTACGCTCTAATCCTGAGATCGTGACAAGCGAATTTTTGGCATCTATTTTTGCTGAAGAAGATTTCCAGCTTACACCATTGTCCGACGATTGCAGCAGTTGAATATTCGAAGAACCGGCATCGCTCCATTTAAAACGAACAGTAGTATAAGTATCGGGCGATTCTTTGTAATACAAGCTTTTATCCAACATCCTGTCAAAATCAACAATCGTATTGGTTGCTGTAAGGATGGCGGTTTCAGCACCAAGACCAGGACTGGTAAGTATTTGCGGTTGTGAAGTCGTATAGATCGCTTTAAAAAAATAATTACCTTCTTTTTTGAGAGAAACGTTATGGAGCACTATTTTCAGATCGGCTCCATTTGACGGTCTCAGGTCAAGATTTTTCAATAAAAGAACCGAACCGCCGGATGGATTTTTCGATAAAGAAAAATTGCCCACTTTCTTATAGGGATAGTTGGTGCCTAACCGTCCCATAGATTGTGTAGGCAAGTCTTTCAGTTTTACGTTGCCCCGGCCAATCACGTTCACGGTGGTATTATCTCCGGTTACGTAAATATCTTCCGGAAGATAAATCCTTACAGTTGCGTCCGGACTTCTTTGTCCTGCGGTAAAATAGAGTGTTACATTTTTTGGCGTATGAGCTGTTATCTTGTTTTTCTCCAAACGAAGCTGACCGCCAATTGCCATAGGTTGTGTGGCAATGTAATAAATTTTATTCGCCTTTTTATCGTGCGCAGTTACTACAAGATGATCGCCTGTTTCAAGATCGCCCTCCTTCTTTACAGCGCCATTTTTATCAGTGATGCTATACGTCTGAAAGGTTCCATCTTTTGAAGTAATTTGCTGCAACAATTGTTCAACGCTTGTTTTGGTTAACACCAATCCCTGGTCCTCCGGTGTATCGACGGTAAATGAATACGTGCTTCCCGTAAGAACGATTAATGAATCTTTTGTAATGCGCCCGATGTGAGTCGCATTGTTTTTTGCAAGCACCTCTGTGTGCGAATCCGGCGCCTTCGTTTTTTGCGCCATCGTAATAAAATTGACGCAAAGAGCAGTCTGAATGAGTACCACAATTTTTTTCAGCATATTCACCAAATTAGAAAATCAACTTATCTGTTTGTTTACTGTAATATCCCGCGACGTCAGAGTATTTTTTGATCATAATTTTATTTCCTTCGTTGCTCCTTCATTGATAACGTACGATTTTTTTTGATTGCCTTTTGTCACGGTGATCTTCAATTTCTTTTCACCGGCCCTGGTTATTTCCAGATCGAATTGATTCTGAAAAGCATAAATATTCCGTAACGCCATCTGGTTCCATTCTTTTGGCAAACGCGGAGTAATGTTAAATGAATTGAAACCTGTAGGACGCATGCCGAACATGCCTTCGGTATATATTCTGCAATACAATCCACTTTCTGCGGACAGATGGCGCTGATTACCCTCGGGATACGCTTCTACCGCATAAGGGATATGCTGGCCGAGTAATCTTCTTTCGGAATAATATTTCAAAAATCGCAAGGCTTCTTCTGTTTCGCCTGCGGCAAATACGCCGCGCAATCCATACAGAGTAGAGCGATCCCAAAATGTTTTATTGCCGGCAAGTGAAGCCAACCCATCTTCTGTCCATAGCCTTGGCGAGAACAGGGCATTGATCGTTCCCTCCTTCCTGTCAAAAATATCCATGACCAAGGGAGTAGTGATCCAGGCACGCAGCGTATCATTTCCTTTATAATAGCGATAGGTTTTAAAACCTTCCACCGTGCCACCAAAATATTTTTCAATGTTGGCTCTTAACACCTTTGCTTCATTTTCATAAGCCCTGATCCTGGCAGAAGGTTCGCCCAATTGCTTTCCCAAAAGAGCAGCAGAACGCAGCGCATCGTAATACAAACAACTGGTATTAAGATTGGCATCGCCTGACGGAAACCGTCCTTCAAGCTCGTCCTTATTGCTCCATACCACGCCTTCTGCATTTAGCTTCCGTTTGCAATATTCCAGGCACCATTCTATAAGCGGCATCAATATTTTGGCAGAATCTATATTGCCATAGGCCAATGCATATCTTCCCGCACCATAAGCAATCATCGCCATATCGCCCCTGTCGCCCGCTCCATGCCAGGTAGCGTCGCCTTCTGCAATGATGGAACTTGGTATTGGCTTGTATTCAGGATTCATGTATTTGGCAAACATGCGATACGAATTCATCGCGGATTTGTTGCCAAGCGTATCTCCTAAAAATGCAAAAAAAGGATTGATATATTCTGCCTGATCATTTGCCCAGATCGCGGCATAATAGCGCAATCCACCGGGGCCGTGCATGTAGCCGCCTTTCGTTTTATAAATACTTTCCGTTCCCCTGATCTTAGCAAAAGCAAACATGGTATTCAGGATCGTGTCCGGCGTTTCTAAAATTAGCTTTGAAAGAAATTGATTAACGCGATTTTTCCGGGCTTGTTCTTCATCGTTGATGTTTTCGGAAATGCTTTGCCCGCCTCCGCGCACAGCCTGGTAAGTAATGCCGAAAACCGCGCTATCACCGGGCCCTACCGTTTTTAATCCTTCGCCACTGGTGGAAATAATAAAGCTGTGCTGATCTGGTGTACTTCTTTCCGCAGCGGGTTTTACTTCACGTCTCAGATACTCCATTTCTATTTTCAAAGACTTATTCGTGTGGTTTGTAAATACCAGCTTCTCAATTGCCATCGGTTTATCTATCGACGGGAAAAAAGTGCGGTGCAACTGCAATCCATCTTTACCGATCTCACTGTAAACATCCATAATTCCATGCTGCGTAATACGGGTCACTTTTTCCGGGATACCTTTTTCTACAGCGGCATTATATACACCACTTCTAAAAAGCTTATCATTTATCAAAATACGCGGCAGGTCATTGTCTTCCACATTGTACATCATGTGAGCGATCGTTCTTACCGGTAGTAAGCGGAAAGTAGGAAAAACAAGGGTTCTTGAAAGAGTTGGCTTTGCATTGCTATCTACGCCATATTGCATCCAGAGCGCCACTTTTTCGCCGTCCATTTCAATGTGATCGAAATGAGGAATACGGTTATCAATTTTCCACTCGATACTACCACCCGGCCGTATAGACCAGCGGTCATTTTGTTTGGGCAAATTGAGCTGCTGCGCACTGGCAGCAAAGTGCAGGAACCGTAAGATGGCACATAATATTATTAGCGGAAAGTTTATCTTTCTTTTCCTCATGATTTCTGATTTATTATAAATAAACAAGTATTAAAATATCCATGTAAAAATCTCCTTTTCACTTCTCGTTTTTCGTAACGTTTCTCGTAGAGAGAAGAATAACTCTGGTTGAAACATGCGTCAACCAGAGCTATTCTTTCGTTTGGTTCCTCATATATATCCGTTAAGCCGGAACGACAATTTAATCCCATCCCGGATTTTGGGGATAGGGCGTTCCAGTAGTAGTATTATCAATCTGCGACTGAGGGATTGGCCTTAGAATATGTTTTTCCTGTATGTTCGGCGCTGCTTCTTTATTATGTAAACGTACCCTTTCCAATAACTTTCCGGTTCTTACCAGGTCCCACCATCTCATATTTTCTCCACATAATTCTCTTGCACGCTCATCAAGAAAAAAATCAATGGAAAGATCTGATGCTGTTACGTCCATTGCCTGTGCATCACCTGTGGGAAAAGCGGCCCTTTCTCTAACAGCATTCACATATTGAAGCGCTTCGGTTATCTTACCGCTCATGAATGCTGCTTCAGCCGCAATGAGATATGTCTCTGCCAAACGATATACAATAACAGGCCTGACAGATGGTGAATTAAGGTCTGCTCTTTTGGTATCAAAATATTTAAACATTGTAGGAGACAATGTGTTGCTGTATTTGCGTGGAGGAATCAACAAGTATGGTGCCGCCTTTATCTGTGCATCGCTAACATCATAACCCGGCATATAAATAGCTGTGTCACCCAGATGAAACTGAACCTCGCCAGCTACAGCACCGGCAGGAGCGCCGGGAGGTAAGGGAGAAGGCCATTTCGGATATCCTTTTTCATCAGGATCAGGATTATTAGCATACCAGACTGTTTGAAAGGTCTTGTTATACCTGGTATCATTTACTCTTTCTTTAAATGCTGTGTCCACTAACCATAAAGTGGGTATGCAACGAATATAAGGCCTGCCATATTCAATACTCCTTATCATGCCGGGTCGCTTTTCGTATTGAGGTACCCACATGTGATTCAGAACATTATCTGCGCCGCCACTATTATTGGGGCCATTGAAAGCAATGTCAGAAGTATGTTGCACGGTCCATAACACCTCATTATTGGCTTCATTACCTTCGGCAAATATTTTGGCAAAATCCGGTAATAAGTTTAATCCTATAGAAGCACTGGAATTTATTAAATCTGTAGCGGTGTTGTAAGCATTCACATAATCATCCGCCTGTTTTGCAGAAGATCCGGCCCTGGTAAGATATACCTTTGCCAATACATGTTTGGCAGCAGCTGCATTTGCTTTCCCCGGTAATACGCCGCTGGTTTTGGGACTTGCCGGAAGCACTGCGATAGCGTCTTTCAGATCCTGTATAATAAAGTCATACACATCAGCCATCTTATCACGCGTAGCCGATGTGGTGGGAGCGGTTTGAAAATTTTTATTCAAAGTAACGTCTCCATAAAATTGCACAAGAATAAAGTAATAATTAGCACGGAGAAATTTAGCCTCCGCCAATATCTGGTCTTTTCTTGCCTGTGGAATATCTACATTAGGCACATTATCCACGATACCGTTACAAGTGTTTATAAAAGTATACGCATCTTTCCAAATAGAGCTGATGGTGCCTTGCGAGGGCGTATAATTACTGCTATACAAATTAATATCACTATTACCATCAACACCTCTCATAAATCCGTCGGTTCCTATGACCGTAACGGTAAACAAGTTCTGATTACCCCAGAAACTACGCATGCCGGCGTAAGCCGCATCTAAACCAGATTCCAGGCCCTGACTGGTTTTGAAAAAGTCAGGAACAAGGATGGATTTAGGATCTTCAATAAGCTTCTTATTACAGCCAGCCAATACCATAATAAAAGCCGTACTTAGTAAAACAAATATCTTCTTCATAATAAAACTTTTAAAAAACTTTGATTAAAATGACACATTCACGCCAAAAATAAAGGCCCAGGTAGAAGGCGTATCAATACCAACTGTGCCGGTGCCTTCCGGGTCAATCCCTCCTGCCCTGCGGTATGGTGAAAAAAGAATGAACGGATCGGAGGCGGTAGCATATACACGAAGCGATCTTGCAGTTAGCTTTTGCAGTATAGGCTGGGGCAGATTATAGCCCAGGCTTATACTTCTTATCTTTAAAAAGCTACCATCAAAATATCCTAATAGAGAGCGGTTAACCGGGTTGCTTGATGCAAAATTGGGTTTGGGAAAATTATTCTGATGGTTGGTGGGTGTCCAGTAATCTACTTTTAAATTATTGTAATTACCCTGATATGTGTTTACAAAGTTACCGCCGTAAAGGCTGCTGTTCATCAGACTTCCCATTCTTGCAAAAGCCACGACAGTAAGATCAAAGCCTTTGAATCCAAAACGGTTGGTCATACCTCCTTCCCATTTAGGTTCGCTACCTCCTAGTATTGTTTTATCATAAGTGGAGCTGATCTTTCCGTCAGGTTTGCCGTCAGGCCCACTCAAATCCGCCACTCTTATTGTTCCTATTACGGAAGATGGCCCTGTGACGGTAAGTCCCAGACTTTTGGCTGCAGCCGTATCCTCAGCTGTATTTTGCCAGATGCCTACTTTCTGATAATCATAAATAACATCCAGCGGTTTTCCTACAAACCATTGGTTACCGGGATCACTGGTGACCCCATTAGCCAGTTGCGTTATTTTTCCCCGGTTGATGAAGAAATTGATATCACTTGTCCAGGTAAAACTATTCCTGGTCTTGCCCTGTATATTAACTGTGCTCAAATGAATTTCAATTCCCCTGTTTTCTGTCTTTCCTACATTGGTAACAATCTGATTAGGAATACCCGAAGTTGGCGGTAGGGTTTGAGGCAACAGTAAAGAATTGGTAAATTGTTTGTACACTTCAACAGAACCTGAAACACGGTTGTTCAGAAGACCAAAATCTAAACCAATATTGGCGGTAGAAGTATATTCCCAGGCAAGCGTAGGATTGGGCGCATTAGTCGGGTAAGCGCCGGTGGTAGTTACAGTTCCAAAATTATATACAATGGATGATAAAGAACCCAAAGTCTGGTAGGCATCAATAGACGTATTGCCCACTCTTCCATAACTGGCTCTCAATTTTAAATTAGTGAAAACATTATCTGCATTCCTAAAAAAAGATTCTCTGCTGATGTTCCAGGCAACTGCGGCAGAAGGAAAGGCATGGTATTTATTGCCCGGAGCCAAACGGGATGACCCATCAGAGCGCATGGTAAGAGTAAGTAAATAACGATCAGAATAACTATAATTAAGTCTTCCCATGTAGGAAATAATATCCCATTGCTCATAATCGCCCGACCCTTTTAAATTAGCTCCATACGTGGGGTTATAGTAAGCCAGGTAATCGGCGGCAATATCTGTGTTATCAAAACTATTAGATTGATTGTTAGATTGCTGTAAACTATACAAACCTGTCAGATTGATCTTATGCTTTCCAGCGAAAGTTTTATCATAGATTAATAAGTTTTCAAGGGTATAATTAGTGCGAAAACCCGTGCGGTTTACAGATGCTGATCCGCCTTTGTTAACCCGGTAAGATGTTTTGGCTGAATAATAATTGCCATATACATCGCTTCTTATTTCAGCTCCGGCATTCAACCGGTATTTTAATCCTTTGATGAGAGAAGCCTCAAGATATAAAGTAGTAAATGTTCCGAATCTTTTCCTGTCTTCCACTACAGCTTTCGGTATCAGGTCTCCCAATGGATTCCAAACCTGGTTGGCGTTTCCGGGAACGTAATCGTTTATAACATTTCCTGCACTATCATAAGGTGACACAAGCGGATTAGCCCTTAATGCCTGCGCCATGGGATTATTATTCTCGCCGTTTCTTAAAGTAAAAGTATTTAATGAATTAAGCCCCACTTTAATAAATTTTCCCAATTGCTGGTCAACACTTGCCTTTACGCTAAAGCGCTGAAACTCCTGGCCCGGGTAAATTCCTTTTTGGTCAAAGTATCCGAGAGAGGCTGCATATTGGGTAGCATCCGAGCCTCCCGCTATACCTACCTGATGATTGGTCATAAAACCTTGCTTATAAACGAGCTTCTGCCAATCCGTATTACGTCCGATTTCAAGCCCTTCTACTTCCTCTGCCGAAAAGGTACCATCTGTAAGAAATTTAGGATCGTCAAGACCCGTATAATCTGCCGGTGCCGCATTAATTTTTGCCCATTTTTTTAAATTTGCAAATTCAGTTCCATTCATTACAGGGAAGTCGCGGCTAACATTGGTAACGCCTGCGTAACCGCTATAGGTCAATACTGCCTTGCCGGTTTTACCTCGTTTTGTAGAAATTAATATTACGCCATTCGCGCCTCTTGATCCATAAATTGCAGTGGAAGAAGCATCTTTAAGCACCTCGACAGAAGAAACATCATCCTGATTAATATCATTGATACTTCCATCAAATGGAATACCATCAACAACGATTAGGGGACTATTACCCGCTCCTAATGATCTCGTTCCTCTTATTAAAATACTAGGCGTAGCGCCAGGTTTGCTGTTAGCACCGCTTCTTTGAATATCAATACCGGCACCTTGTCCCTGCAATGCTGACGCCAAGTTTGAAGCGGGAACATCCTTAATAGACTGCTCACTGATAGAAGTAATGGCACCGGTTACATCAGATTTTTTCCGCGTACCATAGCCGACCACTATTACCTGTTCGAGTTCATTTTTATTGACAATTAATTGAACAGAAAGATCGGAAGAAGGAGTGTTGCCCACACTTATCTCTCTACTTATATAACCCACATAGGAAATCACCAGCGTACTATTTGCAGGTGCATTAATTTCAAAATGTCCTTTATTGTCCGAAGTAGTTGCCTGGCTGCCGCCCTTTACCAAGATGGAAACTCCGGCGAGTGGCTCACCACTTTGGTTGGTAACAAAACCCGCCACAGGTACCGTAGATTGGGCATAGGTACTACTTGAAAGAAATAAAAAAGAAATGAAAATAAACATCTTATTTATTATTTCGTCTTTGAAAGTCGTTGACGCCCTTTGAATAGGTGAAAGATTTACGCGCTCCATAATTACATTTTGTTTAATTAAAAGTTTAATAAGAAAATTTATCAGTTAAAAATTTATCCTCCGCCGGGGTCTTTTTGAGAATTAAGATTTTTCATCTTGATACATCTTTTATTTTTTATACAATATTGTCTCGTCGTCATTTACTGCTGAATACACCTGCAGATGTTTCAATAAAATCATTTTGAAAACCTCGCAATAAATCCGCCTCCGGAAACAAGATGCAGGTTTATTGCATCTTTTTCAGAATAAGAACCCTCGTCAATAAGAATTGACGCTGAATTAGCAGGATCATCTTTTGCGATCAATGCTTTATAATTCCCCTTTAAAAAAGTCAGGGGAACTTTTATGCTTCTGGCTCCCACCCCATTCATTACCGCAAGAAACCATGTATTGCCTTTCCTTCGCGCATACACGGCAAGTTCTCCTATTTCGGACGGCGGTAATACAATCGTCTCATCCCATACAGCCGGAATGCTTTTAATAATTTCAACGGAAGGGTTCGCTAAAAGTGTATCGGGATTGGCGGCATAAGTCAATAAAGGAGCGCTCAATATAGCAGCGCTCGCTACCTGGTGTGCCCAGGTAGTATTTTTTCTTCTCTCGCCAAAATGTACTACGGTGTATTCTGCCGGTCCCGCCAGCAAGCGCGTAAAAGGAATGGTTGTTTCATGCGTGGCCCGGTCGGCCAGCTTGCTTGATTCCATCCCTTTTACTGCCTCTCTTGTTAATTCATTCGGATAGGTCCTTTCCAACCCGGTGGGTTTATTGGCCCCATGAAAATCAAGCATCACATGATACTTCGCTGCTGCTTTTAATATAGCTTCATATAGATCAACCACTTCTTTTGCCTCGCTGTCAAAGAAATCAATCTTAGCGCCGGCCACTCCGAGCCGATGACATTTACTGAAAAAAGAATCTATCGAGCCAGGACTTCGCAGGCTTTTCGAATGTTTCCAAAACCAGATACTTACACCTTTTTGTTTGGAATAATTCACCAAATCAATTATCTGCTCATCGGTCCACCGTGTCCAAAAGCCTTCGAGAATATTGTGTTCAAACCCCAATGCAGCAGCGCCATCCGTAAAATGTTTCATCACTTCGGGGATACCGTCACCACCACCGTTTAAATATTTCCACACGGCACGGCCGGGCTTTATCCAATCTGTGTTCATTCCATCCGGAAATAATTTTTTATCCGGCGGCGGATTCAGATTCCAAACCATATCATTATTTACCATACTATTCAAATCCTTTCCAATCATCACCACTCGCCATGGGGTAGTAATAGTTCCGGTAATGATTGCCGGTTGCCTTAATCGCAATGTATCTTCCGGACTGTATCGTAATTTATAAGGATAAGAGGTGGGCTGCTCGTTGGCCAAACGAAGAACCAATCCATTTTTGCCGTCAGCCTGCATGGCCATGCCGGGGTAATTTACCAAAGCTGCTTCAGTGATACTCGCATAAATTCCCTGAGGCAATTTATATGTGGCAGGCGGCGCGACCCATTCGCCCTGCTGTACATCGTCAATTTGTTTTTTTACATGTACACTTTCATAATGCATCTGCAGGTCATGATACCATATAGTGCTTTTAGAAGGAATATTGAAGACAGTTGTCTCTGATGGAACGTGGCCCCTTTTGTTCGCCGGGAAAGAAGATGAATTCGGAATAATGATTCTAAAAGCTGCGCCGTTGTTGAAGACACGGACTTCTATTGAATATTCCTGCTTATTCATTACAATAATTTTTGCGCCGTTGCATTGATTAATCGCTCTGGAATGTACACCGCGCCATTCATATGTTTCATTGATCTTAAAGCGTTCAACTTTTTTCACTTCCGCATTCTTTGTGACAGCAAATCCATCAAGAGCCATAATCAAAGGAGAAGGCTCAACAACAGTTTGTCCATCGAAGCCTATAGAATAGGCGAGTTGGTGCCTTTGTTGAAACAATTTAAACTGAACCTTGCCATCCGGACTTTGAACAAGCGTAGTGTCCGCTGCTAAAGCATGCGATGAGCAAAAAAATAAAACGAGTGCCGGGTAAAAGACGGTTCTTTTTTTCATAAGATAAACAATACGATTATGGGTTAAAAGAAGTGGATGATTCCACAATGCAATACTATCATAAATGTGGCAATGGGCGATTGTACCATTAGCAAACTATTCAACTATTCTGGCATGATGCTTTAAATATTATTTTTTTGTGGGAATATTATAGTAGAATTTCCTTTTACCCATCATTCAAATAAATTTATTGAAATGCAATTGAGATCCATTAAAAGCAATTTTTTATTTCTTGCTGGCCTTCTATTTTTAGTATCTTTTACTTACGTAAAATCATGGGAGTCCAAATTCGTAAAAATCAATAAAACCGGCGCACTGACTTATATTCCTGATGAAAAAGGAAATATTTTTTCTGACTTTAGCCTTGGCGGTTATTATGGCGGAGACAAGGCGATACCAAATGTTGCGATAGTAAAAACCATTGAGCCATCACCCAATAAAAATGATGAAGAAATCATTCAAAATGCTATTGATGAAGTATCCAAAAGATCGCCTGATAAAAACGGTTTCAGGGGAACTATTCTTTTA
>Ga0157371_10002052_pt1 | contig 19848 bp, 18 predicted proteins | sample C45metaG_FD_113462 | JGI IMG/M metagenome (GOLD analysis project Ga0157371, IMG submission 113462) | Corn rhizosphere microbial communities from Kellogg Biological Station, Michigan, USA - C4-5 metaG | ecosystem: Host-associated > Plants > Roots > Rhizosphere > Soil | place: USA: Michigan...
GCATGCGGCGGCGCTCCAGCTCGTCCGCGAGGAAGCCCGCCGAGTCGTGGGCGGCGGCGTGCTCGATCGAGGCGGCGCGCGGCGCGAGCGTCTGCACCATCACCTCGCCCCCCGCCTCGCCGCGCCCCGAGCGCCCCGCCAACTGCGCCACCATCGCGAAGGTCCGCTCCTCGGCGCGGAAGTCGGGGAAGCGGAGGGTGGCGTCGGCGTCGAGGATCGCGCTCAGGGTCACCTCGGGGAAGTCGTGGCCCTTTGCGACCATCTGGGTGCCGACGAGGACGGCACTCGGGGCTTCGTCGAAGCGGGCGAGGATGCGGGCGTGGGCGCCGCGCCCGGCGGCCGTGTCGGAGTCGAGGCGAAGGACCGGCATCGGGTCCAGGCGCTCGGCCAGCAGCGCCTCGATCCGCTCGGTGCCGGCGCCGGCGCGCGAGAGCGTCGTCGAGCCGCACTCGGGGCAGGCCTGCGGCTGGCGCTCGCTGTGGGCGCAGTGGTGGCAGACGAGGCGGCCGCTTTGGCGGTGGACGATCAGCGAGACGTCGCAGTTGGGGCAGTCCCAGTGGTGGCCGCAGGAGCGGCAGGTGAGCCAGGGCGCGAAGCCGCGGCGGTTGATCATCACGATCGCCTTGGCGCCAGCGGCACGCACGCCCTCCAGCGCCTCCCAGGTCTCGCCGTGGACGGGGCCACTGCGCGGGTCCACCTCGCGCATGTCGACTAGGTGGACGGGCGGCATCCGGCGGCCGTCGACCCGGCGCGGCAGCTCCAGGCGCGGCAGCTCGAGCCAGCTCTCCGGGCGCGGCGTCGCGGTGCCGGCGACGAGGACGGCGCCGCTGTCGGCGGCGCGTTTGCGGGCCACGGCGCGGGCGTCGTAGGTCGGGTCGCCCTCCTGCTTGTAGGAGGACTCGTGCTCCTCGTCGATGACGATCAGGCCGAGGTCGCGGACCGGGGCGAAGACGGCGGAGCGAGGGCCGACGCAGACCTGCGCCTCGCCGTCGCGCAGGCGCCGCCACTCGTCGTAGCGCTCTCCCGGGGAGAGGGCCGAGTGGAGGACGGCGAAGCGGTCGCCGAGGCGGGCGCGGAAGCGGGCGACCGCCTGCGGGGCGAGCCCGATCGCAGGTACGAGGACGATCGCGCCCTTGCCGCGCTCCAGCGCCGCCTCGACCGCGGCGAGGTAGACCTCGGTCTTGCCGGAGCCGGTGACGCCGTGGAGGAGCAGCTTGCGCTCGGCCCCGGCCTCGCCATCGAGGGCGGCAACCAGGGCGTCGACCGCCTGCTGCTGTTCGGGCAGCAGCTCGGGACGCGAGGCGGCGGCGCTCAGGCCGGGCTCACCGGGGATGCGGCGGACGGTGGTGCTGCGCGTGGCGACCAGGCCGCGCTGCTCGAGCCGCCGTAGCGTCCCGCGGTCCGAGCCGACCGCCGTCGCCAGCTCTCCCGCCGACATCTCCCCCGCCCGCAGCGCTTCCAGGACCGCGCGCTGCTTCGACCCCAGCCGCTCGCTGCCCTCGAGCGCCGCCTCCCCGGCCGGCAGCAGCGCCACCCGCAGCTCGGTCTTCGAGCGCACCGTGCGGCCCTTGCCGCCGGTCCCGGTCCCCGGCGGCAGCACCAGCTGCAGCCCGCGTGCGGGGGTCGAGCAGTACTCGCGGGAGACCCAGAGGCCGAGCCGGACCAGCGCCGGCGTTGCCCCTGCCTCCAGCGCCTCGAGCGGCTCCGCCAGCCGCTCGAGCGGCAGCTCGGAGGCTTCAGCGACCTCGACAACGACGCCGAGGATGCGCCGCGGCCCGAAGGGCACGCGGACCACGCTGCCGACGTCGAGCTCGGCCATCGCCTCCGGCCGGCGGTAGTCGAAGGGGCCGCGCAGGGCGCGGGCGGTGGTCAGCGGCTCGACGCGAAGGATCGCCACCGGCCGAGGTTATGCGCACCGCTGGACGAGGGCTTATCCTGCGCGCGATGAGCATCAACCTCCATCCCGGCGAGCGGGTCATCTTCGAAGGGCACCCCTCCTGGCGCGCGATCCTCGGCTTCTACCTGAAAGGGCTGCTGGTCGCGATCATCCTCGGGGTCATCGCCAAGCTCGCCTCAGGCAGCGGCACGGCCTTCTTGGTGATCCTCGTCGTCCTCGCCCTGACCGTCCTGATCGGCTTCGTCAAACGGGTGGCGACGACCTACACGATCACCGACCGACGCCTCAACATCAAGCGCGGCATCGTCTCCAAAGAGGTCCAGGAGACCCGCCTCGAGCGCGTCCAGAACGTCAACTACCGCCAGAGCGTCTACCAGCGCCTGATGCAGATCGGCGACGTCGACTTCGACACCGCGGCAAGTGACGACTACAACTTCGTCTTCGTTGGCGTCGCCAACCCGGGCGAGGTGGTCCACAAGGTGGACCAGGCAACCGGCGCCAACGCGGCGGGCACCCACGGCCTGGGCGAGGCCCAGCCGCCGGCCAGCTGAGCCGCGCCTCCGAACTTCACCTCGCTATAGCGAGGCCAATCCCGGTGAGGCGAGCTACGAGCGTCTCCGCAGGTGCGCTGCCGTCCTGCTGAGGATGTTCAGGACGTGGCGGGGTTCGTACTTGACCTGCCAGTGGGAGAAGCGGAGCGGGGTTAGGCCGGCAGCGGTGTGAGCTTGGAAGCGCAGCGCGTCACGGGTCTGCGTGGCGGGCGTGCGGTGGTAGCGCCATCCGTCCGTCTCGACCACGAGGCCGAGGTCGGGCCAGAAGAAGTCCACCTCGAACTCGTTGACGATCATCTTGGTCAGCGGCCTCGGCAGGCCAGCCGCCGCGGCGAGCGGGCGGAAGAGGAGTTCAAGTTCGCCGTCGGAGAGCCGGAAGGTGTGCTTGTTGAGGATGCGGCGCAGGGGTCGGACGCCGGGCTCGCCCGCGTGGTCGTCGAGGGCCTTCCGCAGTGTGTCTGGGTCGATGACGTCCCGCTTGTCCGCCTCGTTTATTGCGCGCTCTAGGCCTTTCGGCCCCGTGACCGTTGCGAGGTCGAGGAAGGTCTGGACCGGCTGGGTGAGGGGGATGTTCTGGTGGGTGGTGATGGCCTCCGGCGGCAGGGTGGGGCGGCGGTGGCAGCGGATGCCGCGGATGCGCGCTTCGGAGTTGCGCAGGACGGTGACGTCGATGTAGTTCTCGTGCTCCTTGCCGAAGCGCCAGAGGGCGGCTGCGCCGAGATCGTGGGGGTCATAGCCCCCATAAGTTCGGAGAGGCCGGCCCCTCGCCCCCTACCCAGCCTGTTTTTGTTGCTCGCTGCGGCTTACGCCGCTGCGGCTTCGGCGCCCGCGGCCTCGCGGAGCGCGTCGGCGCGGTCCGTTTGCTCCCAGGTGAAGTCGCTGTCGCCGCGGCCGAAGTGGCCGTAGGCGGCGGTCTTTTGGAAGATCGGGCGGTGTAGGTCCAGGTACTCGCGGAAGGCGCCGGGGCGCATGTCGAACTCCGCCTCGACTAGCTGGGAGATGCGGGCGTCGGGGAGCTTGCCGGTGCCGAAGGTCTCGACCATCAGGCTGACCGGATGCGCAACGCCGATCGCGTAGGCGACCTGGACCTCGCAGCGCTGCGCCAGGCCGGCGGCGACGACGTTCTTCGCCACGTAGCGGGCGGCGTAGGCGGCCGACCGATCGACCTTGGAGGGGTCCTTGCCCGAGAAGGCGCCGCCGCCGTGGCGGGCCATGCCCCCGTAGGTGTCGACGATGATCTTGCGGCCGGTAAGGCCGGCGTCGCCGACCGGGCCGCCAATCACGAACTTGCCGGTCGGGTTGACGAGGAACTCGTCCTGAAGCGCACTCTCGTCAAAGCGTCCCGGAACCTCGGCCTCGAGGACCGGGAGGATGACGCTCTCCCACAACTCCGGCTTGATCTGGCTCTGCGAGTCGATCCCCTCGTCGTGCTGGGTCGAGATCAGCAGCTTCTCCACTGAGACCGGGCGCCCGTACGCGTAACGCACCGTCACCTGGGTCTTGCCGTCCGGCCCGAGGTAGCCGAGCGACCCGTCCTTGCGGACGGCGGCGAGGCGTTCGGCGAGCCGGTGGGCGATGTGAACCGGCATCGGCATCAGCGCCTCCGTCTCGTCGCTGGCGTAGCCGAACATCATCCCCTGGTCGCCGGCACCGGCGACGTCGAGCTCGTCGTCGTCAGAGGGGTCGACTTTGGTCTCGTAAGCCTGGTCGACGCCCTGGGCGATGTCGGGCGACTGCTCGTCGATCGAGGTGATCACCGAGATGTGGTCGCAGTGGTAGCCGTAGTCGCCGTGGTCGTAGCCGATCCCGCGCACCGTCTCGCGAACGATCTCCGGGATGTTGAGGTGGACGTCGGTGGAGATCTCCCCCGAGACCACCGCCATGCCGGTGTTGACGAGGGTCTCGCAGGCGACGCGGCCGCCCGGGTCCTCGCGCATCACCGCGTCGAGGACGCCGTCGGAGATCGCGTCGGCGACCTTGTCCGGGTGACCCTCGGTGACCGACTCCGACGTGAAGAGGTACTCGCCCTCGGCGAGAGGCTTAGAAGTCATGGCCGGAAAGAGTAGAGGAATGTTGACCAGCAGAGGTCGAGTACCAGCGAGCAGTCATTCGCCGTAGCGCCTACGCCCAGAAGCGGGGACGAAATCGATGATGAGGGGCACGCCCTCGAGCTCGTAGGCGTCGCGCATCCGGTTCTCCAGGTGGTAGGCCCAGTCACGGGCGATCAGGCGGCGGTCGTTGACCTGGATCGCGACCCGCGGCGGCGCCTCCCCCACCTGGGCCGAGTAGTAGAGACGCAGGCGCTTGCCGCGTTTGGTCGGCGGGGGGGTACGGGCGACGACGTCGCTGACGAAGCGGTTCAGCTCCGGGGTCGGGATGCGCTCAGCGGCCCGGTCGGCAAGATGCAGCGCCCGGGGCAGCAGGTTGGCGACGTTGCGCCCGGTCTTCGCCGAGACCGTTATCACGGCAGGACGCAGCCGCAGCTTGCGCTCGACCCGGGCGCGGGCGTCGTCGATGTCGGTCTCGCCGACGTCCCACTTGTTCATCGCCAGCAGCGAGGCGCAGCCCGCCTTCATCGCCATCTCTGCCACCCGCATGTCCTCGGTGGTGACGCCCTCGGAGGCGTCGCAGACGATGATCGCCACGTCGGCCCGCTCGACCGCCCGTTCGGAGCGCAGCTGGGCGTAGTAATCGACGGTCCCGGCGACCTTGGAGCGGCGGCGCAGGCCGGCCGTGTCGACGAGGATCGCGCCGCGGCCGTCGACCTCGATCTCGGTGTCGATCGCGTCGCGGGTGGTACCGGCGATGTCGGAGACGATCACCCGCTCGGAGCCGAGGAAGGCGTTGACGAGAGAGGACTTGCCGACGTTGGGACGGCCGACGACTGCGATCCGGACGGTCTCGTCCTCCTCGGGCTGCGGCTCGCGGTCGCCGAGCGCCGCGGTGATCGCGTCGAGCAGGTCGCCGGTGCCGAGGCCGTGGGTGGCGGAGACCCCAAGCGGGTCGCCGAGCCCGAGGGCGTGGAACTCGGCGGTGATCGCGAAGTCGTCGGGGCGGTCGGCCTTGTTGACGGCGACGATCACCGGCACTTGCGAGCCGCGCAGCGTCTTCGCCAGGTCGGCGTCGCCGCCACGCAGGCCGGCCCGCCCATCGACCACCAAGACGATCACGTCGGCTTCGGCGATCGCCAGCCGCGCCTGCGCCTGTACGTCACGCGCCAGCTCCGCCTCGTCGCCGAGGTCGATCCCGCCGGTGTCGACCAGCTCGAAGCGGATCCCGTTCCACTCAGTCGCCAGCCGCTTGCGGTCCCGGGTGACCCCGGGCTCGGGCGAGGTGACGGCCTCGGTGCCGCCGGCGAGGCGGTTGACCAGGGTGCTCTTGCCGACGTTGGGGAAGCCGACGACGGCGACGGTGGGGCGAGGCATTTCGACGAGTTAAGCGATGCCTCGCTCGTGAGCGAGTTTCGCGACTTCGCTGACTATTTCCTCGATGCTCCTACCGGTGGTGTCGAGCACAACGGCATCCTCGGCGATTTCGAGAGCGCTGAGAGCGCGCGCCGAGTCGAGCGCATCACGCTCTTCGATTGCCGCCGCCACCGACCCGATTGACTCTCCCGTCTCCTTGGCTCGCCGCCGCGCCCGCTCCTCGGCAGAAGCCGTGAGGTAGATCTTCAGCGGCGCGTGAGGCGCCACGACGGTTCCGGTATCTCGCCCCTCTACTACGAAGCGGCCCTCCCGAAACAGCTCGCGCTGGCGGTCCACCATCGCGTCCCGGACCTCTGGGAAGGCTGAAATATGCGGAACGGCCTTCGTCACCTCGGGCAACCTGATGGCGATAGTGACATCCTCGCCGTCGAGCAGCACGCGCTCACCTTCGAAAGAGATCTTCGCGCTGCGGGCGAGGTGGCCAATCTCCTGGGGGTCGTCGGTGTCGGCTCGACCCCTGAGCACTGCCAAAGTCACACATCGATACATCGCCCCGGTGTCGAGATAGGTGAAGCCTATTTTCTCGGCCACCGCTCGAGTGACGGTCGACTTGCCTGCGCCCGCCGGTCCATCGATCGCGATGACCTTTGGGGCCCCCTCCTTATCGGCAGGCGCCACGGCTTCTACGGGCAAGGAGTTTCGGCCCACAGCCGCCCGCATATCCCGCACGTGCTGGAGGCTGCCGACTCTCACCTCGGCAGGACCGGTTCCCAAACTGACCAGGATCGACTCCTTGACTGCGTCCTCGTACGATATCCCGCCTGAGACCGAGACATAGATGTCTACGGAGCCACGTTCGATTTCGCACTCCAGTCGTCGCGCTTCACCCTCGGTGACCCAAGTCGCGGTCTCGGGCTCCGCCTCAAGGGCGGTCAGGATCGAGTCGACCTGATCCGGGAGGGTGAAGAGGTCGAGATCACCGGGCTCCACATCCCATCCTTGCACCGCCAGAGCGCTGGACCCGATGACGACGAAGTCGCAACGCGCCCGCACGAGGTCCGTCAGCAATCCTCTAAGGTCGAGCTTCAGCCTCATGATTCCCCCGCCGACAGGTCGGAGCGATGAGCAGACGAACTGATCACTCGTCGCTTCCGGATAAACCACTGGGCGCAGGGCTGCTCATCGTCACGGGAGCCTCGCACACGGGGAAGTCGAGCGTAATCCGCGCGCTCGTGCCGCAACTGCCACCCCCCGTCGCCGTGCTCGCAGTCGACGACATTCTCGATCACACCCTGGTGCGGCCGCATGGCGACCGGTGGGAGGGCATACCGCTCAGCTACGAGTTGATTCGGCGGCAAGCCAGCGCGCTCCTAGACCAAGGCTGGCTCGTGATCGTCGAGAGCACCTTCACCTATGTCCCATCGCAGGGCGCCGCCACGTTTCACCACGACGCGCTTGATTTGCTGATTTCCTTGGCGAAGAGCCGGGAGGCTCCGTGGGTCCTCTGTCAGGTTCAGGCGCCCCCGGAATCCACGCTGGAACGAGGAAGGGAATCCAGCCGCCTCGGCTCCGACGTCATCGCGGAGACGATCCGTCTGCATGAGGAATTCGAGCCGCCCGCCGGGGCGCTGAGCCTTTCCACGGCAGAGCAGCTGCCGGAGGCGGCGGCGCTAACGCTTTTCGGGCGCCTCCCGGCCTCATTCACGCGGACATGATCGTGGCGAGGGCGGCGGCGAGGATGGCAGCGAAGATGACGAAAATGCCGAAGAGGATCAGCTGCGTCGAGGAGCGCTTCATCACCTCGACCTCCGCCATGCCCTCCCTCAAGCGACGGTCAAGCTCCCTGATCCGGCTGCGCAGGGTGAAGAAGGCAAGAGGACCAAGCGGCTCGTCCTTCATCTCCGCGTTGAACATGCGAGTCAGCATGGCCTCCGTTTGCGGAGCCGGATAACGCAACAGTTCCGGGTCTCCCTCAACCGGCAACAGCTGAAGAGCCGCGACGCTGGTCTTCTCCGGATCGATCTCGAATGGTTCGCGCCCAATGTTCGCAAGCTGAAAATGCAGGCGACCCCTGTAGCCAGGATCCACCAGGAACCCTCCCAGCACCAGGATCCCGTCCATCGAGTTCCGGAACTTCACCGCGATATTTCCAGCCAGGTCGTCGGGCATCACCAGCTCCTCGACACTGGTGACGAAGGCGACTTTCCCGGGCTTTAGAAGAAATGGAATTTCTCGGCGCTGATGACCCTCGGGGCCTTGGAGCCAGTAGCGTTTCCCGCTCGGGAGAATCAGGTAATCGCGCGCGATCCTCAGGTCGTAGCCCGCTCCGCGGAGGTTGTCTTCGGTCCAGGTGCGGTCTACGAAGACGCCATCGCGCAATCGGTCCCTGAGCTCGCTCCGTCCCAACACCGGCATCTAACTTCTCCTTCCTGGCTGCCGCTTGCTACCTGGAGACAATAAGCAACGCGAGGTCCTGTTCGAAACCCGGGTAGCTGACGGCGGCGGCTTCCATGCCCTGGACCTCGACGCCCTCGTTTGAGGCCAAGCCGGCTATAGCGCCGAGCATCGCGATCCGGTGGTCCCCGTGGGAGTCGATCGTGCCCCCTCGCAGGCCCCCCGTGCCCTCGATCACCATCCCGTCCTCGGTCGGCTCGACCTTGCCGCCGAGCGCCCGCAGGGCCGCGGTGACGGTCTCGATCCGGTCGCTCTCCTTGCGCCGCAGCTCCTCGGCGTCCCGGATGGTGGTCGTGCCCTCGGCGAAGCAGGCGGCGAGGGCGACGAGCGGCAGCTCGTCGATCGCCAGCGGGATCTCGGCGCCGCCCACTTTGGTTGCTTGGAGGGACGAGGTGCGGACACGGAGCGTCGCCACTCGCTCGCCGCCGATTTCGAACTCCTTCTCGCGTTCGATCTGCGCGCCCATCCGCTCGAGGATGGTCAGCAGGCCGGTCCGGGTTTCGTTCACCCCAACCCACTCGAGCTTCACCTCGCTCCCAGGGATCAGAGCAGCAGCAGTGAGAAAGAAGGCCGCCGAAGAGATATCGGCGGGGACGAGGAGGTCTTCCGGCTCCAGTCGCTCGACCGGGCGCACCGCCACCGCATCGCCATGGCGCTCTATCGAAGCTCCGGCAGCCGCGAGCATCCGCTCGGTGTGGTCGCGGCTCGGGAGTGGCTCGACCACACGCGTCTCACCCTCGGCGAGCAAGCCGGCGAAGAGCAGGCATGACTTCACCTGGGCGCTGGCGATCGGCATCTCGTAGGTGATGCCGCGCAGCCGAGCGCCTCGGATCTGCAATGGGGGCAACCGCTCTTCACGCGCACTGAGGTCCGCCCCCATCTCACGAAGCGGCACCGAGATCCGGTCTACCGGGCGGCGGCGGATTGACTCATCGCCGTCGAGGGTCCACTCCTGCCCTACCTGCCCCGACAACCAGCCCGGCAGCAGACGCAGGAGGGTTCCCGCATTACCGACATCGATTTCCGCCGAACGGGCGCTGCGCAGTCCCACGCCTTCGATCCAGACGGTGAGGCCGGGTGGATCAACCGCTCCGCTTCCAGAGTTTCGTTCCCTAACGACCTTCGCCCCCAACTTTTCCACTGCCGCCAGCGTCGAGAGGGTGTCTGCGCCATCGAGATAGCCATTCACCTGCACCGTCCCCTCCCCCATCGCCGCGATCAGGGCGGCTCGATGCGAAATCGACTTGTCAGACGGCGGGCGCAGCGCGCCGCGCAGGGGCCCGGAGGGGTCGAAGCGGGTCATCGCGGCGAGCCTATTCGGGGCTGCCGCCGAGGACCGTGACGGTGTGGCCCAGCTCGCGGACCAGTTGCTCGGCCTTTTCGGCTTGCTCGTCGCCGGCCACCCAGAGGGTCACCGCGCCGGAGGTCATATCGGGCGCCGGGTGGAGCACCATGTCCTCGATGTTGACTCCCGCCTCGCCGAGCGCCAGCGCCAGCTCGGCGATCGTTCCCGGCCTGTTGGCGACGACGATCCGCAGCTCGCGCAGCGGTCCTGCTTCCGACTCGGCTTCCAGCAGGCGCTGGCGCGCCTCGCCCGCCGCGCCGTGCCACTCCGCCAGCGCTTCGCGATCGCCTTCGCGGACGAGGTCCGCCGCGCGGCGCAGGCGCTCGCCGGCGGAGTCGATCGACCTCGCCACCGCCTCGCGGTTCGTGGCGAAGATGTCGGCCCAGATCGCCGGGTTCGAGCCGGCCACGCGGGTCATGTCGCGGAAGCTCGGGCCGACGTCCGGGAGCCGTTCGGTGTCCTGGGTCAGCGAATCGGCCGCCTCGCAGGCGAGCACGTTCGCCAGCACGTGCGGCAGGTGGCTGATCGCCGCCATCAGGCGGTCGTGGCTCTCCGGGTCGATCGCCTGCGGCCGCGCCCCCAGCGCCGCGAGCGTCCGCTGCAGGCGGTCGTAGAGCAGGCCACTCGAGTGCTCCGTCGGGGTCAGGTACCAGCGAGCGCCCTCGAAGAGGTCCTCGCGCGCGTTCTCCACCCCCGCCGTCTCCGCCCCGGCCAGCGGGTGGCCGCCGATGAAGCGCTCGTCGCCGCCGACCGCCTCGACCAGCTCGCCCTTGGTCGAGCCGACGTCGGTGACGACGGTCTCCGGGCCGGAGGCCGCCAGCGCCGCGCGCGCCTGCTCGGGCAGCGCCGCCACCGGCCCGCAGCAGAAAACGACGTCGGCGGCCTCGCACGCCTCCTCGAGCGAGCCTGCCCCGCGATCGATCGCTCCCAGCTCCACCGCCCGCGCCAGGCGCTCGGGGCTGCGTCCGCACCCAACCACCCCCGCGTCCAGCCGCCGCCGCGCGGCGAGCCCGATCGAGCCTCCGATCAGGCCCACCCCGAGGACGGCGATCTTCATAGGCGGGTGCGCGGGCTCAAACCCCGCGCCGCGCCTCCACAGCCGAAGCGAACCGCTCCAGCGCCGAGACCGTGTCCTCCCAATCGATGCAGGCGTCGGTGATCGACTGCCCGTAGGTCAGCTCCTCACCCGGCATCAGGTTCTGCCGCCCCGCGACCAGGAACGACTCCAGCATCACCCCGACGATCACCTTGTTCCCGTCGGCGATCTGGTCGGCGATGTCGCCGGCAGCGAAGAACTGCTTCTCCGGGTCCTTGCCGCTGTTGTCGTGGGAGGCGTCGACCACCAGCCGCTCCGGCCGCCCGGCGACGCCGAGCGTCACCAGCGCGTCTTCGACCTCGGGCGGGTGGTAGTTCGGCTGTCCGTGCCCGCCGCGGAGGATGATGTGGCAGTCGGGGTTGCCGGTCGTGTGCAGGATCGCCGGCGCGCCAGCGTCGTCGATCCCGGCGAAGGCATGCGATGCCGCCGCCGCCCGCACCGCGTCGACCGCGATCTGGATGTTGCCGTCGGTCCGGTTCTTGAACCCGATCGGCATCGAGAGCCCGCTGGCGAGCTGGCGGTGCGTCTGGCTCTCCGAGGTGCGCGCCCCGATCGCCCCCCAGGCAACGCAGTCGGCGATGTACTGCGGCGTGATCGGGTCGAGGAACTCGCAGCCGATCGGCAGCCCGGTGTCCAGCACCTCCAGCAGCAGTTTGCGGGCGATCCGCAGGCCGGCGTTGACGTCGCCGCTTTCGTCGAGGTGCGGGTCGTTGATCAGCCCCTTCCACCCCGTCGTCGTCCGCGGCTTCTCGAAGTAGACCCGCATCACCACGAGGACGTCGTCGCGCAGCGAGCGCGCCACCGCGCTCAGCTTCGTCGCGTACTCCATCGCCGCTTTCGGGTCGTGGACGCTGCACGGGCCGACCACGACCATCAGCCGCGGGTCCTCCCCCTTCAGCACCCGCCGCACTTCCTCGCGGCCGCGGATGACCGCTTCTGCTCGCTCCTCGCCTAGCGGCAACTCGGCCAGCAGCCTTTCCGGCGGCGCCAGCTCGACGATTTTCCCGATCCGCGTATCGCGGACGCCGTCTCGCTTCGCCCCTTCCATACCGATGAACATTTTGCCTTCGCCTTTCTCCAAAGCCTCTAAATCGTACTTTCTGGTTGCTCGCTGCCGGGCTGGGTCGGCGCGCGCAGACGCGACAACGGGTGAGACGGCGCTCGGCCGGGAAGATCTGGGTCTTCGGGCGGCACGGCGCCGCCAGGCCGAACGCCTAGCTAAATCGCCAATACCGGTAGGTGAGATGGGCCGGCGCGACGGCAGTGTCGAGCGCCCTGGTCCTGCCCCTGGATGTGCCTTTGTCCAACCTCACCTTGCAGGAGGTTGTACCACGGGCGAGCGGTTAGTCAAGTATTTCCGACAGGCCGCGCAGGAAGCGCTCGTTCTCCTCGGCGGTGCCGTAGCTGACGCGGATGTGGCCGGGGCCGCCGAGGGCCTTGCCGGGGCGGACGGCGATTTCGCGCTCGGCGAGGCCGGCGAGGACCGCGGCTTCGTCGGCGTCGCCGAGATCGACCCAGGAGAAGTTGGCGTGGGAGTCGCTGGCCTGCAGGCCGAGCGCCTGCAGGCCCTCCTCGACGGTGAGGCGGGCGGCGATCGTGCTCTCGACCCGGCGCAGGACGTCGTCCTGGTGCAGGATCCCCTCCGCCCCGGCCGCCTGGGCGAGGGCATTGACGCTGAACGGCTGGCGCACGGCGTCGATCGCGGCGCGAAAGTTGGAGGAGCCGATCGCGTAGCCGACCCGCAGCCCCGCGAGGCCGTAGCACTTGGAGAACGTGCGCAGGACGACCAAGTTTGGGAAGTCCTTCAGCAGGTCGAGCGAGGCGTCGGGATCGTCGTGGGCCTGGAACTCGACGTAGGCCTCGTCGAGGACGATCGTCACGTGGGACGGGATGCGCTCGCAGAAGGCGCCGATCTCGGCGGCCGGGATGTGCGTTGCGGTGGGGTTGTTCGGGTTGCAGACGATCAGCAGCTGGGTCGCGACCGTCACCTCGGCGGCCATTGCGTCGAGGTCGTGGACGTCCCCCTCGGCGAGGGGGACGCGGACCTCACGGGCGCCGGTCAGCGCCGGGAGGTACGGGTACATCGAGAACGACGGCCAGGCGTAAAGAACCTCGGCGCCGGGCTCGAGCAGCGCCTCGGCAGCGGCGAGGAGGATCTCGCAGGAGCCGTTGCCGACCGCGACGCGGCCCGGCTCGGTCTCGTAGCGCTCGGCAAGGCGACGGCGCAGCAGCGTCGCATCGGGATCGGGGTAGCGGTTCATCGAGGCGGCGGCCTTCTGAATCGCCTCGATGACCTTCGGGTGCGGCGGGAACGGCGACTCGTTGGAAGCGAGCTGCGCGATGTTCCCCGAGGCGATCGCCTCAGGCGCCTGCCCGGTCGGGACTCCGGCCTGGTAGCCCGGCATGCGGGCGAGCTTCTCCGCGAAGGTGATCGTCATCGGCAACCGATTCTGACGGACGCCGGGCTACTGAGCCGCGTGGAGGTCGGCCCGCAGCTTCTGCGCAGCGCCGGTGTACACGTGGACCGGCTCGTGATCGGCAGCGGCATAGAAGTGCAGCATCACCCGGATCACCCGCGGCATCGAACCGGGCACCGGAATCTCCCGGCAGCACATCAAGGGCACCATTGTCAGCCCCAGATCACGAGCGGCGACAGCGGGAAACTCAGCATCGAGGTCATCGGTAGTGGTGAACAAGCAGCTGACCATGTCCTCAGGCGCCAACCCATTCCGCTCGATCAACCCCTCCATGACCTCCTGGGTCGCAGAGAGGATCGCCTCCGGCTCATTGGCCTCAGCCTGCGCAGCCCCCCGCACCGCAAAAAGCCGCTGCTGCGGCCCCGAATAGGCCCCGACCTCCAGGTCACCATTGCGTCCATTCCCGCTCACTGCAAGGAATCTTCTCAGAGGAGGGGGCGAATCTCCGAGCGGCGGGACTTATCCCCCTATGACGGGGAAAAGTCCCACCGCTCGAAGCAGCCAGCGTCTAGCGAGGCTGGCGGCAGCTCAGCACGGCGTTGTCTCCCGTCAGCAAATGCGCAATCTCGGCATGGGAGATAGAGCGATTGACCATGCAGTAACCGTAGGGAGGCTGCATCGGGTCTTTCGCGGTGTTTATGGGCTAGGGCATCCCCGCCTCGGCAGTCATGGGCGGCTGATGGCCGCCGTACTTGCCTGTGGCAAGGGCGCGTTGGTCTCACATCGGAGCGCCGCGGCTTTGCTCGGCCTCCTCGACAAGGGACCGGTAGTTATCGATGTGATCGCTCCAGGCGACCGAGGACGCCACATTGACGGCATCCGCTTTCACCCCGTGCGGCCGCCGCGGCCCGAGGAGACCGGGACGATGCACGGCATCCCCTGCACGAGCCCGGCTCGGACGCTCGTGGATCTCGCGGGCGTCGTCGGCGAATGGACGCTGCGGGGCGCTTTCGAGCGGGCGGCGCGGCGCAACATGCTCGACCTCGCTGCAATCGAGGCCTCGATTGATCCGAGACGGCGGGGGATGAAGGTGTTGATGAAGCTGATCGAGGAATGGCGCGGAGCAGCACCTCTCCTCGGCAAGCGCGGGAAGCTCAAAAGCCCGTTAGAGGCGAAGGTCCTGCCGCTGATCGTCCAGCGGAACCTCCCGCCGCCGCTCTTCAACGTGCCGGTCCAGCTCGCCAACGGCCGCATCGAGGTTGATTTCCTCTGGCCAGACCACCGCTTCGCTCTGGAGGCAGACAGCCGTGACTTCCACGGCACCGCCGTCGCCTTTGAGCGCGACCGCTGGCGCGACCGGGAACTCATGCGCGCCGGCTACTCGGTCCTCCGCGTCACCAATCGCCAGGCGGAACACGAAGCCGGGGAGGTTGCCGCCACCGTGGCTGCGCGTCTCTCCTCAACGCCTAGCGCTATCCCCCGTAGTTCCTAGCCGCACCTGGCGGCCAAATCCCCCTCGCACAAGCTTGTAGGAGGGGGATTTGCCGCCCCCAGCGGCTGGAACTGGCTACTCAGCCGCCTCGCGCAACTGCGCGACCTCGTCTTCTGAGAGGCGCCGCGAAGCACCCACTTTGAGGCCGCCGAGCCGCAGCGGTCCAAACGCGACCCGCCGCAGAGCCACCACCTCGTTCCCTACTGCCTCCAGCATCCGGCGCACCTGGCGGTTTCGGCCTTCCCGCAGGACGATCTCGACCTCGCGATCTCCCTTGCGCGTCACCTGGGTCGGCGCGGTAGGACCATCCTCGAGCTTCACCCCACGCGCCAGGCGTTCCAGGTCGCCAGCAGCAATCGACCTCCGCAGCCGCGCCTCGTACGTCTTCGGCACTTCGTACCGCGGATGCGTCAGGCGGTTCGCGAGCTCGCCGTCGTTCGTCAGCAGCAACAACCCGCTCGAATCCGCGTCGAGACGGCCCACCGGGTACAGCCGCGCCTCCGTCTCCACCAGATCGACCACCGGCCTCCGGCTCCCCGGCTCCCGGGCCGTCGAGACCACCCCCACCGGCTTGTTGACCGCCCAGACCTCGCGCGCCTCGGCGTCCACCGGAGCCCCGTTGACCCGCACGTCGTCGCCAGCGTCCACATCCCACGCTGGATCTCTCACCACCTCGCCGCCAACCGTCACCAGCCCCTTGGCGATGATCTCCTCGGCTTTGCGCCGCGAAGCGATGCCGCCGTGCGCCAGGAACTTCGCCAGGCGCACGCGCTACTCGGCGCGCTGTTCGCCGGCTTTAAGCAGCCGCTCGCGCAGGTCGCGCTCGTCCTCGGGGGTGGGGTCGAACTTCGAGGGTTCGGGCAGCTGGTCGAGGCCGGAGAGGCCGAAGAGGCGTTCGAAGAGCTCGGAGGTCTTGAAGATCGCGGCGCCGAACTGGGAGCGTCCCGCCTCCTCGATCAGGCCGCGCTCGGCGAGGCTGGTCACCGCCGACTCGGAGCTGACGCCGCGGATGCGGGCGATCTCCGGCCGGGTCACCGGCTGCAGGTAGGCGACGATCGCCAGCGTCTCGGCCTGGGCCTGGGTCAGCGGCGGCGTCCGTGGCTTCGCAAGCAGGCGCCGCGCCGCGTCCTCGCTGGAGGGATCGGAGGCGAGGGCGAAGCCGCCGGAGACCTCGCGCAGCACCACCCCGCGCTTACCCTCGGCAAGGTCCTCGCGCAGCAAGCCAATCGCCTCTTCGACCTGACCCTCGGTCGCCTGCGTCGCCTCCGCCAGGTCCTTGACGGCAACCGGCTGCGGCGAGAGGAAGAGCAGCGCCTCGACGGTGCGGGAGAGGTCGCTCATCCGCTCTTCGTCATCTGGTTGACCGGCACAACCTTCTTCACCCGGATCGGCCCGAAGCAGCTGCCCTGCTCCCAGGTCATCTCGCCCTTGCGGTAGAGCTCGAGCATCGCGAAGACGGTGACCGCCTGGGTCAGCCGGTCCTCCTGGCCGAACTCCTCGTCGAAGTCGAAGTCCTTGCGCCGCAGCAGCGCGTCGCGCACCGCCCGCAGCCGCCGTTCCAGGGAAACCGTCGGGCGGATGTGGCTGATGTCGACGTCGGGCGGCTCGGTCAGCAGGTCGCCGAGGGCGGCGCCGAGCTGGTCGGGGTCGTAGACGGCGGTCGCCGCCTCGACCGCCACCCGCCGCAGCTCCGAGGGCAGCGGCGCCGAGCGGTAGAGGTAGCCGCGCTGGCTCTCGAAGCGCTCCGAGACCTCGACGGCGGCGTCGCGGTAGCGCCGGTACTCGAGCATCCGCGCGACCAGCTCCTCCATCGCCTCCTCGGGCTTCATCTCCTCTAGCTCTTCGTCGGGGCCGGGGAGCATCAGCCGCGACTTCAGCTCCAGCAGGGCGGCGATCAGGACGAGGAACTCGGTCGCCACCTCCAGCTCCAGCTCGCCTTCGCGCTCGAGGTGCTCGACGTAGGCGACGACGACCTCGCCCAGCTGCAGGTCCAGCAGGCTGACCTCCTCGCGCAGGACGACAGCCATCAGCAGGTCGAACGGCCCGGCGAAGACGTCGAGGTCCAGATCGAGGTCGAGGTCGAGCACTGCCATCACCACAGAGCGTAGAGAGACCGCGAGACGCCCGTGAGGCCGCCGGGGCAGTTGTGCGGGCTATGCGGGAAGAAGTGCGCTCAGGCCGGGCCGAAGCCCATGCGCGCGCGGACGTCGGCGACAACCGGCTGCGCCATCGCCTGTGCCTTCCCAGCACCGAGGCCGAGGATGCGGTCGAGCTCCGCCTCGTCCGGGCGCAGCTCGGCGTAGCGCTCCTGCACTGGTTCCAGGTACTCGACCACCGCCTCGCCGACCGCCTGCTTGAAGTCGCCGTAGCCCGAGCCCTCGAATTCGCGTTCGACCTCGTCCTGGTCCCGCTCGCAGGCGACGGCGAAGATGTCGATCAGGTTGGTCACCCCCGGCTTGTTCGTCGCGCGGGCGATCTCCCGGCCGGAGTCGGTCACCGCCGAGCGGAACTTCTTCAGGATCGCGCCCGGCTCGTCGAGGACCAGCACGGTCCCCTGCGGCGTCCCGCCCGTCGTCGACATCTTCCGCTCGGGCTCCTGCAGGTCCATGATCCGGGCGCCGACCTCCGGGACCACTAGCTCGGGCACAACCAGGCACTCGCCGAAGCGGGCGTTGAAGCGGCGGGCGATCTCCCGCATCAGCTCGACGTGCTGGCGCTGGTCGTCGCCGACCGGCACCTCCGTCGCCCGGTAGGCAAGCACGTCGGCGGCCATCAGGACCGGGTAGTAGAAGAGCGCCGCCGAGGCGAGTTCGCGGTCCTTGCCGACCTTTTCCTTGAACTGGTGCATGCGGTTGAGGTCGCCGTGCGAGGTGACCGACGAGAGCAGCCAGGTCAGCTCGGCGTGCTCCTCGACGTCGGACTGGCGGAAGAGGATGCAGCGCTCGGGGTCGAGCCCGGCGGCGAGCAGGATCGCGGCGGTGTCGTAGACGCGCTCGCGCAGTTCGACCGGGTCGTAGGGGACCGAGATCGCGTGCAGGTCGACGATGCAGAAGATCGCCGGCTCGCCCCGCTCCTGGCCCTCGACGTACTGGCGAATCGCGCCGATGTAGTTGCCCAGGTGCTTGCGGCCGGTCGGCTGGATGCCGCTGAAGATGATCGGTTTGGACATGAGGACGGAGCCTAGTGTGGGGGCCGGGATGGGTGCCCCTTGCTCGGACAAACGGCGGCCTGATTAGGCCGCCGTTTTGAGTATCCGCCCGCTCGAGGGGTCACCGGTCCCGGCTCAAGGCGGGTTCGACCTCATGGCCGCACTCGCCCGCAGCGGCAGAGCCGCGGCTTGGGACGGCTTCAGCTCGACGTTTCGGGTTTTCGATGCCGAAGCCGGAGGCGATGCCGCCGAGGATCATCAGGACTCCGGCGATCACTAAGCCTAGGTGGAAGGCGGAGGTTGAGGCGTCGGCGGCGTGAGAAGTGAGGGGGCCACCGGTGACGCCGGCGCCGGCGATGGCGGCGAAGCGGGCGCTGATTACAGCGCCGAGGATGGCGATCGCGAGCAGGCCGGCTACTCGGGAGACGCCGTTGTTGATCCCCGAGGCGATCCCGACCCGGTGCTCGGGGACCGAGTCGAGGACGGTCGCGGTCAGCGGCGCCACCGTCGCCGAGAGGCCGAGGCCGAAGACGAGGATCGCCGGCAGGACGTCGGTGACGTAGTCGGCGCGGGCGCCGATCCGGAGCATCAGCAGCAGCCCGAGGCCGCCGACGATCGGGCCGATGGTCATCGGCAGGCGCGGACCGGTGCCGGAGGCGAGCTTGCCCCAGCGGGGCGAGAGGACGAAGAGGATGACCGAGATCGGCGTCGTCGCCAGCCCCGCCTCGAGCGGCGAGTAACCCGCCACCTGCTGGAGGAAGAGGCCGACGAAGAAGAGCCCTCCGATCAGGCCTGCGTAAGCCGAGAACGTGGTCAGGTTGGCGATCGCGAAGTTGCGGATGCGGAAGAGGCCGAGGTCCATCATCGGGTGGCGGGCGCGCGCCTCGTGCCAGACGAAGAGGGCGAAGCAAACGATGCCGGCGCCGAGCGGCGCCCAGACCAGCGGGTCGCTCCAGCCGTACTTCGGCTGCTCGATCAGGGCGAAGACCGGCCCGGCGAGCCCGGCAGCCGAGAGGGCGATCCCGCTCCAGTCGATGCCGTGGAAAGCGTCGGGGTCGCGGCTCTCCTCGACCGAGTGCAGGGTCAGCGCAACCGTCGCCGCGATCAGCGGCAGGTTGACCCAGAAGATCGCTCGCCAGGAGGTGAGGCCGACGAGGGCGCCACCGCCGGCCGGGCCGATCACCGTCGCGATCCCGGTCCACGCGGTCCAGGTGCCGACCGCCTGCCCGCGCGCCTCGCCCTCGAAGGTGGCGGCGACGATCGCCAGCGAGCCCGGCACCAGCAGCGCCCCGGTGATGCCCTGCAGCGCCCGCGCCGCGACCAGGACCTCGGTCGTCGGCGCGATCGCGCAGAGCGCCGAGGTGGCGCCGAACCCGATCAGGCCGAAAACGAACATCCGCCTGCGGCCGAACTGGTCGCCGAGCGAGCCGCCGACCAGCAGCAGCGAGACCAAGGTCAGCATGTAGGCCTCGACCACCCACTGCTGCCCGGAGAGCCCGGCGTCGAGCCCTTCGCTGATCGCCGGCAGGGCGACGTTGACCACGGTGCTGTCGAGGAAGACGACGGTCGAGCCGAGGATCGTCGCGACGAGAGTTAAGCGCTGCGATCGAGACACCCATCGAGTCTAAGCGGGCGCCTGACCAAGCAGGTCAAGGACGAGTGAGGGAGTGTGCTCTGCACATGACCGAGCGAGGACGCCGAGATGCGCCGTGTCAGGCGCCCGCTTCCCGCAGCTGCGCCGCGGGGGTGAAGAAGTTGCGGTAGGCGAGGAGCGTCGCCGTGAGCGCCGAGATCGAGACGCTGCCGAGCAGGGTGTAGAGGAGGATCAGCTGCAGGCGGACGGCGTCGGTGGGGCTGGCGCCGGCGAGGAGCATCCCGACCATCGTGCCGGGGAAGAAGATCAGACCGGTGGTCTTGGTCGAGTCGACCAGCGTGATCATCCCCGAGCGCAGGCTGCGCCTGACCAGCGGAGCGAGTGCCTGCGACGAGGTGGCGCCCAGGGCGAGGGTGGCCTCGATCTTCC
>Ga0157371_10002054_pt1 | contig 19771 bp, 23 predicted proteins | sample C45metaG_FD_113462 | JGI IMG/M metagenome (GOLD analysis project Ga0157371, IMG submission 113462) | Corn rhizosphere microbial communities from Kellogg Biological Station, Michigan, USA - C4-5 metaG | ecosystem: Host-associated > Plants > Roots > Rhizosphere > Soil | place: USA: Michigan...
CGGCAGTGCTGAATTTGCCGGTGGCCTATTTTTACTGCGAGGATGACGAGACGGCTCATCTGCTCCAGTGTTTTCACTGCCTGAAAAAAGATGATCGAAAACAGGTGGTCGATTTGGCTGAGAGTCTTGCTTTCAATCACTGATGTTGGGATCGGAAAGAAGTTTTGAAGTTGCTTTGCCCCAAGCTTGGGGCAAGCAGGTCGCCTTACTTTCGGTCTGCCATTCCCCGCTAATCCTGCTGCAGTCGGCTTGGTCTATGATCGTGCTTCGAACCGCTGCCTGGAATAACCCCGTTGAATCAAAAAAAGAGAGCGTCACTGGTGGAGCGTCAGGGGCTGCAATCGGTGATTGAAAACGCACGAAAGTCAGCTGAAGCAGGTTACCCGGACTTTACGGCTGACGATCCTGCAACCTTTGACGCGGACTTTATTATCGATAAAGAGCGAGAGGGGATGAGTGTCGCGCAGGCGCTTGAAGCGTTGGTGGCATTCAAGCGAATTCAGCGCTGAAGTCACGCGCCTTATCGACTGTTTTCCTTAAAGGCATTACGAGCAAACGGGGTACAAACGAAGAGGAAAGCTGAAGCAATGAACAAAAAAATGCCGATTACCCATGCGGCGTCAGTAACAGTCTTAAGTGCCTCTATAGCACTCCCAGAGGCTTCAATTTTGTGTTTGGCCAAAAAGCACTCTGCCTGATAGCTCGATAGCAGCCGGCAGTCTGTCTGATCCAGGAAGCGGTGAGTCATTGCTTCAAACTTGAATTTGCCGGCGTACGCATCAATTTCTTTGTCATACAGCGTCACTGCGGTTTGCGACGCACCGATCAGCCAGATAGCGAAGCACACCGTACTTACTTTGAATAAGCCAGAGTAGGTTGCCCGGTCAAAGATCGTAAGGAAGAGGATTTTGCCACCCGTATTTGGCGTAGCAGGTTGACCGTTTTTTAAGTCTTCGGCGGTTTTTTGCGTGTGCTGCGCACCCATGCTTTTTCCTATGTCTAGGTAGAAACCGATGAAAGTAAGCCGCTCTTTCATTCGCCACCCGTCAGCGGCACAGCTTTCTGATTAGCGTGATAGGCCGCAAAAATTTTCGCACGCTCCCCTACAATCATGAAGAGCAGAGGTTTATCCAGGGTCGAGTCGAGCTTTGCCCATTCCGTGTAATCCATTCCAGAGGGCGCCGGGTTCAATTGTGGATGAGTATGCCAGTCGCCTAGGTAATCAATACGCCCCTGGCTTTCTTCCCAGGCCCTCGTCACGGCAAGCTGATGACCAGGATCTAAACGTTCAAAACTGATCCGTGAGCTTTTGTCCAAAGGCATGGGTACTGTTGCGTGCAGGACATGAAGGGCGGCAAGGGGCGGCGGCGACAGCGCTATTCGCTTGATAGGTGGCTAGCGCCCTCGCTATGTGCCGGGCTCTCATAGGAAATGCTGTTGACGTGCCAGATGGCTTCGCCGGTAGGGGTTTGTACTACAGCTTCGGCACCTACCTCTTTCTTGAGCAGTGCCCGAGCCATGGGTGAGTCAATCGAGATGTAATCGTTGCGCCCATAAATTTCGTCGTAGCCCACGATCCGGAATTTCTTGAACTCTCCATCGTCATTTTCAACCTCGACCCAGGCGCCAAAAAACACCTTTCCCTCCTGCTCGGGGGAATAATCGACGACCCTGACGTCCTCTAAGCGTTTGCGCAGATATCTAACCCGTCGATCAATTTCTCGCAGCAGCTTTTTGTTGTACTGGTAGTCCGCGTTTTCGCTCCGATCCCCAAGGGAAGCTGCCCACGTGACCTTTTGGGTGATCTCGGGACGATATACGCGCCACAGGTGATCGAGCTCTGCCTTCAGAATATCGTAGCCACCGCGAGTAATGATGTTTGTGGTCAAAGCAGCCTCCTTTTGAAAAATCTGCATGCCTAAGGGGGCGGAGCAGGGTGCCTTAAGAGCGAAGATCAGAATCTCGTGAGGCTTGGCGAGCTTGCCCCGGGACATACGGACAAAGGCTACCATGCGAGCGCTAGCGTTCGTACTGGATAGAGATTGAGGTAGGGAAAGAGCTTGAAATACCGCCGTTGAAAAGAATGATCGATGCCTCTGAATACTCGCACCCAGGGCAACCTATCTTCTTTGCTGCCCCTTGAGTATTTGAGCTACTTACTGGCCGTAAAAATGCTGCCCTAGGAGGCTTCCCAGTAAATCTTCAAAGACCATCGACTCTTCAAGATCCAGTTCGAATGGGCCATAACCCTCGATGAAATAGGTGAGCTTTTCGTAGTTGTAATCTAGCACCTTGCTGACGACGAGCTTGCCCTTGAGGAAATGCACCTCCCCTCTACTTGCGGGGTGAAGCTCCATCATCAGATTTTTGATGTCATCCACCTCCAGTTCATATTGATGCTCATCGATTTTCAGAAGCAGGGTGTCACCACGCCACTGGATATCAGTGAACCTGTCCCGCCCAGCACTACATAGTCTGAAGGGGCTCAAAACTTCATTCGCTTTCTTGAATCTTTGGTAAAGCTCTTCAAGAGGCGGAACACCGACAAAGTCAGAGTGGATGACGTTGTTCCTCAGGTTTTTCAGCTGCTTGGCTTCTTCTACAAACACAGGCCAATATTCTGGGATCTCAGGAAGCAGAGGGTAGTCCCCCAGCATCTTCTGAACGATGTGCCCAAGTGGTTGCTGAGGGGCAATTCCTGACTTTCGGTGGACATAGCTGACAATGGATTTTTCGAATTCGATAGCTTCAAAGCGCAAGTCATCAACGGACGGTACTCCGTAGCCGGGTAATTCCTTGTAATTTATTTCACTGAGAACGTTCACATTTTTCTTGCGGCGTAGGCGTTCAAACATCTCGCTATCGGTTCCTTCGTCAGGTTGGGTCTTGGGGGGTTACAAGTAGCCTTAGCCAGCAGGCTCAGCCATCCTCGAATGACATGTATCGAGGTCTTGATCAGGGCGGGATCGGTACTGCCAGGATATTTACGGCTCGCTTTATCCCACACCCATAGCGCCACTCCGAATTGGAATGGCGCTGGGGCGCTCTTCTACTAAGCAGGTGACAGCGGTTTGGGCGCTACTGGTTTACCAGGAATAGAGAGCGTCTTGAATGTCTCGATTTTCTCTGACTCCAGCTCCTTCAGGATCGTCTCTTTCGCATCGTTCTTGTCAATCGACTTGCCTGTATTGTCGAAGCTGATCTGCTTGATCCGTAGCTCGATTTCGCTGTCCTTGTTCTGGCCGGCAGAGAATTCTGGGAAGCCAAGGGAAATAACGCAGTTGCCATCGAGGCCCGACGTGCTGAAGCGGAACTTCGCGTCTAGGCGATGCAAAAACAGGCTTGGCCGATAGGATGTATTGGAGAGAAAATCCGAATGCTCCAGACTGAATCCCTTCAGATCCAGATTGCGAATTTTCTCTTTCATCCAGCCCAAATCGGTAGGAAGTAGGTTGTCGGGATCAGGCGCTATCCCCATGTCCACGACCTCGATAAAGGAGATGGCCACCAACTTGCTGTGCTGAGTCAGGCCCAAAAGATATTTGAATCTGTTTTCGTTGGTGAAATCGCAGAAACGGATAGCTGTGACCGTCTCGTTCTCGTCGATTTGCTTGACTGATTTGAAGTGCGAGACAAGGTGCTTGGACATCGCTTTGTTCGTGGCTCTTGTCTCTGGCGCGGTATGCGTACTGATCAGGATCAGTTCATCCTGAGCCTTGTTTTTCTTGATCTCGATTGACCCTTTGAAGGTCTTGTGCGAATCCGCCCAGCTTTTGGATCGATCAATTCGCTCAAGGAGGTAGTCCATCCTGATGGTGTCGAGGTCTTTGTTGACTGGATAGAAACCAGGCGTGCCCAGTACCTTGAAATTCACAAAGTCGAGATCGAGGAGTTTGTTTACGTCGATCGAGTCGGGAACAGAGTCGAGCAGCGTGTCTTCTCCTTGCCATTTGATGGTTTGGGTGGTGATTTTCGGATTGTCTTCCTTCGTCGTATAGGCAAGTTGAAGCTGAGAGAATTCGCTAGGCCTGATCAGGGACAACGTCAGGGCAGGGATAGACTGTTCCTTTTCCTGACTGTTGATGAAGACGCCCCGACTTTTCAACACTGTCTTAATATCAGCTGCACCGATGTAGGGTTGGGCCAGGTAGGTGCGCAGAGCCTCACCTTGCGGCAGTATTGAGTCAATATTCTGATTACTCACTGTATCAACCTCTGAAATCTGCCTGGTAAGACTCCACATCTACTATGGAGGCGAATTCTTTGTTCGCGATTGCCAGCTTAGCAATATTCGCGATTTCCTCGTGTTCAACGTAGTTGAAGTCAGGGAAGGCAAGCGTGACCTTATGTGGAAATTCAAGGGCAATCACCATCGAAAATCCGATCATGCGTTTCACTGCTTCCTCGCTGAAACCATCCTGGCAGCAGATGACCAAATGCTTCTTGTCATACTCCTGAACGAAGAAAGGGATGAGGCCGCTGTTGAGATATTCGGGGGGTAAAATCGGGCCGTTAGTGAGCCTCTGGATGGGGCTGACATTCTTCCCTGTGGAGGGATACAGGAAGCTTACATTCTCAGCTCCGAATGTGTTTCTAACGTAGGTGATGGTGTCGAACAGGAAGCTCGCGCGGTAGTTGTCGACCACATAGATGGTTCCATAATTGGAGTCATCAAGTTTGCGCGAGCCTGCGACCTGACTGATCACATCTGCCTCGGCATCTGATTTTGCGCTGAGCCAAAAAAGGACGCCTGCGATCGCTTGGGAGCTTGCATCGGTGTAACCCGAATTGATGGACTTTTTCACGGTCGAGCGATTGAAGCATTCGACCGTTGTCGCCAGGTCGACAAAGTGTTCTTTGAATTTGGTTCCCGGTGAGGTGGGGTAGGGCACGCTCGAAAACTTGGACGAAATGACCATGTGCTTGAGCACGCCATCCTCAAGGGGGGACAGGCAACTGAAGATGAAATCCGCCCCATGCGTCTGCCTCGGGTTCTCGGACGTGCTGTGTGGCTTTGGCTTGACGCAGTCGATGCTTGTTCCTTTGAGTGCTGCTTTCCATCCGATGAGGTTGAGCAGAGTCTCAACAACGTGTTCCCCACGTTCACCCAATTTCTTTGACCATTCGCCCATCACAAGTCCTTTATAAGTCGAGACGCACCAATCCTATGTGGGCCGAACGCTACGGAGTCTGAGCGGTGATGTCTAGTGGCACTTTGTCCTCGAAACTGAAGCACAGCTTTGCGTACTGCGGTTTGCTGAATATTTAACTGATAGACGGCACGCCGGCATTTCGCTGGTGAGCCTGTCAGTTACTCTGCTTCGACAGTTATCCGGGTTCTGAGTCTATTCAGTTTCTTCATCTATTCAGCTTCAGTGTCTGGGTGAAAAAATGTGCTCCCTTTGGTCTCAACCTCTTCAAGCTGGAAGTAGCGTCCAGCAATTTTGAGCGCAGGGAACGCCTGGCACACTGCATAGGGCGTACTGTACTGGGTACTGATGCCTTGAACGTTGAAAACCACTAGGCCCGCTGGATAGCCATTTCTTTCCTCGCGAAGGTTGTGTAACGCCCCTGAAAGCTCTCCATTCGCTTCGGCGATTTCAACCACAATCTGTTGCAGTGTTGCGATTGTAGAATCGATAACCTCTGTGACGAATTTGCGCTCTCGATGACCTCCGAAGCCCGACGCATTTGCAGATCCAATTCGATTCAGCGTGATGTGGGCTAGAGTGACAAGTTCCATGACCATGTCCTTGAGTGGTGAGTAGAAGGCCTCTATCTCGTACCAGAAATGCGGGCGATCTGCCAGGAGTCATCTGGCTGTTTGCCGGCTTTGGGGTATGGCTCTGCTAGGATGAATTCGTCGGCGGCTTTGTCTGAACTGACAAATTACCTCTCGCACCATTGTGTTCAGATGGCTCAAAGCAGCGGCCCGGAAACTCAAGGAGGGATCATGCCCAAACCTAAATTGCCACCTGAGTCTGAGGTCGTGACCTGGCTGCAAAATCTTATCGAAAACGACCAACTGCTCGAAAACATTCAGGGCCAGGAAATTATCACCTCTATAACAGATGCGATCGGGCAGGATTTTTTCATTCCATCCTTTGGCATCGATTACATCTCTCGACGTGCCTCGGCGGAGGCTGCCGGGCACGTGCTGGGCCGCCTAGGATTGCTGGAGATTGTTTCAATCAACACCAGCATCTCGCTCACTAAAGGTGAAGTGCTGCGCCCCGACATTCTCTGTTTCAATCCCGAGTCAAAGACACTCGTGGTTTTTGAGGTCAAACGAGCGAGCGAGACTGAGCGGCAGACCGTTACCGAGCTTGCAGGTTATGAGCAGGAACTGCGGAACCTGCTTCCGTTCCTGGGCAATTTCGACATTTGTTTTGTCGTGGTGGCTGCAGACTGGTCGACGCTACTGACACACGCAGTCGGTAGCATGAATGCATGGTCAGGCAAGCAATGCTTGGCGCTCAAGCTGGTGTCTACTGAGTCCTCATTTGCGCTGCTGGCCCATCTGCCCGAAGCATGGCATCTCACCGGTAGCGTGAGACTGCCACCGGAAGCATTGCCCTCGATCGATCTGTACCTGGTCGAAAAATCACCGGATGCCATCGACGATTACGAGGATGAGGGAACTGGTGATGGGGCTGGCGCTGGATGGGCAGAGGGGAATGGCACTGACGAACGACTGCCGCCACGTTTAGTGATCACCGCAATGGACATCATTGCTCGTGCTGGCGATAGGGCAGGATCACACGGTTTCATGATGCTATGGCGGGATGTCAATGGTCACGAGCGAGGGCGGTGGTGCATCACACTGTGCGCCATCGACCCCTACTCAATGTACGCCTGGTGCAAGGAGCACGGGTTGCCACAACGTGATTCTGAGGCTTCTTTGTTTCTGGACAGCCGCAAGGCCGATATTGCAGGTCAGACGCCTGCCACAATCTACGACCTTGCCAACGCCGCCTACCCGATTCTGAAGGAGCAGTTTGAGCCTGAGTTCAGCGGAGACTTTTGTTGGCAAATGAAGGCTCGGCAATATCGTCTGAAAGGGGTGCCTACTAGGTTCGAGTTCTGGGGTAGTCTCGGACAACACGCGCGCGAGATCGTCTGTAGCCCGGCTGTGCGGAACTGGTACATGCCCTATATGAGCCACAACCAACTCGACTGGACAGACCCTGCCGTTGCGATGCCATTGGTGGAGAACCTGTCGGCGGGAGTGCCGTTCCCAAGGGGGACAATCAAGTGCAGTGATGCCTTCCTCGTGGGCCGGGCGCTGGGTGATCTCGCCCTGGCCGCCTTCAATGCAGCTCCCGACAAAGAGCATGCAGCGAGAATTGAGCCCATGGTTGAGTGGGCACAGTTGGAGGCGCTGCGTTATGCGATCGAAATGAAGCAGATGTATGACGTGACGGAAGAAATCGTCACTCCAATACCCATGCTGTCCAATGACCCGTCGAAAAGACTTCAAGCGACAGAGGATCTTGTGAATTGGGTGCGGACGGATCTGATCAGTGATCGGCATCCGTTCCACCAGGCGTGTTTTGATCTGGGATTGCGGGAAGCAATGCTGTTCAGGTTATCCGAGGAGGGAAGCATTGATTGCGTTCCTCCTGATCGACCACACGAGGCGGCCGTGTTAATTCGGCGCATCCTGAAAGGGGCGATTCTGCGGATGAAGGGCAGTCAGGGTCAGCTTTTACAGTCTGCGGAGTATCTCGATTTCGAAGAATACTTGGCCCTGCATTCAGCTTCTTGTGTAGACGAGCAGGGCGACGTCGACGGCGTGCGGCTGGACGCGGCGCTTGGTGAGATTCCAGATCTTGAGCTTCTCAGAGCGTTTCCCGGCACACTCGTAAAAGGGATCGATTCAATCGTTCCTGTCGTTCTTCACACCGTTAGCCCAGCGTTTCCCGTGACTGTCGATTGGGAATGGCTGAAGTCTGGGGTGAGGGCGTTGTTCGAATCGGGAGATCATCGCCCCGCAGTTATTTTCAGCCAGGACGGCACGGTTGGGACTGGTCGGATGATGGGGATCGGCAAATTTCTCTCGCCAATCACGGATCCTAGCGTGGAGGTCTATCTCCTCGATGAGTCGTCTGCAAGAAACATTGCCATGAAAATGACATGGGAGGAGGTCAAGGATTTCTACACTGAACGGAGCGAAGGGATCGCGTGAGCACCTGCTGCTCATTGGGTTCTGCGTCAGCAGGGAGCGAGCTGATCTTCGAACGCCCTCTAAGGTTGCAACCTAGCGTCCGAAAGGCGAGAAGGGGGCACGGTCAACGTTAAAGCCGTGCATTGATCCATTCCCAAACGTTCTTGCTTAGCCACCCTTGGTGTTCTGCATTGTTGAGTTTGGTGACAAAAATGCGGTCATTGGCGTCAAGCTTGAGTCGAAGGTCGTCAGAGATCTGGTTCGCCGTGGCGGTGCTGGCAAGCCATCGAACAGACTCCAAACCAGCGTCGCTGACATTTGGATAGCGATCCAAGTGTTGTATGAAGGCTTGCCGAGCTTGGGCGTAGTTACCACGCTCCTTGTTGAGGTTCCATGTCACCATATAAACAGCCATTGATTACTCCTTGTTGAGCCGAGGAGGCTTTGCATCAGAGGACGCGCTCGCTCAGCAAGAACTGCAGTTATTCTGGCGCTGGCTCGGAACGTATTCCCACTTTGGACTCAATTCACCTAGTTCCACATCCTCACGGCCTAAGACAGTCTCACGTTTTATAGGTCGGTGGTGGCGGCCAATTGCCAAGGCTGTTGGCTCTCTTATGGGGATGCGCTGGCAGGTCATTGCGCAATTTTGGGTGGCAATATGGTCAGGCATGTATGTGATCGATGCCGATGATCGTTTAAGCCGGCGTTTGTCTCGGCAATAGACGCGTGTAGGGTAATGCGAAGGAGGGGCGCAAGTACCAACGCATGAACCGGTATTGAAACGGCAGCCGACGGGAACGGGGGCACACATGCGCCCCCTTGACGTCCTTGTCAGGGGGGAGACCCGGTCATTGTTTCTGGTTCCGTTCAACCTTCCTGAGGGGCAGGCACTTCAGGGGCTGCTGCATACAAGATGGCTAAAAGCTCATCTGGGGTGACGATCTTCACGTTGTAATTCTGAGCATAACGCTTGCGTTTGGATGGGTGGAAAATCGAACTTGTGCCCGCTCCTGCGCCTCGGTCGTTTGTGCAAAAATACTCAAGTCCGTAACCGTACGCCGCAGCCAGTGCATCACCATCCATCCATTCGGCGACGCCTTGTGCGAATTTCTTTTCCGTAATCGAATCGTCTTGTAGGGCGGACACTAACCCGTTCTGTGGGTTCTCCAGCATCGCCATCAACGCTTCTTTCCCGCATCCAAGAGACTCTATGTACCTCGCGCACTTGAAGCTTCTATCAAGTCGGTCTTGGAGAGGCAGCTTTTCTGGCGCTTTGTACTGGTCTGCTAGCTGATGGCGTGGTGCTCCGGCGCGAGGTAGATGGACGAAGCGAAACCCAAGCACAACCGCTTTCTTTACGGTTGTCTCAAGGTACTCCGGTATTTCTGCTGGCAGGGTGCCCGGGGATTCGTGTTCTACCGTCTTATCCACGGATATTGTGATCGAAGGCTTGTAGCGTTGGAGGTAGGCCTTTCGCCCCTTCTTGGGAATGGCTTCCAGATTCACAATACCTTCAAAGAAGAAGGGCCTGATCGCATCCTTGCTGATTAGAACTTGAAGGGCCTGGATAGCGGGAGTCGCGACGGCGCGTTTGGCTTCGTCCGCCACTTGTTCCCAAACATTGGAGTCGAATGCTACGGTTGTGCTCATGTGCTTCATTCCTTGAGATATTGAAGGGGATCTAGCGCTGCTGAAGCGGAGTAGATACGACTTCCGATGGTTATGCTCCCCAAAAAAGCTACTATTACTGAGCGAGTGAGTGAGTACGTGGTCTCTGCCCACAAGGTGAGTAGTTGGGCATACTTTTTAATCGGTGTTTTCCGCACTCAACCCCTCATCTGACTCCTCCAGCGCCATCCCTCGCTTCACCGAAGTCCCAGAAGTCGCCGCACGTGTGGCCGGCCACGAAAAACGCCCGTCAGCCCCTCCAGCACGCCCTGACCCCGTCGATCCCTCGCAGCGATATCTGCCGCCATGTAGTAGCATCTCGACCTTATTTCTGGGCGAGTCGACTTGATGGATAAGCAATCTGAATCAGCACAATCGTGGGAGATGGCACTGGTAGCGGTCGCACAGCGCCAACTCAAGTACCTTCGCGAGCTTGATGCCGATCAGAGCGGTGAAACTGAAAACTCCGATGTCCACAGCGCCCTGAGCGGCCTGTGCGCTCTGACAGACCTCGCGTATGAAGAGAGTTTTGAGTTTTCCGAAGTTGCCCGAACCTCTCTGCTACGTATCAACGATGACGCAATGCTGGTTATGCGGGAGCGTGCAGCTGGGCCTCATGCCCGGGCTAAGGCGTTGGGCAATCCACAAGAGGAAGCTGCAGTTGCTGTGTATGACGCGATCCTGATGAACGTACCTGGCCTCGCTGCGGGCGAGACTACAGGCCAGGCCTTGGCTCTCTCGAAGGCCCTGTATCAAACGATCGTAGAGCATTGTGGTGAGCGCCCCGGATTTGATGCCGCGAGCAGTGTGATCTGTGTGCAGGATTACCGGGCTATGCTGCTTGCGGGTCGACCCACAATGAAGCTCTAGACCTGCACTGAGCATTACGCGTGGACTTTACTGGGACTTTGCCTGCAATGATGAGCTCATGAAGTGTCATCAGGGTAAGTTCGCCGGTTTCCTGTTCGACCTCGACGAAGACGTCCCAACCGTGCTTATCTGCATTGCTTTTATTGGCGGTCACTCCATCGACGGAGCAGAAGCCCATAAAAAATGCTCGCCACCCGCTCCTATATCACCCATAAAATCCTCTGGCTTTCCCTCTTATCCAATGTGCTTTCTTCATCTGAGTCGCTGGTTGAAGGCTTCCAGTTATCCCAATCGCGTAATCCCATCTGAGCCATACAGTTCCTTTCGCTCTTGATCCTGTTGTCTGCGTAGTCGCGGATGATAGGCATAGGCCGGTGGCCAAGGTTTAAGGATCGTGAAGACGGGAAGGGTGAATATAGCTAAGGCTAGATACAGGTAAAACGGCACTTCATACCCTCTGGCGAGCCACAGGATCAGCGTCTCAGTGCCAGACGCATAGCCTGTCCAAATATTTGTAGTGATCAACAACAGCAAGCCAATGATGAGAGTCGAAGCTTGTTGCTGATCGTTCAGTCTGCGAATCCAGAGGGAATTCTTTTCACGATAGATCGCCATGAGGAAGTCATCGCTCGTCCGTAATGCTTCCGTGTGCAAATAATGGAGCGATACCTCGCCAGGCTCGGCGCCACGCTCCCTGAACGCACTGAAGAGGAAATTGGGCGAAATTTGGATGATGATTGCCTTCAAAAGCCCTGAAAGCAGCGGGATGACGAACGAAACGGTGAGGCCGAATCCTGCTACAGCCAAGAGGAGGGCGCCAATCGATTCCCATATCTGTGTGCTGCCCGTAGTGATCGACAGCAAATTCTTATGAAGAAACCAAGCTAGCACCGCATCGGCATACAGAGCGATGTAGATCAGCTGGATACCCCATTTAAACTCCCAGGCCTTTTCTATCAAGCCAATGGAGATAGCTTGAGCAGCATCGACCTTGCTTTTGCCTTGAGCTTCTTCTGTCATTCCAATCCCTTTTACGTATCTGCGTGTTAATAGAAGGTTCGTCCGGTACACGCTATGAGCGACGTGCTCGTTGAGGCGCTGCGGCACCCTCCCTGGGTCACCATTGGCGTGGGATAGGGGGTAGAGCGTAATCACGCCTGACCATGAGGCTTCTCCTAAACAAGCATGTGGTTAGCGCGCCTCAATCAGCTCACTTGAAGAAGGGGAGGGAGGCCGCGCAGGAGAAACAGTGGGGATGCCAAATCCAGCCTTGTTTTTCCTGGCAGCTGCGGCGTTGAGGTCTACAGGATTAAGGTGAGCCAGGCTTATCTTAAGACCGAACTTCTTGAATACAGCGTCTAGGGTTGCGACAGTCGGGTTGCCGCTGTCGACCTCCAGCTGCGACAGAGTCCGCTTTGAAATTTTGCAGGCCATCGCGAACCTCTCTTGGCTTACGCCCAGAACATTTTCACGAAGTCGCTTAGCGGCGCCGCCGAGTGACAGTTTCCCCTGGGCGACCTCCTCGGCCACTGCTTGAATGTAAGCCTTGCGCTCTTCTAGAGTCATCTCCTTCACATCAACCCCCATTCTTTCAGGCGTATTCATGTTGAGCGGAATGCTCTCGCGTGGCGCATTATAATGCACTGACGCATGATAAGTGGCAGGGTAGCGGCGCATTAAAATGCGCTGATCGAATGCACATCATCTTCTCGGTACTTGTAAAAATGAACGGCTTGCCAGTGGGCGCCTTTTCACATTCTACGTTGCTGATGACGTTGGCCCCCTCATATCCCGGGTGTGGCGAGGATTATGGGTGATGTATGTGCCGCAATGTGTACATTGCAGGGGCCGGCGCCCCAGTCCCTTTTGGTGCGTCAATCCCAGCTAACTGCTTGCACAGCGTTTTGCTCCATCCTCAAACTGGTCAAAAGGCCAGTATTGGTCAGAAGCATATAACGACCGAAGCCCACAAAACTGAATGCCAGATGCAAGTCGGCATACGCGAGAGCGCTGAGGAAGCATGGGAGGAAAACTATGAGGGGAGAGCGCATGAACACATCGGAACTAATAGCCCTGAATGACCTGCTGCACAAGGAGTGCGGCTGGCTAGTCGAGGTAGGTGTCTCTCCTGTCGACGGGGAGGAGTTTTCCCGTGTCTATGAGGCTTTTCTCGATCACACGCCAGCAGATGCAGACAGGCCGAACCCGGAGCCCACCCGGGGTATGTTTGTGGGGGTGATGCCCATCTGCACAACGCTTGGAGCATTCATAGGCAGCGGTGCCCTATGCCAGTACTACTATCAGAAGGGGCTGAACGCACGCGGCAATGCGCAGACTTAGCTCAACCGCGCTTCCTGAGCACCCTGCGTACCCCGCATGCCATACATGCGTAAGCGTTCTGTTAACTCACCTTCCGACTCCAGCAATAAGGGTAATGGTGCCCCCCCCGTGTTTTTTAAGTGGACGCGATCACCCTATCGCCAAGATTCCCATGTGCCAACGAAGCTCTAACTCTAAACTCTTCAAGGCCGAGGTCGTGCAGGAAAGCCCCCGAGCGCCACCGACTGAGCTGAGACGCAAAATCGCACCTGCGCGCCAGCCTCTTCTCCTCAATTAGATAACGGTTATTACACCCCAGCGCATGACCTGGGCCAATCACGGTTAACTGAAATCGAGATGAGCAACGAAGCCGCACCTCGACGACATTGGCTTATTCGGTAGTTGGTGGCTCCCCGCGCTTCAAGAAAGAAATAACCTCCTCCTCACGCCAATCAGGAGTTTTAATAAACAAACGATGAATTTTGATGCCATTACACTCAAATGTGTGCTTGAACTCATAGCCGTCCTGAGCCCCCCTCATTTGGTTGCACCGATAGCATTCGCACGGGCCATAACCAAATTTTTGTGTGACCGTTTCGCCCAATGCAAGGTATTCCGGTGGAACGTTCTCAGCGCTTGACTCCACCTCGACAGAAAAGGAGAGCTGTTCTGCACCGGCATCGGTTTTTGACCGCAAATATCGAGGCTTAGTCAGATTACACAGCAAAAGGGAGGCATGAATCGGACGTTGAGTATCCTGTGGCAATGCTAACGAGAACTTAATCAAGTGCGACTGAATGTCGATATTGGAACAAGCTTTGTGCTTGGCCAGTTCAACTGCAGCGGTTGAACACACCTCGGGAAATGTACCCTCTCTCACGAAAACCACCAACGCCGCATGGTCATCGTACGGTGTAGCATACTGGCACATTTGAGAAATGGCCGCGTACAGCGCAGCAGGGCCCTTCCACATTTTACACTCGACGACCAGAATGTGCCCCGCAGTGTTGCCCTCGCTGTTTGCCCGACTAACGATAATGTCACCGTGCCCTTCACGTGCATGTGTTTCAGCAGATGCAAGAAATCCCGACCTTTTAAGCTCTAAAACCAGCTGGGAACGGAGACTGTTTTCATCTGCTTTGCTATGAAGCTGGACATCTTGTTCCCATTCACGAGCGTGCCGCTGTATAACGTCCATAGGGGTAACACTGCGTAACAGCCGATAGGCTCTGGTAGATTCTAGCTGGGCCAGAAACTGCTTAACTCGCTGAATATCTCCCCACTGCTCAACATATTGCGTCAACATATATTGAGCGGTGTAATTATTTTTATAATTAGATTCAAAGTCTCCTTTCGCCTTTAAATAGAGGGCGTCATACAGTTCTTTATTCGGAAGCTCACCACTAACCTTTTTCACATATTCATCCAGCAACATGCTGCTGCCTACATATTGAGTATCTAGGGCGCCCAATAGGCCTCTAACATACATCACCCCATCTGCATAAAGATCTCGTATGGGAGAATGGTGACCCAAATCAGACTGAAATTCCTGTTCCTGTTTTAGATGTATCCACTGATTGTAATGAGACTTAAATTTATTTCTCAGAACTTCCATCGCTTTCAAAATTTCTTTGGATTCCATTTTAAACCCTTAACTATTATTTCCATTTGAAGCCTTACGGCAGCAACTTAGCTTGCTGCTGCCTGGCCTGTTCACGCTGGGCCGCACCGGCAATGCATTGTTCAATGAACTGAAGTTCTTGAGCGGCCTCGACGGCGTCCTTTTCCAGAACCTTCAAGGCCGCAATATGTTTGTCTTGTACCTCCTGAGGCGCTCTGGCTAGGTCTAGCAGCTTTCTCTGGCCTCTCTCAATTTTGTCGTTGACTTCGGCAAGGTATTTTTCTCTGGACTCCTTTTTCGTGGCGGTGAAGAGTTGGCATTCCAGGAAGCGAATAGCGTCGTAAATTCTCAAGACCTCACTGCTAGTCTTCGAGTGTACGAAGTTCAAACTACCCTCATTGAACGCATGGTGCTCTTGGTTCTGCCCGCGCCAATTCACCAGATCTTTCTTGACGAAATCGAAGTGTGACAAGTTGTAATCAATAAACGGTACAATCAAGTCAAACGTATGTTCCAAGCTGACTTGCAGATACATGCTATTTTTGAGCTGGGCCTTGTTGAAGTTCGCGGTGACTTTCACACCTTTCTCGATGCAGAACTCAAGCACCATGGACTCAAACCAGATACGGCAGTACAACAACGCCTGGCGAACGTCGAAGACCGACAGCGCCACTTGTATCTTCTTCTGAAAGCCACCCGCATGATCGATCACCACGATGCCCTTATTTGTGTAGCTGAGGACATGGTTCGAATGCTGATCGCGTTGAGGATGCCGGTCGGCAATGATGCAAAAGCGCTCCCAAAACAGACGGTCATGGGTGGTGACCACCATCTGGATGCGGCGTAGGTAGGCGTCGTTGAAAAACAGATCGATGATATTGGATCGGTGATCCGTGTCGATGGCATTCACGACATCGTCGAACACGATTAGCGGGAAATTGTTTTTCTCGGCCATCGCCAACAGGATTGATAGACCCAGTGCCCGCAGATGCCCTTCGCTGAGCACTGCGAATGCATCAACCGAGGATCCATCCACGTTGGTAATCCTGATCCGGTAGCCATCAGTAAGCTTCTGGAAACTCAGTGTCTGAATCTGCTCATGGTCGTCGTCATGGTTATTAATTGCCCGGTAGTACTCGGCAGCCTTGGCTTCGATCCCGGTGATGCGGGCTTTTTCGAGCTCTAGCTTGTAGTCCAGCAGATCGCTGTAAAGCGTTCGATATTCGGTCACCAGATCTCTAAGCAACTGGTTGAAGTGCTTATTATCAACCGCATCATTGATCAGCACTGTTTTCTGCCCTATCAGCTGCGCCATATTGAGGTTGGCGGTTTTGAACTCAGTTTCCGCCCGAGTTTTGCTCTCGAATAGTCGCTTCAGCAAATCATCAACTTTCTTGAGCCGATCCACCTGGGTATCGAGTCGGGATGCCTGAGTTTCTGCTTGGCCAACCTCCAACCGTCGGCGATCACAAGCTCGCAGATAGGCTTCGATCAGACCGGTATTTGCGTCACACAGCTTCAGGAACGAGTTGAGGGCGGACGGTGCCACCTGCGAGCGATCGGTAGCCGCATGAAATTCAGCAAGCATTCCCACCAAGTCATCCATGTTCAGTGGGCAGGGAATGTCGACATACTCGTTGCGCTGTATATCATTGATCCCCGTTGCGATTTTTGAAGCCCATAGCGCAATACGAGCATCATTCCGTTGCCTGGATTGCTCCAAGGACTCCAGAGCGCCCAGCACTTTGAGCTGCTCACGCGCCCTCTCGAACGGGTTCATGACAACCTGATCGAGAGGGGTCAGGCATGCTGGGCAGGCTTCCCCTGCATGTTGTTCGATAGCCTCCAGCGCGTCGAAGATAGCGCGATAGTTGATCTCGCTAGCCCTATCCAGCAAGGCGCTCTCGATGCCAGCACGGCGACGGAGTAACCGCTTGGCAATGGCACAAGTACGCCAGACTTGCTTCTCGGGAATAGCAACTGGGGCTTTGGCTGCCCGCAGTCGTTCGGCTCCACGAATATGCATGTCTATCGATTGGCGCAGTCGCTTGACCTTAGGACGAATCTCAAAGTCCTGATCAAGTCGCAGACCCAGCAGCTTACAAATCTCGGAGATCGATCTCTGCAGGTCATGCTTGTGTCGGCGCCGCACCTGCCCGAGTTGTGCCCGATCACGCTCCAAAGCAGCCAGGGCCTCAGCTTGGTCGGCACGCATAGAGGTTTTAAGCGTGAAGCTTTCAGGACGGACAAATCGGGAAATGACTTCTTGTAGTTCTTCTAAACCGAATAGGGTGGCCAGCACATCACCTTCGCCGCTGCCTGTGTCCTTGGAACCCAATAGCGAGAATTCTTGAAGCCGGTTTCGGTCGATGAAGCAACTCGACCAACTGATGCTCTGATCGACCTTGCCCCCGTCCTTGCCCACGAGCATCAACTGGGGCTTGATCTCTCCCCGTGAGATGTACTCTTTAACCTTTGTCTTGCGCCTGGCAGCTTCCTTGATGTCTCCAGTGGTGCCTAATTCCAACGCTTCACACAGGGACGATTTGCCGCCTCCATTGGGCGCGTAGAAGATGTTTTTCAGTTTGCTGAAACGAATGAAATTGCCCTTGTCGTCAGAGCCGAACTCGCCGAATCCACGGAAGTTTTTTACGCGAAGGTAATCCAGCGCACCTAGGCCAGACGGTGGGATCCGATCCAGTTCAGGCCTGTTATCGAGCACCCTTTTGAAACGCGAGGCGACACGCTGATAGTCGCGACCCAGCAGTTGATCTGCTGCTGCCGTGATGTGGGCTTTAATGTGATCGGAATAGCGCCCCTTTGTCTGGTTCGCTTGGTACATGCACCAGAGGAGGATGAGATAAGCCTCGTTTCGGCCTTCAAGATTCTGCCTTGCAAAACTCAACAGATACTGACTCATCGCGCTTCCTCCCTGATGCGCACCAGCGTAACCGGACTGAAATCACAAAGCCATTACCATGCTCTTGGAAGGCGTTGATAGGGCAGACTCCAAAGATCATAAAGCTCAGTGGGGCAGTAACAGTGGCCGCCAGCGCTATTGCAGGAGGACAACTCCAATAAACCTAGGGTGGCTCACACTCTAGTTATTGACGAAAACGGTAACGGGCGGCGGCGATCATGAGCATGATCCAGTCGGCGCGCATGAATGGGGCAGGATCCGCATGTCTACCCACATGCCATGCGCGCTCAGTCAACTCCCAAAATTCTTCTCTTCTTGATTTCACTTCGCCATCATATGAAACTCTCCAGAACACATCCGGAATAAGGGTTTGAGAGTGAAGGTTGCGAGACACCCCGTAACACGTAAGCCAGTAATCATTTCTGGGTACCGAGAGGAGTTTGGCCCTTCCCATCGAGGCACGACCAAGCTGTCTCGGCCTGCTGCTACCTGTCCTACATGCCATCAGTCACTGCTTATTCGGGGTGAGAATGGCCCCCAGGATCGACAGACCTTCGCACATTTCCCCATTGCCGCAGATAGGCCGGAGGTATTTTGTCCGATCAAGCTGGCAGGGAAGTACAAATACTCCGTGCTTTGCCCGGTTGACCACGACCCGGTTCTCGCCAAGCAGTTGAGAGATAGTTTCTTTAAAAACTGGAAGGTGCACTGGCGCCGCTTCATGCGTTACGTCGGGTTTGCAGACGTGAATGATTTTATTGATGTCTTGAAGGTTGCTGACAAGGCGAACGTGTGGGGCTATCGAGCGATCAAAGAGCACGAAGTGATCGTTGCGCTTATGCTAATCAGTGATTTCAAGCCAGTGCTGGCAACAAAGTCGGGGTCACCCAAACAGTTGCAGGTCGCGGAGGCAGTGAGCGCTCCTACGCCCGCCGCTCATTCACCACTGCTCCAGCAGCTACCTGAGGAGCCCTTGAGAAAGAACTGGATCAGGTTCTGGTTCGAGTCGCAGGCGAAGAGTTTCGAGGATTTCTGGAATCTCTCACCGGAGAATAAGGTGATCATTCGGGTGGAATATGCTGTTCCGGAAAATGAGACCAGGTTGGATCCCGACTATTTGGATTCTTTCAAAGTCATCGATGTGTCCTACGATTACTTGGCTCATCGCAAGCCCGGAGACGACAAGGTGGTTGCTCTCGTCGAAAGACGAATGAAGTGGGCCTTCAAAAAATACCTAGGCGAGTAGCAGTACCTGAGCGAGTAACTGTCCGCCGCCGTTGAAAGGGGAGAGCGATTCTTTGCTGCGCCATGCTGGGCCGGCAGTCGTGATTTTAGCCCGGTCTACGGGCCCGTCTTGGCCTTCGAGCTTCGATCCTGTGCGGCTGCGCGCTCTGCTTGCCAGCCAGCAACAGCTCGCTCAATGAATGCATTGCCTGAGAGCTCACGGGATCGCATGCGGACAGCGTCGATCGCATCCTGCCTTGATTGCAAGTTTTTGGCGCCTCATCGCTGTTTCACCCTCTCAGAGGTAGCGCAAGCCCTGAATAGCCTCGATTTTCATATCGATGCAGCGTCCTCGGAAGCCGAACAGCTTTTGGCTGCCTGGCTGCCAGCCGCGAATGCGTCAGAACTACTATGACAAGCTGGAGGAGTTATTGAGCGCGGCAATTCGATAACGTGTCAGCACTGACAATTCGGGAAAGCAGCTACCTGTATTGATTGCAAGGTTGACTTGCGAGGATAGCTTGCAAGGTTGATTTGTGAGCGGGATCTGAAGGCCGGAAGCTGGTGATGAGTTTCAGCCTTCTTCGTCCGGAAGGGCTTTTTATAGCGACTGAATTCTGTGTTCTGGCTTGCTAAGTCGGGTGAGGTTTTTGATGAAAAGCACTAGTTTTGTACAGGACAGCTATTGCGTCAGGTAGTCTAAGTGAAAATATTTTGGTGATAAATCAATTTATTTTCACTCAAAATAGTATGTTTTTCTGAGTATGGGTACTATGCTAAATGGCCCGGATTTAAAGGGTTGCGGGGAAGATAGTATGGGGAGTGAGGTGCTTGCTTGTATTCGGCGTTTTCCGAGCGATCGCCCTGTGCGGCGGCCTCGCTGACTGACTGTGTCACCTGCGGCCGCCGAACATGCCAGAGCTCATGAAACTCGGCCCGCATCCGCGCTTCACCTTCGGGGGTGATCAGCGCGGTGCCA
>Ga0157371_10002055_pt1 | contig 19755 bp, 18 predicted proteins | sample C45metaG_FD_113462 | JGI IMG/M metagenome (GOLD analysis project Ga0157371, IMG submission 113462) | Corn rhizosphere microbial communities from Kellogg Biological Station, Michigan, USA - C4-5 metaG | ecosystem: Host-associated > Plants > Roots > Rhizosphere > Soil | place: USA: Michigan...
GAATTCATTGAAGGCGGCCGCGTTGATCAGGTGGATGGCAAAGCCCATCGATACGCCGACGGCAATCGCCGCAATCGCCACCAGCGCGCGGACCGGGTGCGCACGCCACTCGCCGAGCAGCAGCCAGCGCGTGAGCCGGCTCAACCTGGGCATTCGACCGCCAGTGCTTCGGCTTGGCGGCGCGCCTTGATGCGTGCGACGGCTTTTGCCGCATCGTTGCTGCGCGCGAGATCTTCGTCGGCCCAGCGCGCCTGCAGGCGCAACTTGTCGCAGCGCTTGCGCAAGGCCAGCGCGGCACGCGCGGTGCGCTCGAATTCATGGGCATCACGTTCAGCTTGCACTGCGCGTGCCCCGTCGATGGCCGCCAGTGCGGTGCGGGCAGCAGCCAGGCGCGCGGCCTGCACGGGATCTGGCTGCGGGGCGGGCGGCAGCGCGAGCGGCGCGCCGGCGCCAAGGCAGGGGTGGTCAGCGTAACTCACGTGCGCTCCGTCATGACATTTGTAGACCGCGCCGGCCGTGGCCAGCCGGCACACGGCGCAGCACGCCGCGCACAATACAAGACACCACAGGCAACGCATGGCAGGCTCCCGGTCATAGTATTTTCCCGGGATTCATGATGCCCAGCGGGTCGAGCGCGGTTTTGATGGCACGCATCATGCCAAGTTCGACCGGCGCCTTGGTGCGCGCCAGCTCGTCGCGTTTCAGCGCACCGATGCCGTGCTCGGCCGAGATCGAGCCGGCAAACGCCACCACCGCGTCGTGCACGATGCGGTTCACCGCATCTTGCTGCAGCAGGAACGTGTCGTGCGCAACGCCCGGCGGCGGCGCGACGTTGTAATGCAGGTTGCCGTCGCCCAGGTGGCCGAACGTGACCAGCACACAGCCCGGGAACGCCCGGTCGAGCGCGGCGTTGGTGTGCGCGATGAAATCCGGGATCGTCGAGACCGGCAACGAGATATCGTGCTTGATGTTTTTGCCCGCAGCCGCCTGTGCCAGTGGGATGTGCTCCCGCAGGCGCCACAGGCTCAGTGCTTGCTGGCTGGATGTTGCCACGACGGCGTCGCGCGCGATGCCGTCTTCCAGCGCGGCGCCAATGCCGGATTCGAGCAGCGCCTGCGCATGCGCTTCGGATTCATTGCTCGACAATTCCACGAGCGCATATTGCGGGTGGCGCGCGGCGAATGGCTGCGGCAGGGCAGGGAACTGTTGCGCGACCAGGTCCAGGCAGACCGCAGACATTAGCTCGAAGCCCGTCAGCGCCGCGCCGCAGCGCGCCTGCAGCAGGTTCAGCAGTGCCAGCGCCTCGCGCGGCGAGTCCAGCGCGACGAGGGCGGTGAGCATGCCGCGCGGCGCCGGAAACAGTTTTAGCACGGCCGCCGTGATGACGCCCAGCGTGCCTTCGGCGCCGATGAACAGGTCGCGCAGCGCGTAGCCCGTATTGTCCTTGCGCAGGCCGCGCAGCCCATCCCAGACAGTGCCCTGGGCATTGACGACTTCCAGTCCAAGGCACAGGTCGCGCGTGTTCCCGTAACGCAGCACGGCAGTGCCGCCGGCATTGGTCGACAGGTTGCCGCCAATCGTGCATGACCCTTCGGCGGCCAGCGACAGCGGATACAGCATGCCGGCCCCTGCGGCGGCGGCCTGGATGTCGGCCAGGATGCAGCCGGCTTCGACCGTCATGGTACGGTTGGCCGGGTCGATCGCGCGGATGCGGTTCAGGCGGCGCAGCGACAGCACGATGGCGTCGCCCGACGTATCGGGCACGCTGCCCATGACCAGGCCGGTACGGCCGCCTTGCGGGACGATGGGGACACCGGCGCTGGCGCACAGGCGCACGATTGCAGCGACCTGATCGGTGTCCAGCGGCAGCACGACGGCGCGTGCGCGGCCACTGTAGCGGCCGCGCCAGTCGGCCAGGTAGCCCGCCATGTCGGCCTGATCCGTGATGACATGGTCGACGCCCACGATGGCGCGCAGCCCTTGCAGGAAGGCGGCCGCTGACTGGTCAACCATGCGGGACTTTGACCTTGTCCAGCAATTCCTTGGCCATGCGCTGCGCTTCCTTCTTGAAGGGGCGCAGGTACAGCAGGGCGCAGACGTAGAACACGACCACCAGCACGACTTCACCGATGGCCATCTGGCGCGACAGCGGGTTGGTATCGGCCCAGGCCCGCACGGCGCCTTCGGCAAAGTAAATCAGGATCAGCATCGACGACCATTGCAACGTGTACAGGTCGCGCTTGATCACGCCGCGCAGCGGCAACAGCAATGGCAGCGCTTTCAGTGCCAGCAGCCAGCTGCCCGGCTGCAGCGGTGCGACGAACGCTTCCCACGCCACCAGCCAGCCGATCAGCCAGACCAGGCTGAGTACCGCGCCGATATGAAAGACTCTGCCTTTGCCCATTATTGACCTTCGTGCAGTTTGAGCGCCGCAATTGCCAGGCGGCGACCAAGCGCGATCGACAAGGCGCGCTCGTCCTCGGTGATGGCGCGTTTGCCATCGACGCCGGCCCAGTGGGTGGCGCCGTACGGGCTGCCGCCGCTGGCGGTGTTCATCAGTTCGGGGTGCGTGTACGGCAAGCCCATCACGAGCATGCCGTGGTGCAGCAGGGGAATCATCATCGACAGCAGCGTTGCCTCTTGCCCGCCGTGCAGGCTGCCGGTGGACGTGAACACGACGGCCGGCTTGCCCGACAGCGTGCCATTGACCCACTCGGCGGCGGTGCCGTCGAGGAAGTACTTCATGCTCGAGGCCATATTGCCAAAGCGCGTGGGCGAGCCCAGCGCGAGGCCCGCGCATTCGGCCAAGTCGGCCGCCTCGACATACGGCGCGCCATCCTCGGGGATCGACGGTGCAGTCGCTTCAGCCACCGATGACACGCCGGGCACGGTGCGCAGGCGCGCTTCGGCGCCGGCGACGCTGTCGACGCCCTGGGCGATCAGTTCTGCCAGCTTGCGCGTGGCGCCGTGGCGGGAGTAGTACAAAACCAGGATGCTCAAAGGGTTCGTGTTCATCCTTGGTATTATAGTGCGCTTTGTTGAAGTGACATGCCCGGGTTGACGCCCAATTCGTGGCCTGAATCGGGTATTTCCATGGCCATGCCGAACCAACCGCCGCAGCACCCTTCCCACACCGTTACCGACAGCGCCGACGGCAGCCTCGAACGTAGCCTGACCCGGGCCGAGGCCAAGGATCTGGTGCGCTTTGCGCTGCGCCGCCTGCGCGAAGAGCGCCTGCCGCAGGTTGCCGGCAGCCTGACGTTTACGACCACGCTGGCGCTGGTGCCGCTGCTCACGATCGTGCTGGCCATTTTCACGATGTTCCCGGCGTTCGGCCAGGTGCGCACGATGGTCGACGCCTGGTTCGTGCAGAACCTGATGCCCCCGGCTATTGCCAGCACGATCAGCGGCAATCTGACGCAGTTTGCCAGCAAGGCCAAGGGCCTGTCGGCGCTGGGCGCGGTGGCGCTGCTGTTCACGACGGCCGCGACCATGAGCCTGATCGAGCGCGTCTTCAACCAGATCTGGGGCGTGCGCCAGCCCCGTCCGTGGACCCAGCGCCTGCTGGTCTACTGGGCCCTGATCACGCTGGGTCCGATCCTGTTCGGCGCGTCGCTCAGTTTTACGTCACAGCTGGTTGACGTCACCGGCGGGCTGGAGCGCGATGCCAGCGTACTGGCCACGCTGGCCTTCACCCTTGCCTCGATTGCCGCGACGACAGGTGGCTACACGCTGCTGTACGTGGCGGTGCCGAATCGCCATGTCACCTGGCGCGACGCATTCTGGGGCGCGCTCGCTGCCGCGATCGCGTTCGAAGTCGCCAAGCGCGTGTTTGGCCTGTTCATCCGCCAGTTTCCGACCTACGCCATCATCTATGGCGCGCTGGCCGCGCTGCCGCTGTTCCTGGTCTGGATCTATGTCACCTGGATGATCACGCTGGTGGGCGCCTTGCTGACGGCGGCGCTGCCGGTCGTCAAATACGAACGCTGGTGGTACCAGGCGGCGCCCGGCGGCGCCTTCGTGGACGCGATGTCGGTGCTCAAGGTCCTGCACGGCAGCGCAAAGTTGAGTGGCACGGCGCTCGTGTCCGGCAGCACCATCCGCCATCACACGCGCATCGGTTACAACGAACTGGCGCGCCTGCTGCACCGGATGGTGGCCGAAGGCTGGGTCGGGCGCGTGCACGACCAGGCGCCGGCGAAGATCAGCTGGCGCCACACCAAGCGCGCCAGCCAGGAGCACTGGGTGCTGCTGGCCGACCCGGACACGCTGCGCCTGGCCGACGTGTACCGCCTGTTCGTGTTCGACTTCGCGGTGGAGGAGGCCGTGCAGCGCGAAGAAGAGGCCAGCCCCGATACCGCCCTGTCGCTCGACACCGGCGCGCTGGCGCGCCGGGTCGAAGAGGCGGTCGAGGCCGGGCTGGGCGAAACCCTGCGCGAGCATTTCGGCGACACTGGCGATGCCGGGGACGCCGCCGCCGACGTGGATGTGACTCCCGAGCCGGTCAGCTGATCAGTCTTTCAGCCTGCGCCAGCAGCGCGCCCGATACTGCATTGGGCGCTTCCTGCATCATCGCGTGTCCCGTATCGACCGTGACGATGGTTGCATGCGCGATCGCGTCCGTCAGTGCACCCGCCTTGCGCGGCGGCGTCATCTTGTCCTGCGTTCCCTGCACGAACACGACGGGACAGGTTACTGCGGTAACGGCGGTCATGCCGTTGGCGTACGCATTGCACGCGGCCAGATCGGTGTGCAGCAACGCTTCGCTGCTACCGGCTGCCAGCCGCTGCATCATGTCACGCGCAGCGTCGGCAACCGACGGGTCAGTCGCCGGCGCATGCGACCAGGTCACGACCATGTCGATGGCGGCCTGCTGATCTTCCAGCGCCGTGGCGAGCAGGGCGTCGGCCACCTTCATCGGGAACGTGGCGCCCAGCAAGGCCAGACCGGCGGCGCGCTGCGGCGCCCGGGAAGCCGCTTCCAGCACGATCAGCGAACCCATGCTGTGACCGGCCAGCAGCGCACGCCCGACGCCCGCCGCATCGAGCAGGGCGATCAGCCAGTCGGCCAGCGCCTCGACCGTGCGCAGGGCCGGCCCGCCGCTATGCCCGTGGCCCGGCAGGTCGGGCGCCAGCACGGCAAACCCGCGCGCGGCCAGCGCCCGGCTTTGCTGCGTCCACACCGCGTGGTCGTTCAGGGCGCCGTGCACCAGCACGACCGTGGGCAGCGCCGGGTCGAACGGGTTGTCGCCGGTATGGCAAAAGGCGGTATGCCCGTCGATCGTGAATTGCATGTCAGATAGCCTGTCTGGATGGAAGAGCGCCATCCTAGCAGCGTTGGCGGTTTGCGCAATCTGCACTGCACCATTCTGCGGCCGTGCCCGCACCATGAGGTGGCGCAATGCTGGATTTTTTAGCGGGCATAGGCTACAGTCGGCGTTATGCCTTATACAAATTTATCCAACAGCAGTATTGACCGCGCGGGGGTGGCCAGCATGAAAGTTTCGGAAATCCTGCAAGTGAAGGGCAATATCCTGTACACCGTGACGCCCGACCAGCCCCTGGTCGAGGCCGTAACCACGATGTCCGAGAACGATATCGGCTCGCTCGTCGTGATGGAATACGGCGATCTGGTGGGCATGCTGACGTTCCGCGAAGTGCTCAAGACGCTGCACGCCAATGGCGGCGCGGTGGGCGCCGGCACGGTGCGTCGTCACATGGACGACAGCCCGATCACCGTCACGCCGGAGACGGAAGTCAACGAGGTACGCCGCATCATGCTGGAAAAGCACGCGCGCTATCTGCCGGTGATGGATGCACGCACGCTGCTGGGCGTGATCTCGTTCTACGACGTGGCGCGCGCCGTGCTGGAAGCGCAAAGTTTCGAGAACCGCATGCTCAAGGCCTATATCCGCGACTGGCCAGCCGAGCAGAACGCGCCGGACTGACCCATGTCACCGGTCACGCGGCGCGCGTGACCGACTCACCGGCCAGCCAGGCCAGCAGGTTTTCTGGCGACAACGGCCGCGAATACAGGTAGCCCTGGGCCAGCGGACAACCGAGTTCGCGCAGGATCTGCGCCTGGCGCTCGTCTTCCACCCCTTCCGCAATCACCGACAAGCCCAGGTTGCGCCCCAGCTGCACCACCATCTGCGCGATGCTGCTGCCACGCGCCGAGCCGGTAATCTCGGTGACGAACGTGCGGTCGATCTTGAGCCGGTCCACCTGCAGCCGCTGCAGGTGCGACAACGAAGAAAACCCGGTGCCGAAATCGTCGATCGCGATCGACACGCCGGTACGCTTGACGTGCGCCAGCTTTTCCACGAGCGCGGCCGGCTCTTCCATGGCCATCGATTCCGTGATCTCGAGTTCGATGAAGTCGGGCGGCGCGCCCGTATCGTCGAGCGCGCGGCGCAGCATGTCGAGAAAGTGCGGATGCCGCAGCTGCACCTGCGAGACATTGACCGACATGGTAAATGCCGTGTGCCCGGCGGCGCGCAGGCGCAGCAGCTCGGTGCAGGCCTCGCGCAGTACCCATTCGCCGATCTCGACGATCAGGCCCGAGTATTCGGCAATCGGGATGAAGCGGTCGGGCGGGACCAGTTTGCCATCCGGCTGGCGCCAGCGCAGCAGCGCCTCGGCGCCGATGGCGCGGTTGGTGGCCAGGTCGATCTGCGGCTGGTAATCAAGAAAGAGTTCGCCGCGCTGGAAGCCGCTGCGCAGCGCATGCATCATGCGCACCCGCTCGCGAATCTCCACGCCCATGCTGCGCGAGAAATAACAATGGCCGGCGCGCTGCTGCAGCTTGGCGCGCTTGAGCGCGATGTCGCCGTCCTTGAGGGCATCGGCGCCGCTGCCGTCGTGTTCGCGCAGGCAGACGAGGCCGAGCGTCGACGACACCTGCACGTCCTGGCCATCGATGTGGAACGCGTCGAGAAACAGCGTCTGCAGCGCGGCCGGCTGGACCAGCTCGGCACTGCCCAGCACGCAGAAGATGTCGCCGCCGATGCGGCCGATATGCAGGGTCGGTGCGAGACCGGGCGCCGGCGCGGGTGCGAGACGCGTACACAGGCGCCGGGCCACGGCCGCCAGCAGCAGGTCGCCGAAGCGGTGCCCGAGCGCGTCATTGGTTTCGGCGAAATGGTCGATATCGACCAGCGCCAGCACGGCATCGTTATCGGCGCCCGCCGCCAGCGTGGCGTCGATCAGCTCGATCATGCGCGTGCGGTTGGGCAGGCCGGTGAGCGGATCGTGGAACGCCGACTTGTTCAGGTCGGTCACCAGTTCGCAATTGTCGAGGCTGACGGCCACCATGCCGCAAAAGACCTTCAGCAGGCGCGTCTCGACGTCGCTGATCGGGCGTTCAAGCGGCATGCAGGCCACGAAATCGCGTCCGGCCTTGCCGGGGAAGAACAAGGTCAGCATGCCGTCGTCGGTCGTGCAGCCGCGCTGCACGATCGTGCGCTCGGCGGCCAGCGCGAGCCGGGTCACGTACGGATCGTCGTACTGCGCGCCCAGTTCGCAGCCGTCGAGGTCGCGGCTGTCGCCGCAGGCGGCCACCACGCACAGTGCACCGACGGTGCCGGTGCCATCGCTGAATTCGCGCGTGCACAGCACGCCGTCGACCGGCTGCCCGACCAGCCCGGCGGCCTGGGCCAGGATGCCGTAGGCCACGTCGCGCACGCCGTGCAGCGCCATCAGCTGCGCGCAGGCGGCGACGATGCGCTCCATGCCGACCCGGTTGGCTTCGAGCGCGCAGAGTTGTTCGTACGAGCGGATGGCAGCGGCCACGGCGGTGTAGAGCTTGGTGCGGGTCAGTTCCGACTTGGTGCGGTAATCGTTGATGTCATAGCCACGGATCGCCTCCATCTCGGGCGCGTAACCGGGCTGGCCGGTGCGCAGGATGATGCGTACGTCATGCAGACCCAGTTCGTCGCGGATGCGGCGCACCAGCTGCAGGCCGGCGTCGGCGCGCTCCATCACGACGTCCAGCAGGATGACGGCGATGTCGCTTTCCCGGCCCAGCAGTGCGAACGCTTCGGCGGCCGAGTAGGCGTGCAGGAAGGCCAATTCACGGCCCTGCATGATGACGTTGGCCAGCGCAAAGGTGGTCGTCGAATGGACATCGGCATCGTCGTCAACGACCAGGATGCGCCACGGCGGCCGTCTGCCGATGTCTACGGCGTCGACTTCGTCGGCAAAGACGAGGTCATCCGTCATGGGATCATCCTGCAATGGGTCGGCGGGCGGCGTCGAAGCTGGCATGTGCTACGTCTCCAGGGAGGCTTGGCATGTATACGTCAAGTATATAGGCATTTGTAAATAGGAAAGGAAACCAGCAGTTGTTCAACAGTGATATATCTTGGTAAATATAGCCTGATAGAAACATTTTGGCGAGGGTCGATTGTAGATTGTCCGTTTCTGCTCCCCGGATCGCCTGTTAAAATGCATTTTCGATCAAACCGCACCCCCAATATCCATGTCCGGCAATACATTTGGCAAGCTGTTTTCTGTCACCACTTTTGGCGAATCGCATGGTCCCGCGATCGGTTGCGTTATCGATGGTTGCCCACCCGGCATGGCGCTGACCGAAGCCGATATCCAGGCTGACCTCGATCGCCGCAAGCCCGGCACGTCGCGCCACGTCACGCAGCGCCAGGAACCCGACCGGGTCGAGATCCTGTCTGGCGTCTACCAGGGCGTCACGACCGGCACGCCGATCGCGCTGCTGATCCGCAACGAAGACCAGCGCAGCAAGGATTACGGCAATATCGCCGAGAGTTTCCGGCCCGGTCACGCTGACTATACGTACTGGCACAAGTACGGCGTGCGCGATCCGCGCGGGGGCGGGCGTTCATCGGCGCGCCTGACGGCGCCGGTGGTGGGGGCGGGCGCCGTCGCCAGAAAGTGGTTGCGCGAGCAGTACGGCACCGAGTTCCTGGGCTGCATGCGCGCGCTGGGCGACATCGACGTGCCATTCGACGGCTGGGAGCATGTGCACGCCAATCCGTTCTTCGCCGCCACGGGCGACGCCGCGCTGCTGGCGCGCATGGAAGATGCCATGGATCAGTTGCGCCGCGATGGCGACTCGATCGGCGCGCGCATCGACGTCATTGCGCGCGGCGTGCCGGTGGGCTGGGGCCAGCCGATCTACGACAAGCTCGATGCCGACATCGCCTACGCGATGATGGGCATCAATGCCGTCAAGGGCGTGGAAATCGGCGCCGGTTTTGCCTCGGTCGCGCAGCGCGGTTCCGAGCATGGCGACGAGCTGACGCAAGAAGGGTTTGTCGGCAACCATGCCGGCGGGGTGCTGGGTGGAATCTCGACGGGGCAGGACATCACGGTGTCGCTGGCGATCAAGCCGACCTCGTCGATCCGCGTGCCACGCCGTTCGATCGACAAGGAAGGCAATCCGGCACTGGTGGAAACCTTCGGGCGCCACGACCCGTGCGTGGGCATCCGCGCAACGCCGATTGACGAAGCGATGCTGGCGCTGGTGCTGATCGATCACGCCCTGATGCACCGCGCGCAGTGCGGCGACGTGAAGGTCGCCACGCCCCGCCTGACGTAACTGTCCACAGCCTGGGTGGCCAGCACGGCCACCCCCGTTTGCTCAGACGCGGGTCGCGCTCGCGTCGATCTGGTGACGGCGCTCCACCGTGCGCACGACCAGTGTGCGCAGCTCGTTGAGCAACCCAAACTCTGTCTGGCTCAGGATCACCTGCGGATAGGTGCCATCCCAGTCGCCATAAATGAAGCCGGCCGGCTGGCCGTGCGCGCACAGCGGAATCACGATGAAGCAGCGCGCCTCCGACAGCGTGTCCTTCCACCAGTCCGGCAGCTTGGCCGCGAACTTGGCGTCGTGCGCATTCTCGATGAAGATCACGCGGTCGCTCGCCAGCGCTGCGTGGAACACGTTCGCCTCAAAGGTGTCGTCGAAGGTCAGATCCGGTTGCAGCGCCTTGGCATTCTCGCCCAGCGCCAGGCGCGCTGCGTAGCGTCCCTCGCGCCGGTTGCGCAGGAAGGCAAACGAGCGGGTAAACGACAGTCCCTCGTGCATGGTTTCCAGCGCCAGCGATATCATCTGGCCGGCGGTGGCGTCCGGGCCCGCGTCGCGCATGTCGGCCACGCCGCCCATCAGGATCTGGTTGCCGGCGATGCGGTCGCGCGTGGCCGCCGCCAGGCGCGCCTGTTTCTCGGCCGGCCGGGCCAGCGGTGCAATCGACAGATCGGCCGCCGCTTCGATCCGGGCCCGGTCGATCGAGGCCAGGATGCCGGCCGGCGAGATGCCCAGCATCGGGGCGAACTGCTCGGCCAGTTCGGCCACCTTGTCGGCGCCGGCCGCGTCGTCGGCCCACATCGCGTCGGCGGCGCGGGTCGACATCGTGCCCAGGGCCGCCAGCCAGTCATCGTGCTCGAATCCTTCGCCCCGTTCGCCCGGTTCGACCCGGCGCATGCCGGCCACCAGGTTGCCGGGCAGGCCCCAATGGGCGGCGGTGGCGCGGCCCAGTTCTTCGAGATGCAACCCGAGCACATCGTGGGCCGCCGCCGTGTCGTCGCCGCCCGCCGCCCCGGCCTGGATCAGAGCCCAGCGCTCGGGCATGTAGAACGTGATCATCATGCGGCCCAGCGAGTGCAGGATCGAGCAGACCACGGCTTCTTCGGGATTGCGCACCTGCGCGCCGGCGGCCAGTTGCTGCGCCACCATCCCGGCCAGCACGGCTTTTTCCATCTCGATGTGGGCGATCTCGGTGTCGGGCGTGCTGCGGCCGAGCTCTTCGATGAGCTTCAGGCCCAGCGCCAGGTGGCCGATGCTTTCGGTGCCCAGCACCAGCACGGCCCGGGAAATCGTGTTGACGTGCTGGCCGAACGCCGCGTACATGCTGCTGTTGGCCAGGCGCAGGACCTTCTGGGTCAGCACGGGGTCGGACAACACGGTCTGCGTCATCGAGAAGTCGCGCTCGTCCTCGCCGCGCATCGACGCCAGGATGGCATTGATGGCCTTGGTAAAGCCGGGCATGTCGCCCTGGCGGCGAATGCGTTCCCACAGCAGGGCGAGAGTGGCTTGCGCTTTCGCCGAGCGCGCGGTGGTGATTGGTGTGGTCATGGTTTCCCTGTCCGGGTGTCGGCCGGCAGAAGAGCGGTATAGAGATTTTCCTTGAGGGCCGTGACGGCCACGTTGGCCGGCATCGGCTTGCCCGTCAGGTAACCCTGAACATAGTGGCAGCCCTGTTCGTCCAGCCAGGCCAGCTGGTCTTCGGTTTCGACGCCTTCGGCCACGACGGCCAGGCTCAGGTGGCGGGCCAGGTCGAGCACGACCTTGCAGATGGCGGCGTCCTTGTGCGAGCCGGGCAGGTCCTTGACGAATGCGCGGTCGATCTTGAGCACCGAAATCGGAAAGCGCTTCAGGTAGGCCAGCGACGAGTAACCGGTGCCGAAATCGTCGATCGCGATGCGGACCTTGCGCTCGACCATTTTTTCCATGACGGCCTCGGCGTGGGCCGGATCGACCATCAGCGTGCCTTCGGTAATTTCGAGCACCAGCTGGTGCCCTTCGGCGCCGGACATCGCCAGCGCGTCGTCGAGCTCTGACAGAAACCGGTCGCTGCGGAACTGGCGCGGGCTGATGTTGACCGAGATATACAACTCGCGGCCCGCCACTTCCTGGAACTGGCGGATCTGCATGCAGGCCGCCTTCAGCGCCCAGGCGCCCAGCAAGTTGATCAGGCCATTGTTTTCGGCAATCGGGATGAAGCGCACCGGCGGCACCATGCCAAGCGTCGGGTGCTTCCAGCGCATCAGCGTCTCGAAGCCTTCAATGACTTTGGTGCGGGCGTCGACGATCGGCTGGTAGTAGAGCAGGAACTCGCCTTCGCGCACAGCCTTGAACATGGCAGCCTCGAGCGAGATGTCATGCTCGGGCGGGCCCTGGTCGCGCGGGCTGTACAGCACCGTACGGCCCTTGCCGGTTTCCTTCGCGCGCGACAGCGCGGCGTCGGCCAGCGTCACCAGGCGCACCTCGTCTTCGGCATGGTCCGGGTACACGGTCACGCCAATCGACGCGCCCAGATAGATCGTGTGGCCACCCGTCTCGAACGGCGACTGCAGCGTGGCCATCAGGCGCCCGGTGACGAGCTTGATCTGGGCCTCGCCGAAGGTGCCGGGCAGCACGGCGACGAATTCGTCACCACCGACGCGCGCCAGCGTATCGCTGTCGCGCAAGACCCGGCGCAGGCGCGTGGCGGCCATTTGCAGCACGGCGTCGCCCAGCGGGTGGCCCAGGCCGTCGTTGACCTTCTTGAAGCCGTCCATGCCGATCGCAACGACCGAAAAGCCCTGGCCCGACCGGCGCGCATTCGAGATCACGACACGGATACGGTCGGCCAGCAGCAACCGGTTTGGCAACTCGGTCAGCGCATCGTGCGTCGCCATGTGGCGCAGCCGCTCTTCGGTCGCGTGCTGCGCCGACATGTCACGGCCGATCACGAGGATTTGCGCATCGTCGCCCGTGGTCAGCTGGGCAATACGCAGTTCGAACCAGATGTCACGCTCGCCGCTGCGAAAGCGCGCTTCGACGAGCGCGGCTTCGTGCGCCGTCGCGGCGCCGTCCAGTGCGTGGCGCAAGGCTGCCTGGTCGACATCGTGCACGAGCGAGACCAGCGAACAGCCCGGCGCATACCCGTGCAGGCGCTGGGCACGGGTGCCTGCGGCACGGATTACCCCACTTGACGCCACCCGGAATACGGCGTCGCCCGCGCTTTCCAGCAGACCGTCGAGCAGCGTCGCCGGCGGCAGGTGCGCCGTCGGCGGATGGGAAGCTGCGGAAGGTGGGGTCAGCATGGTCGGTCAGGGCTCTCGTTTCGCGGCATGCTCGAACCATGCCGATATCATCTTGTTATCCGTGCCAGGCAACAAACCAGGGACGAGTCTATCACTGAAAAATTCCGTACTGCATCAGAATGAGCAACGTACGGTGCGTTCGCTTCCATGCCTGCGCCTGCGCGCATCCTGCTGGCTGGCAGGCCAGCCCGTCATCCGTGTATTGTCGCTGATTATTGCTGAGTAGAAAATATCTATCGCTTAATTTAATGCTTTAATGCAACCAGATTTGTGTCATCGTGACACATTCATGTGCTGGACCAGGCCGCAGGCATCATCCGGCAACAGGAACGGGGCGGCGGAACGGCTGACGGGCAGGGCGCTGCAGACGGTCGGCTACTTCGCGCCGGGGACGTCGACCCAGAATTATTTCGGCGGGAGCCGGGACAAACCACGTTGTGCCTGTGATAATGCTGGCTTACAAGCTTCATCGACTGCGTCGAGCCCCGCCATGAACCAAGATCCGCGCTTCCCGAACCTCTTCATCCTGAACCACCCGTTGATCCTGCACAAGCTGTCGCACATGCGCGAGCACGACACGTCGACGCGCACGTTCCGCGAACTGCTGCGCGAAATCACGCTGCTGATGGGCTACGAGATTACGCGCGACCTGCCGCTGACGACGCGCCAGATTCGCACGCCGCTGGTGACCATCGATGCGCCAGTGATCGCCGGCAAGAAGCTGGCCGTGGTGCCGATCCTGCGCGCCGGCATTGGCATGAGCGATGGCCTGCTGGAGCTGGTGCCATCGGCGCGGGTCGGGCACATCGGTGTGTTCCGCGATCCTGACACGCATGAGCCGGTCGAGTACATGGTCCGCTTGCCGGACACGACCGATCGTACCTTCATCCTGTGCGATCCGATGATTGCCACCGGCAACTCGGCGGTGCACGCGATCGATGTACTGAAAAAGCGTGGCGTGCCGGACGAGCAGATCCTGTTCCTGGCGCTGGTCGCCGCGCCCGAAGGCATCCAGGTGGTGCAGGACGCGCATCCGAACGTCAAGGTCTACGTCGCGTCGCTCGACTCGCACCTGAACGAACACGCCTACATTATCCCGGGCCTGGGCGATGCGGGCGACCGTATCTTCGGCACCAAGTAAGGCTGGCATGACCATGACGCAGCCGGCTGACCAGCAATTCTTCGCCCGCCTGGCCGAACTGAACGACAAGTTCGCGGCGCGCCTGCCATCCACGTTCGGGCGTCTGGCGCAGCTGTCGCAAGAGCTCGCACCGGCTGGCGCGCCCGGGTTCGACCCGGCCGGGCCGGCCGGTGAGCTGCAGGCGATGCTCCACACGCTGGCCGGTTCGGCGGCGACCTTCGGGTTTCGCGGCCTGGGTCATCATGCGCGCCTGCTTGAACAGCGGCTGCGCGTGCTGCGGGCGTTCGATGCCGTCGCCGCGGGCGAGTGGCAAGCCTGGCGCGCCGAGCTCGACGACTACATTGCCGCTGCGCTACGCGACCCCAAGGCGCTGACCTGACATGCGGGCAGCGCAAGCCGGGCGCGCAATTGCCGAGCACACCGGAATTTGATCAAGCGCAAACAAATTAACCGTCCTTGCCTCTATTCTTTGCTGCATACCGAATTAAAAAATCCCGCTGTCGTATTTATTGGCATCAGGAATCGTAGGGCTACTTACGTATTTTTATTCAACGAACAGGGCATGCGCGAGAAATATTCGGTATAATGTGGGATCGTTGGGTTCGAGGTAGTAGTGCAGTCTGTCTGTCATTTCTTTCTTGCTTCTTCAAACGATCTAAAACGGGCGCAAGCCCAACTAACCGAAATAGGAAATTGTAATGGCAACTGGCATCGTTAAATGGTTCAATGACTCGAAGGGCTTCGGCTTCATCACCCCTGATGAAGGCGGCGAAGATCTGTTCGCGCACTTCTCGGCTATCCAGAGCAACGGCTTCAAGTCGCTGCAGGAAAACCAGCGCGTCTCGTTCGACGTGACCACCGGCCCTAAGGGCAAGCAAGCCTCGAACATCCAGCCTCTGTAATCGCCTAACAGGCGTTGCGAGACCAAAATCCCCGGAACTGCCGGGGATTTTTTTCGTCTGTACCTTGCGTGTTGTTGCCTGGGCTTGCCCGTCAGCGTTGCCGCCAGTAGTCGGGCGCTGCATAACTGCGGCGCAGGAAGTCGACAAAAGCGCGGATGCGCAGCGGCAGATGGCGGCGCTGCGCGAACACGGCGTGGATGTCGTTGCCGGGCGCCGCGAAGGCGTCCAGCACCGTGCACAGTTCGCCACTGGCGATCTGCTCGCCCACTTCCCACATCGAACGCCACGCCAGACCCTTGCCGGCCAGCGCCCACGCGTGCAGCACGGCGCCGTCGTTACAGACCATATTCCCGCTGACCTTGTGCGTGACGGGCTGGCCGTTCTCGAGAAAGGTCCAGCCGCGCTGGCTGCCTTCGCTGCTCATTGCCAGACAGTTATGGCGCGCCAGGTCTGCCGGTGTGCGCGGCGTGCCATGACGTTTCAGGTAGGCGGGCGCGGCAACCAGTACGCGCCCGTTGTCGGCCAGTTTCACCCCCACCAGGTTCGAGTCGCCCAGGCGGGCGATCCGGATGGCGACGTCGACGCCATCGCCGATCAGGTCGATGACGCGGTCGTTCAGGTTCAGGTTGACCGTCACGTCGCGGTGCTCGGCCAGGAACGAGGGCAGCAGCGGCGCCACGTGCTGGCGGCCAAAGCCGGCCGGGGCCGACACTGTCAGGTGGCCCGACGCCCGACCGCTGCGCTCCGAGATCGCCGATTCTGCCTCGTTGACCTCGGCAAGGATGCGCTGGCAATCCTCGAGAAACGCCACGCCTTCGTCGGTCAGGACGAGCTTGCGCGTCGTCCGGCGCAGCAGCTTGACGCCCAGTCGCGCCTCCAGCGTGTCCAGTCGGCGCCCGATCATCGCCGGTGCGATGCCCTCGGCGCGCGCCGCGCCCGACAGGCTGCCGCGCGCTACGACCTCGACAAAGGTTGCCATCTGGGTGAACTTGCTCATGCAAACGATCCGGTTGCGTGGTTTTGATTTAATACAAAAACACACAGATGAAGTGCGTATTTGTCTCGTTTAGCGTTACGCAGGTGAATATACTGGATGCCAACAGGAACGCCAAGCAGGGCCCGCCCCGGCGCAGCGTCGCACGTGATTTTCATTCATCTTCAGGAGTCGATATGTCCCTCAGCATCCCCCAAGGCATGGAAATTTCCGGCACGATCCAGCCGGCCTACGAGCAGATCCTGACGCCGGACGCACTAGCGCTGGTGGCCACGCTCACACGCGCGTTCGAGCCACAGCGCCAGGCCCTGCTGGCCGCGCGTGCGGAGCGGGCAGCGCGGCTGGACGCCGGCGAGCGCCCCGATTTCCTGCCCGAGACCGCCGCAATCCGCGACGGCGACTGGCGCATCGCGCCCATCCCCGCCGCGCTGCATTGCCGCCGTGTCGAAATCACGGGCCCGGTCGAGCGCAAGATGGTCATCAACGCGCTGAACTCGGGCGCGGACAGCTACATGACTGACTTCGAGGATTCGAACACGCCCAACTGGGATAACCAGATCAGCGGCCAGATCAATCTGTTCGATGCGATCCGCAAGACCATTTCGCTCGAACAAAATGGCAAGTCGTACCGCCTGAACGACAAGGTCGCCACGCTGCTGGTGCGCCCGCGCGGCTGGCATCTCGATGAAAAACACGTGCTCGTCGATGGCAAGCGCGTCTCGGGCGGCATCTTCGACTTCGCGCTGTTCATGGTCCATAACGCGAAAGAATTGCTGGCGCGGGGCGCCGGGCCATATTTCTACCTGCCGAAGCTCGAGTCGCACCTGGAAGCGCGGCTGTGGAACGACATCTTCGTGATGACGCAGGATCTGCTCGGCATCCCGCAGGGCACGATCAAGGCGACGGTGCTGATCGAGACCATCCTGGCTGCGTTCGAGATGGACGAAATCCTGTACGAGCTGCGCGAGCACAGCGCGGGCCTGAACGCAGGCCGCTGGGATTACATTTTCTCGTGCATCAAGAAGTTCAAGCGCGACAGCGATTTCTGCCTGGCCGACCGCGCCAAAGTGACGATGACGGCGCCGTTCATGCGCGCCTACGCGCTGTTGCTGCTCAAGACCTGCCACGCACGGGGCGCACCGGCCATCGGCGGCATGGCCGCGCTGATCCCGATCAAGAACGACCCGGAGAAAAACGAGATCGCGATGGGCGGCGTGCGCAACGACAAGGCGCGCGATGCGACCGATGGCTATGACGGCGGCTGGGTCGCGCATCCGGGGCTGGTGGGCCTGGCGATGGAAGAATTCACCAAGGTGCTGGGCGAGCGGCCGAACCAGTTCGACAAGCAGCGGCCCGATGTCGTCGTGACTGCGGCGCAATTGCTCGACTTCAAGCCGGAAGCGCCGATCACCGAAGCCGGCCTGCGCTACAACATCAACGTCGGCATCCACTATCTGGGCGCCTGGCTGGCCGGCAATGGCTGTGTGCCGATCCACAATCTGATGGAAGACGCCGCGACGGCCGAAATCAGCCGCTCGCAGGTGTGGCAGTGGATCCGGTCCGCCAAGGGCGTGCTGGAAGACGGCCGCAAGGTCACGGCCGACATGGTGCGCGCGATGATTCCGGAAGAGCTGGAAAAAGTGAAGCTGGTGGCGGCCGATGGCACGCACGCGAGCTACGAGCGCGCCGCCACCATCTTTGAAGAGATGTCGACGGCGGAGGCGTTCGCGGAATTTCTGACGCTGCCGCTGTACGAAGAAATCTGACGCCGCGTCAGAACGTATTCTTCCACGCCCGCAGCGCCGTGAAGACCTCGAGCGGCGCTGCACCTTCAGCCACACGCCCGGCAGCGACCAGGCTGTGCACGATCGGCGCGCTCGTCGTGCGCAGGAACGGGTTGGTGGCTTTTTCCAGCGCAATCGTCGAGGGAATGGTCGGCTGGCCGGCAGCGCGGCTGGCCCCGTCGGCCTCCACGCGCGCAGCCAGTGCCGTGTTCGCACCATCGACCGCCTGCGCAAACGCCAGGTTCGAGATCGTGTATTCATGCGCGCAATACACCAGCGTCTCGTCCGGCAGCGCCGCCAGTTGCGCCAGCGACGCGGCCATCTGCGCCGGTGTGCCTTCGAACAGGCGGCCGCAGCCGGCGCCAAACAGCGTGTCGCCGCAGAACAGCCAGCGGGCATCTGGATCGCGCCGCACATAGGCAATGTGCCCGAGGGTGTGGCCCGGCACGTCCAGCACGTCGAGCGCCAGATCGATGCCCGGCACCGTGATGCGATCGCCCTGTATCAACGGGTGCGTCACCAGATCGATCCCATCGTTCTTCGGGCCGAACACCGGCACATCCCATTCGGCCAGCAGGGCCGGCACGCCACCGATATGGTCAGCATGATGATGGGTGAGTAGAATGGCAGTCAGGCGCAGGTCGTGCGCGGCCAGTGCCGCGCGCACCGGTGCTGCGTCGCCCGGATCGACGACGGCTGCATGCGTGCCGTCGTGAACCAGCCAGAGGTAATTGTCTTTGAAGGCCGGCACTGTCAGTACCGACAGGGCCGGCTGCCGTGGAGGTGTCATGGTCATGTGTATGGTCAAGAGGTGGCATGGATAGCGCTGCCGAGAAATCCATTATAGCGCTCGACAACTGGCTGCAATCGCCAGCCGGCGCGTACGTGCGCGCGTTCGAGCAGGCCTGCCTCGAAGAATTGACGGCGGATATTTTTGGCTACAACGCGCTGCAGATCGGCGTGCCGCAGCTTGATGCGCTGGCCGCCAGCCGCATGCCCAACCGGTGGCAGGTTGCCACGCGCACGTCGAATGCCGACGAGCTCGCGTTCGCCTCGAACGGCCGCCAGATTGCCGCCGCGGCCGACTTTACCGAGCTGCCGTTTGCGTCGAGCAGCATCGATCTGGTCGTGCTGCCGCACGTGCTCGAATTTACCGCAGAGCCGCACCAGGTCTTGCGCGAAGTCGAGCGCATCCTGATTCCCGAAGGGCAGGTAATCATCTGCGGCTTCAATCCGGCCAGCCTGTGGGGCATGCGCCAGGGGATCGGGCGGGTCACGCGCAATGGCTATTTGCCGGACACGGGCGAATTCATTTCTATGCCGCGCCTGAAAGACTGGCTAAAATTGCTCAACCTGAGCGCCACGCGCAGCCACTTCGGCTGTTACGCGCCACCTTGCCGTACCGCCCATTGGCTCAGCCGCTTTGCGATGATGGAATCGGCCGGCGGGCGCTGGTGGCCGTATCTGGGCGCCGTCTACGTCGTGCATGCGATCAAGCGCGTCAAGGGGATGCATCTGATCGGCCCCGCATGGAACAAGAAAACCAGCAAGCGACCGGCGGCAGTGCCGGCGGCGAACCGCATTGAACGAATTGAAAGTGAATAGCAGGGCATGAGCGACTTAACGAGCACAACAACGAGTGAAGTAAACAGCGACACCAGCCCGACCCGGGTCGAGATTTTCAGCGACGGTGCCTGCAAGGGCAATCCGGGCACGGGCGGCTGGGGCGCGCTCCTGGTGTCGAACGGGCACGAAAAGGAAATCTTCGGCGGCGAACCCAACACCACCAACAACCGCATGGAATTGCGCGCTGTGATCGAGGCGCTGGGCGTGCTGAACCGGCCATGTGAAGTCGTGCTGCACACCGACAGCCAGTACGTCCAGAAAGGCATCTCCGAGTGGATCCACGGCTGGAAGGCGCGTGGCTGGAAGACGGCGGCGAAAGAGCCCGTGAAAAACGAAGACCTGTGGAAGGCGCTTGACCTGGCCCAGCAGCAGCACGCCGTCGAATGGCGCTGGGTGCGCGGCCATAACGGCCATCCGGGCAACGAGCGCGCGGACGCGCTGGCGAATCTGGGCGCGGCTTCGGTAA
>Ga0157371_10002060_pt1 | contig 19729 bp, 20 predicted proteins | sample C45metaG_FD_113462 | JGI IMG/M metagenome (GOLD analysis project Ga0157371, IMG submission 113462) | Corn rhizosphere microbial communities from Kellogg Biological Station, Michigan, USA - C4-5 metaG | ecosystem: Host-associated > Plants > Roots > Rhizosphere > Soil | place: USA: Michigan...
CCCTGGTCGTCTATTGGTGCCCCTGACGAGGAGTTGAGTTTTGGACATGCAGAACAAGATCGCGACCCTAGATGCCCTGTGCGCCCGCGCGCGGATCCTGCCGGTGATCGTGATCAACGATCCGGCCGACGTGCTGCCCTTTGCCGACGCCATGGCAGCGGGTGGTCTTACCGCCCTGGAGGTCACCCTGAGATCGGCCCATGGGCTGGATGCCGTGCGGCTGCTGCGCCAGGAGCGTCCTGAGCTGGACGTCGGCGTGGGCACCGTGCTGGACGTGCGGATGTTCGACGCCGCGGTCGAGGCCGGCGCCCAGTTCATCGTCACGCCGGGCACCACCGAGGAAATCCTCCAGGCCGGGGTAACGGCGCCCATTCCGTTGCTGCCTGGCATCGCCACGCCTTCGGAGATCATGCAGGCCTACCGCCTGGGTTATCGCCGCTTCAAGCTGTTCCCCGCCAACGTCTATGGCGGCGTGGATGCGCTCAAGGCCTTTGCCGGTCCCTTCGCCGAGCTCAAGTTCTGCCCCACGGGTGGCGTCAATCCGGGCAACGTGAAGAGTTACTTCCAGCAGCCCAACCTGCTGTGCGTCGGTGGGAGTTGGATGCTGCCCGGCGATGTGGTCAAGGCCAAGGATTGGGCCCGCGTCGAGCAACTCTGCCGCGAGGCCCTGGCGACGCTCGACTGAGCATGCGGCCATCCGTCACCCGCCAGGCTGGCGCGGTGTCTCTGACGTTCGCGCAAGAATTGGCGAGTGAGTTTTGGGCGGGTCCGGCGTTCCGCTGTGGCAAGGCGCCGGGACGAGTCATAGCAGGGCTATGGCGAGGAGTGGCAACGCCGCCAAAGCCGAAAAGGCACCGCCAAGTATGTGCAGTCAACTTCTGAGACATCACACTCGCTAGGCTGGCGCGAGCAGGGGCGCTATCATGCGCCCCTGTCCTTTTCCTGGCGCCCGTTCCGCGGCGCCTTTGTCGTCCACTACACCGGGAGGTGCCTGATGACCCTCGACAAGAACCCCCAGAACGAATCCCTCGACGAAACCCCACCCGCGCCTGCCGGCGAAAAGCTGCAGAAGGTGCTGTCGCGCCTGGGCGTCGGCTCGCGGCGTGACGTCGAAGCCTGGATCGGCGAAGGCCGTATCAAGGTAAACGGGGTGGTCGCCCCCCTGGGTCTACGGGTGATGCCCAAGGACGCCATCGCGGTGGATGGGCGCCTGCTCAAGCGCGACCAGGCCGAGGAAGTGGTGCGGCGCGTGCTGATCTACAACAAGCCCGAGGGCGAGATCTGCACCCGCGACGATCCCGAAGGTCGGCCCACCGTGTTCGATCGCCTGCCCAAGCCCAAGCAGGGCCGCTGGATCAACGTCGGTCGCCTGGACATCAACACCACCGGCCTGCTGCTGTTCACCACCGATGGCGAACTGGCCAACCGGCTGATGCACCCGTCCTACCAGATGGACCGCGAGTACGCGGTCCGGGTACGAGGCGAGGTGACGGAAGAGATGCTGCTGCGCCTAAAGAACGGGGTGATCCTCGAAGACGGCCCGGCACGCTTCACCGACGTCCAGCAGGCACCGGAAGGCGATGGTTTCAACCATTGGTTCCATTGCGTGGTGATGGAAGGGCGCAACCGCGAAGTACGCCGGCTGTGGGAATCCCAGGGCCTGGTGGTGAGCCGTCTGAAGCGCGTGCGCTTTGGCCCGGTGTTCATGACCAGCGACCTGCCGGTCGGACGCTGGCGGGAGATGAACCCGGCGGAGATCGACATCCTCGCCGGTGAAGTCGGCCTGCCGCCGGTGGCGCTACCGGCCATGGGTGGCAAGACCAAGGAAAAGCTCGAGCGTCAGCAGCGCAAGACCGCACGGCCCATCGATGCGGGGCGGGGTTCGCGCAACAAGGCCAGCAAGACGAGCAAGACCCAGGGCTCGACCGTGGCAGAGCGTCCGAGCGAAATGGGCCGCAAGCCGGTCAGCAAGGGCCGTACCTCGCCAGGCATCGCGCCCCGGCGCGGTCCGAGTGGCGGTGGTACCGGTAAGGGCGGTCGCCGCTAAGTCTAGGAGTCGCTCGGTTCCGGGCGACGCTAAGAACCTGTTCACGATCCGCTGCGCGTCGGCCAAACGGCGTTGAAAAGGCCTTCGGCATGCTCATTTACGAGACGTAAACTCGAGCGCGAGTCCGATCCGCTTCCTCAGGCCTTCTCGCGGGGCCGCCCAGGCCTCGCCTGACCGTCGCTCAGCGACTTTTCGTACAGAACCTAGGCCAGGCTGCAAAATCTGTTGCGGCCTTCGGCCTTGGCCTTATAGAGGGCACGGTCCGCGCGCAACAGCAGACAACGCGGGGATTCCACATCACGCAAGGTCGCCAGGCCAAGGCTCAGGGTGACCGGCAACGGAATGGCGCCCGCCTTTTCCGACTGGGCCTCCACGGCCGCTCTCAGACGTTCTGCCACGATCCGGGCTGCGTCATGATCCGTGGCCGACAGCAGCACGCAGAATTCCTCGCCGCCGAAGCGAAAGACCATGTCCATGCTTCTCAGGCTGTTGCCGAGGGTACGGGCGGTCTGGCGTAGCACGTCATCACCGACGCTATGGCCGAAGCGGTCGTTGATGCGCTTGAAATGATCCAGGTCCAGCATCAGCAGCGACAGCGGCTGCTGGGTACGCCGGGCCAATTCCAGTTCCCGCGTCAGCGCTTGATCCAGGGCGTTGCGATTGCCGACACCGGTCAGGGCATCGCGCAGGGCGTTGTTCTGCGCTTCGCGATAGAGCAGGGCATTGCGCAAGGGAAACAGCAGGCTGCCGAGCAGATGTTCCAGGGCATAGAGTTCGCTGTCCTGGAAACGCTCCTGACGGTAGAAGATCAGATCGCCCAGGCGGATATCGCCCTGGCTCAGGTGGTAGTGCACCTGATGACCCTCTTGCTCACCCAGGCTGATGGCTACGTCTTCCCCGGCGTTGCGGTAGGCCAGGCCAGGCAAGTCCAGCAGCGTATCCACCTCCTGCCGGAACAGCTGCAGAACTCTTTCCAGATCCAGCGACGACGGCAGGACGGCAAGTAGACGCTGGCGCAACGCGCCCAGCACCGCGGGATCGCTCTCGCGGGCAAGGACAGTGTGACTGGCGTTACGCTGTTGGCGAGCGCGATCAAGATTGACGGTGTTGGATGAGGGCGGGACCATGCCTGTTCTCCTTGGCGGATAGTCCCTCTACAGCGAGAAGCGTGCCAGTCGCACAGTGCTATAAAAATCAACAACTTAGGCGGATGCTGGCCATTGGCCGCCCATAAGTTGACGCCTGGCGGCCCGGCGGGCCGCTGTCGCGACCCGCTTGTGACGACTTTCCGACGCGCGGTTCAGACCTTGAGTACCAACTTGCCGAAGTTTTCCCCGGAGAACAGTTTCATCAAGGTTTCGGGGAAGGTATCCAGTCCTTCCACCACGTGCTCGCGGGATTTGAGCTGGCCGTCGGCCAGCCAGATCGCCAGCTGCCGTTGCGCCTCGGCATAGCGGGGGGCATGGTCGAGCACGATGAAGCCTTCCATGCGCGCCCGACTGCTGAGCAGCGCCAGGTAGTTCTGCGGGCCCTGGATCTTGTCGCTGTTGTACTGGCTGATGGCGCCGCACAGGACCACCCGGGCGCAGAAGTTGATCTGCGTCAGAACCGCGTCCAGGGTCGGACCGCCGACGTTGTCGAAGTAGACGTCGATGCCATTGGGGCACTCGCGGCGCAGAGCAGTTGCCAGATCCGACTCGGCCTTGTAGTCGATGGCGGCGTCGAAGCCCAGCTCCTCGATCAGATAGCGGCACTTCTCCGCGCCGCCGGCGATGCCGACCACGTGGCAGGCCTTGAGCTTGCCGATCTGGCCGACCATGCTGCCCACCGCACCGGCGGCGCCCGACACCACGAGGGTCTGGCCGGCCTGGGGTTCACCGACTTCCAGCAGGCCGAAATAGGCGGTCAGGCCGGTCATGCCCAGCACTGACAGGTACTGTGGCAGGCTGGCCTTGCCAGGATCCACCTTGTAGAAGCCCTGGGGTTCGCCCAGGTAGTAGTTCTGGATGCCGAGCATGCCGTTGATGGTATCGCCCACCTTGAAGTCCGGGTGGTTGGACGCCACCACCTCGCCCACGCCCAGGGCGCGGATGACCTCGCCGATGGCGATGGGCTTGATGTAGGACTTGCCCTCGTTCATCCAGCCGCGCATGGCCGGGTCGAGGGACAGGTACAGATTCTTGATCAGCACCTGACCGGCGCCGGGTTCGCCGATTGGCTGCTCGACGCGCTCGAAGGTGTCGGCGGTGGGTTCGCCGGAGGGGCGCTTGGCGAGCAGGAACTGGCGATTGGTACGGGACATGGTGTTCTCCTGACGGGAAGGATGCAGTTCCGACCGGTCAGGAGGGTGGCAGGTTCTAACGGCGGCGTGCGGTGAGTAGCAAACTGGCCAAAAGACCGGCCACCAGGCCCCAGAAGGCGGAGCCGATTCCGGCCAGGGTCAGGCCCGAGGCGGTGACCAGGAAGGTGATCAGCGCGGGTTCGCGCTGGCTGGGTTCGGCCAGGGCAGCGTGCAGGCCGTTCATGATGGAACCCAGCAGCGCCAGGGCGGCCACCGAGATCACCAGTTCCCTTGGCAGCGAGGCGAACAACGCTGCCAGGGTGGCGCCGAACAGCCCGGCGATGCCATAGAACAGCCCGCACCAGACCGCCGCCGTATAGCGCTTGCTGGCGTCTTCATGGGCCTGGGGACCGGTGCAGATCGCCGCGCTGATGGCGGCCAGGTTGATGCCATGGGAGCCGAAGGGCGCCAGCAGTAGCGAAGCGATCCCGGTGGTGGCGATCAGCGGCGAGGCCGGAACCGTGTAGCCATCGGTACGCAGCACGGCGATGCCGGGCATGTTCTGTGAGGCCATGGCTACCACGAACAGCGGAATGGCGATGCCGATGGTGGCGGCCAGGGAAAAGGTCGGGGTGGTCCATACCGGCACCGCCAGCTCCAGCCGCAAGGTGTGGAAGTCCAGCAATCCCAGTCCGGCGGCCAGTAGGAGGCCGGTCACCAGTGCGATCATCACGCAATAGCGCGGCCATAGCCGCTTGGCCACCAGGTAGGTGAATGCCATGCCCAGCACCAGCACGGTCTGGTGCTGGGCCGCCGCGCAGATCTCGATGCCGATGCGAAAGAGGATGCCGGCCAGCAGGGCGGCGGCGAGGGCCGGCGGCACCCGACGCAGCAGGCGGTCGACGCTGCCGGTGAGGCCACAGAGGGCGAGTAGTACCGCGCAGATGACGAAGGCACCGATGGCGTCGCTGTAGGGCACCGACGGCAGGCTGGTGACCAGCAGGGCGGCGCCCGGGGTCGACCAGGCGATGACGATGGGGGTGCGGAACTTCAGCGACAGGCCGATGGTGGTCAGCGCCATGCCGATGGACAGCGCCCAGATCCAGGAGGAGATCTGCCCGGCGCTCAGGCCGGCGTTCTGCCCAGCCTGGAACATCAGTACCAGGGAGCTGGTGTAGCCCACCAGCATGGCGACGAAGCCAGCTACCACGGCGGCGGGGGAGGTGTCGGCCAGCGGTGTAAGTCGTTGCGGAACCGCGTGCATCGAAGACCTCAGTGATGACCGAACAGGATGGGGTAGAGGGATAGCACCAGCAGCAGGGCCATGCTCCAGTTGAACAGGCGCAGCCGCGCCGGGCTGCTGAGCAGGCGTCTCAGGCCCATGCCGAACAGCGTCCAGAGACTGACGCTGGGCAGGTTGATCAGAGCGAAGAGTAACGCGACCAGCAACAGGTTGGCGGTGAAATTCTCGGCCGGGATGTAGGCGGTGACCGCACCGATGGCCATGACCCAGGCCTTGGGATTGACCCACTGGAAGGCCGCGGCCTGGAAGAAGCCGAAGGGTTTGCCGCTACCCGACTCGCGCGGCGCGGGGGCTGAGGCGGTGGCCAGCTTCCAGGCCAGATAGAGCAGGTAGGCGCCGCCGACCACGCGCAGGGCGATCTGCAGCGGCGGATAGAGCACGAACAGCTGGCCCAGCCCCAGGCCGGTACAGACGACCAGCAGCATATGGCCCAGGCTGATGCCGAACATGTGCGGCAGGGTGCGTCGGAAGCCGAAGTTAACCCCTGACGCCAGCAGCATCATGTTGTTGGGGCCGGGCGTGGCAGAAGAGACGAAGGCAAAGAGCATGAAGGCGGAGAGCAGTTCGACGGTCATGAGGGCATCCCTGGGCTTTTCGCCAGCTTAGCCAGGCGCCTTGCGCGGGTATCCGTACACCGGGGCCGCGAAGGAGAGGTACAGTTATCAAGAGTCGACCAAGGGTGCAGAACTGTCCTGGCTGCTGTCGGCTTCTTGACGACCGGCCAAGGCCTGGTTGAAGGCTAGCCAGCCCTCGGCCGCGTCCGGCCCGGCCGTGGCCAGCGCCGCCTGCACCAGGCGCATCTGCTCGCGTCTCAGGGTCTGTTCCAGCGCCGCACCGCCCCGGGTCAGCGACAGCCGCCGTTTGCGTTTGTCCGCGGCATCCGTCGTCACGGCCACCAGTTGCATCTCCAACAGCTGCCGCAGCGGGATATTCAGCGCCTGCTTGCTGACATTGAGCACCTCCAGCAGGGCCTTGTTGCTCAGCCCGGGTTCGCGGGCGATGAAAAACAGGATGCGCTGGTGGACCCGGCTCAGGCCACGGCGCGCCAGCATGTCGTCGGCCTTGGCGGTGAACGCCTGGTAACCGAAGAAGAAGGTCTCCATGACCAGGCGCTGCTGGGTGGTCTGATTTAGGTCAAGCATATTGACTTGTCTTTCCGGGGTGGATTAGGGTCGGTCAAGTAGTTTGACTCATTACCAGGCCGCGGGCCACAGGAGGGCAGATGGCATTTTCCGAACGGGTGACCAGACTCAAGAGCAGCCTGATCCGCGACATCCTGGCGGCGGCGCAGCGACCGGAGGTGATGTCCTTCGCCGGCGGCCTGCCGGCCGAGCGCTGCCTGCCTGCGGTGGACTGGAGCCGGATGCCGGCCGGATTGGGTCAGTACGGCATGAGCGAGGGCGAGCCGGCCTTGCGCGAGGCCATCGCCGCCCAGGCGCGCGGCTATGGCCTGGCCTGCACGGCGGAACAGGTGCTGGTGACCACCGGCTCGCAGCAGGCACTGGATCTGGTCGCCAAGCTGTATCTCGATGTCGACACGCCGGTGCTGGTGGAAGGCCCTACCTATCTGGCGGCGCTGCAGAGCTTCCAGTTCTTCGGCGCCGAGTGCCTGGGGGTCAGCCTGACCCCCGAGGGGCTGGATCTGGAGGAGTTGCGTCTGCGCCTTGAGCAGCAGCGGCCGGCTTTCGTCTATCTGATCCCGACCTTCCAGAATCCCTCCGGCGTGCGCTATTCCACGGCCAACCGCGCGGCGGTGGCGGCGCTGCTGGATGAATTCGGCGTGACCCTGGTCGAGGACGAACCCTATCGCGAACTCAGCTACGACGGTGCCCCGGCGCGGCCGTTGTGCGCCCAACTCCAGCGCAGCGCCTGGATCCATACCGGCAGCCTGTCCAAGACCTTGATGCCCGGTCTGCGCGTGGGCTACCTGATCGCCTCGCCGGAGCTGCTCAAGCCGCTGCGGGCACTCAAGCAGGCCGCCGATCTGCATACCTGTCGCTTCAGTCAGTGGCAGGTGCTGCAATGGCTCGGTAGTGAGCGCTACGCGCGGCATCTGGAGGAGGTTCGGGCGTTCTACCGCGAGCGCCGCGATGGTTTTGCCCTGGCGCTAACGCGGCATTTCAGCGAGATCGCCGACTGGCAGATCCCCCAGGGCGGTCTGTTCTTCTGGTTGCGGCTGAAAACGCCCCTGGATACCCGTATCCTGCTGGACAAGGCCCTGGCGCAGGACGTCGCCTTCATGCCGGGCGAACCTTTCTTCGCCGAGCCGGATCTCCACCCCGGCCTGCTGCGGCTCAACTTCAGCCATGTGCTGCCCGAGCGCCTGGACACGGGGCTCGCGCGCCTGGCCAACGTGATCCGTGAAGCCACCCCTACTTCTAAGGAGCTGTGAGATGTACCAGGTCTATGGTGATCGTCGTTCCGGCAACTGCTACAAGGTGGTGCTGATGCTGCACCTGCTCGGCTTGGACTATCGCTGGCACGAGGTCGATATCCTCGCCGGGGAGACCCAGAGCGAGGCCTTCCTGGCGAAGAATCCCAACGGTAAGATTCCGGTGCTGGAGCTGGAGGACGGCACCTGCCTGTGGGAGTCCAACGCCATCCTCAACTTCCTCGCCGACGGCACGCGCTTTCTGCCCCACGAACCGCGGCTACGCACCCAGGTGCTGCAGTGGCAATTCTTCGAGCAATACAGTCACGAGCCCTATGTGGCAGTGGCGCGCTTCATCAAGCTCTACCAGGGAATGCCCGCAGAACGCCGTGAGGAGTACGAGGTTTGCCTGGTGCGTGGCCACAAGGCGCTGCGGGTGATGGAGCAGCAACTGCAACGCACGCCTTTCCTGGTCGGGGAGCAGTACTCGATCGCCGACATCGCCCTCTACGCCTATACCCACGTCGCCCACGAAGGTGGCTTCGCGCTGGATGGCTACCCGGCGATCCAGGCCTGGCTGGCGCGTGTGGCGGCGCAGCCGGGCCATGTCGCCATCGGTTGAGACGATAAAGAGGGACGCCACGCGGGATGCAGGTGCGTGACTAGCGGGCGCTGACCACGAATTGCCAGTACTGATTGAGGCGGCGCTCACCCCCGTTAGCCGTCAGCAGGACCGAGGATGGCGGTTTCGATTGCAGCTCCGGCAGGGACTTCATCAGCGTCAGCCAGTTGCTGTAGTAGGTCTGCAGGCAGCGTCGGGCAGTACCGTTGTTCTGCAGCGAGGTCAGGGCCTTCTGGTAGGCCGGCTCGATCTGTGACAGTGCCTGGACGACGCAGCTATCGGTATCGGAAAAGCGGGCGGTGTCGCCGATGCGGGTACCGGCGATTACCGCCTTGTTCGCGCAGCTCTTGAAGGCAGTCATACTGGCCTGCTCGAATTGCACCGCATCCTGATCCATGGCGAAGGCAGGTGTGCTGCAGACGGTAGCTACAACGAGGGCTAAGGCATAGGCGTGGCGTTTCATGGTGGCGTCCCTGGCTACGTCGGTACGACGTGATGGCATCAATGCACAGCGGCAGACTGCGACGCCGGACAAATGTTCAGCGCAAAAAGCGGCAAAGCGCCATCAGGTGAATTCCACCAGACCGACGGTAGTGAGACCTATGAACAGGGCGGTCAAGGCGACCATGGCGAACGCCAGGAGATAATCTTCCATCAGGGCTTTCCCTACTACGATGACGGCAGTAGGACCCATGGCCAATGGCCAGGTTCTGGCGGCGCCAAGGACAAGGCAGACTGGCCGACGGAAGGTCATCAGGCCGAGGGAAGGGCGCCGTCACCTGGGCATCCTTCTTCCAAGCGGTTCTAGTCGAGCGACCTGTCCAGACCGGCACCGGTGACCGCCGCAGCGTTGGGACCGGACATCGTCCGGATGGCCAACCACTCCACTGCCTTGGCCGGCATCGACGGCAACGTGATGCCGGAATTGGGCTCGGACATGCGCACGGTACATTGCAGTCGCTGATCAAGGCCCTGCTGCTCCAGCCGCTGCCTGGGCGGAGCGCAGGTTTTCGGTCCGCTCTTCCATGGCATGGGCATGGCGCAGCCAGTCGGTGAGGTTGTCTCCCTGGGATGCGGTTATGGCAAGTTACTGCTCGTGCAGGGAAGCGATGGCGGGCTGGAAGGCCCCGTCTGATTGCGTTCTGTCTGATTATTGATGGCTCGGGACTCGCGAGAGATTCGACCGTCGGGGGCCCTGCGGCGCGCTGGGAGAGCGCCTGGCGTTCAGTTCGAAAGTCCCGGTGGCGAGGGTTTGTCCAGCAGGGGGAGCAGTTGGACAGAGCGTCGATTGCTGTACAACTCCTGTCTCGGCTAATCTGGGTTTAGTCATATCTTTGCCGTTCGCGCTCCTGGGGAAACCGTTCACCCCGTACTTACCGAAGCGGTGGTCATCTGTGTCACGATTCAGGGAATGCAAGGGAAGGAGTCAGCATGAAGGGGCCTGAGGAACAGCAGCCAGGCGTACGCCTGACCAGGCCGCCGGAGAACAGCTGGCCGGATCCGAATGCGCTGGGGCTGGATGCGGAGCAGATCATCGCGCGGCTCAGTGCGGCAGCTGCCGACGCCGACTGGGCCTGGTACCAGCGTCGCGGCAATTGGTCGTGCATGGCTACAGGCAACGGGGCCACTGCCTGGCCCGCGTTGCTCGACGATGAAGAGCTGGCGCAACTCTGCGTGCAGGCCTCGTTCAGTTGCCATCCCACCGGCAGTGGACCAACGCCCCTGGGCTGGCTGCTCGCCCGTCCCGATGGGCATACCGATTTCGCCGGCCTGGCCCTCAGGTTCGGCTTCGTGTTGCAGCGCCTGCAGTTGCAGCGGGCCCAGGCCATCCAGCAGGTGCTCTACGACATCACCTACCTGGCCAGTTCAACGGTGGATCGGCAGCTGTTCATGCAGCGCACCCATGAACTCCTGGTGACCTTGATCGACGCGGAAAATCTCTGTCTCGCGTTGCTCGACCCGCATGCTGACCAGATTCACTACCCCTATTATTTCGACCAGCGCGACGAGAGTCCGCCCGAGCCAGGATCCTTCGAGCCACTGGATCGGGCGCGACCGAGCCTGACCGCCTATGTACTGATACATGGCGAGCCCCTGCTGCTGCCTAAGGAGGCGATGGAGGCGGCCCAGGCCAACGGCCCTTACTATTGCCAGGGCTCGGTGCCCGAGTTCTGGATGGGCATTCCGCTCAAGGACGGCGCCGATCGCACCTTTGGCGTGCTCAGCCTGCAGGTCTACGACCGGGAGCGTCGTTATGGTCGCGAGGACCAGGCGCTGTTCCAGGTCATCGCTCGCGACGTGGCCATGGCCCTGGATCGCATCCTGCGGCGCGAGGACCTGGAAGCCACCGTCGGACAGCGCACCCAGGAGCTATCCGAACTCAATGCCCGGCTGCGCGAGCAGATCGCCGAACGCGAGCGTGCCGAACAGTTGCAGGCGGCGCTGTTCCACATCGCCGAGCTGTCCAGTGCCAGCACCGACATGACCGAGCTACTGGGCGGCCTGCACCGGGTCGTGGGCGAGCTGCTCTATGCCCAAAACTTCTATATCGCCCTCTACGACGACGTTTCCGGCGAGGTGAGCTTTCCCTATTTCGCCGATGAGCGCCGCACCGTGGCGCCCGTTGCCCGGCGCGGCACCCGCGGCTATACCGAATACACCATCCGCCAGCGGCGCCCCTGCATCATTGATCGGCAGAAGGCGCACCGACTGATCGAAGAGGGCGAGATCACCCCGGTCGAGGGTACCCCCGAAGCCTGCTCCTGGTTGGGCATCCCGCTCTACGATGGCAAGCAGGTCCGCGGTGTGCTGGCGGTGCAGAGCTATCGCGAAGACGTCTACTACAGCCGGCGCGACCAGGAGCTGCTGACCTTCGTTTCGCGCCATATCGATACGGCCCTGTCCCGGCGCAGCGCCGCGGAAGCCATCCAGCAGTCACGCCAGGCCCTGGAGGTCAGGGTGCAGGAGCGGACCCGGGCGCTGGACGTGGCCAATGCCCGGTTGCTGTACGAGAACAACCACGATGCCTTGACCCGGCTGCCCAATCGCAGTTTCTTCCAGCAACGCCTGAGTGAGTGCTGGACGGCACTCGGGCGCGACGGCATCGGCCTGGCGGTGATGTTTCTCGACCTGGATCGTTTCAAGCGCATCAACGATCAGTTCGGCCATCCCTTCGGCGATCTGCTGTTGGTCGCGGCCGGGGAGCGGCTGTCCAGTTGCCTGCGGGAAACCGATCTGCTGGCGCGGCTGGGCGGCGATGAATTCGCCATCCTGGTGCCCGGTGGCGGGCTGGAATCGCCGGTGGCCATCGCCCAGCGGATCATCGAGGCCTTCGACCGGCCGCTGGTGATCGATGATCACAGCCTGTTCGCGTCCTGCAGCATCGGCATCGTGGTGGCCGATCCCAGTCTGCACCATCAGCCGGACGACCTGCTGCGCGATGCCGACACGGCCATGTACCGGGTCAAGCAGGGCGGGCGTGACAACTTCGCGGTGTTCAACCAGGAGTTGCGCCAGGTGGTGTCCGATCAGGTCGTGCGCGAAGGCGCCTTGCGCAAGGCCCTGAAGAACGGCAACGAGCTGGAGCCGTTCTTCCAGCCGATCATCGAGGTCAGGAGCGGCCGGGTAGCGGCGCTGGAGGCCCTGATCCGCTGGCGGCAGCCGGACGGCGGCGTGCTGGCGCCAGGGGCCTTTCTACCCGAGCTGGAAGGGTTGCGGCTGATTGGGCGCCTGGATACCTACATGCTGACGCGGATCGCCGCCATCCTGGCCGAGCCGGCCCAGGCCCACTGGCCGGTGGTGCACGTCAATTGCTCCAGCTACAGCATCGTACGCCCGGAATTCGCCGACGAGGTGCTGAGCATCCTGGCCGCGCACGGCGTGGCGCCTTCACGGATCTGCCTGGAATTGACCGAGGGTGCCCTGGTCGCTGAACCCGAGCGCGCCAAGGCCGCCATGGAGGCCTTGGATCGCCACGGCGTATCGGTAGTGCTGGATGATTTCGGCGCGGGCTTTTCCTCGCTGGGCTACGTCCACGAGTATCGCTTCCGCGGCCTCAAGATCGACAAGTCCTTTGTGCTGCGCCTCGCCGACAGCGCGCGCAGTGTCGCCATCGTCCGCGCCATCGTGCGCATGGCCGAGTCCCTGGGGCTGGATGTGGTCGCCGAGGGCGTCGAGGACGCCCAGGCGCTGCAACTGCTCAAGAACATGGGGGCGCGCCATGCCCAGGGCTATCTGTTCGCCCGTCCGCTGGATCTGCTGGCGACCCGGAGCCTCCTGACCCGGGCAGCGGACTAGAAGGCGACGCCCGCGACGAGGATCAGGTTGGTGTAGGGCTGGCATTCACCGGTACGGATCTGCACCCGGGCCTGCCGACAGAGCGTCTTCAATTCGTCGTGGGACACCAGTCGCCGGGTACCCAGGGTGCCGTCCGCGTTCAGGCGCTCCAGGCCGGCCAGCGCCGGAGGCTGGGCCGTGAGGGTTTCTTCGGCGAGCAGATGGCTCTCCACCTGCATCTCGCTGAGCAGCGCCTGCAGCACACTGAGGAAATCCGGCACGCCGGGGGTGACGGCCAGATCGACCAGGGGGGTACCCGGCGGTACCGGCATGCCGGCGTCTCCGATGACTACCAGATCGCCATGGCCAAGACTGGCGACGGCCTGGGACAGGGCGATATTGAGCAAGAATGTCTTTTTCACCGGGCGAGCTCCTGGCGAGTAGGGATGGACGGCTGGGCGCCTGGGCGGGTAACGGCGATGGCGGCGGCCTGCTGGCCGAGGGCGATGGCGGCCTCCACGCTCAGACCCTCCGCCAGGCCGGCGGCGAAGCCGCCCAGGAAGGTGTCGCCTGCGGCCGTGGTGTCCACCGCCTTGAGCGGGGTAGCCGGGTGGTGCCGGCAGCTGTCGGCCGTGACTTGCAGCAGGCCCTGGCCACCCAGGGTCAGCAGCACCTGGCGAGCACCGGCGGCCACCAGCTGGCGCGCGGCGGCTTCGGCTTGCGCCAGATTGTCCACCGGCAGCCCGGTCAGCAGGCTGGCTTCGCTTTCGTTGGGTACCAAGTAATCGATATGGGCGTACCAGTCGGCCGGCAGCGGTCCGGTGGCCGGCGCGGGATTGAGGATCACCGTTTTGCCCAGGGCGTGGGCGCGGGCGAGGGCGGCGCCCACGGTGGCCAGCGGGACTTCCAACTGGGCGATCACCAGCTTGGCCTGGTCGAGCAGGCTTTCCTGAGCCTGCAGGTGCGCCGCGGACAACTCGCCGTTGCCACCGGCGACGATGACGATGGCATTCTGGCCCTGGTCATCCACCAGGATCGAGGCGATGCCGGTGGGCACCTCCGCGGCTACGGAGACGCCACGGCAGTCGATGCCTTCCTGGACCAGGCTGCGGGTGAGGAAGTCGCCATAGGGATCGGCGCCGACGCAGCCGATCATGGCGACCCGGGCGCCCAGGCGAGCAGCGGCCACGGCCTGGTTGGCGCCCTTGCCGCCGGGTGCGGTGGCGAAATCATGGCCGGCGAGGGTCTCGCCGCCCTTGGGCAGGCGCGGAGCGCGCACCACCAAGTCCATGTTGAGGCTGCCGATGACGACGACGTCAGGGTGCATGGGGGTTCTCCAGAGCAGAGGGCGCCGCGGTGGATTCGCGCAGCACCAGCCGGGGTACGGCGATATCGTGGGTGGAAGGGCTGCCCACCGCTTCGCGGCGGGCCAGCAGCAACTGGGCCGCGCGTTCGCCCAGGTCGCGGATCGACTGGCCGATGGTGGTCAGGGCCGGGTAGAGATAGCGGCTGAGTTCGATGTCGTCGAAGCCCACTACCGATAGCTGAGCGGGGACGTTGAGTCCGCACTCGGCGGCGGCGCGCAGCACGCCCAGGGCGATGGTGTCGTTGCCGGCGAAGAGCGCGGTCGGGCGATTCGGCTGGGCCAGCAGCTCGCGGGCCGCGGCGTGCCCGGCCGCGGCGGTGAAGGGGCAGCGCTGGATGGCACCGGGCGCTACGCCAGCTTCCGCCAGGGCCTGCTGGTAACCGGTGATCCGCTCGCTGGCGACGGGGGAATCGGCCGGGCCACCGATGCAGGCGATCCGGCGATGGCCGAGTTCCAGCAGATGGCGGGTGGCGAGCAACCCGCCCTGGTGGTGATCGATGCGGATATGCGCGGCCTGGACGCCTTCCAGCGGGCGGTCGGCCAGCACCAGGGGGATGCGCAGCCCCGCCAGCGCCTCGGCGAAGCGCGGATCGCCGTCGACGGTGGCGACCACCAGGCCGTCGATCCGGCGCTCCTTGAGCACCCGCAGGTATCTCAGCTGCTTGTCCGCATCGTCATCGGAATTGCAGAGGATGACGCTGTAGCCCTGGCGCTCGCAGTGATCCTCGATGCCGCGGGCCAGCTCGGCGAAATAGGGGTTGACCGCATTGGGCACCAGCACGCCGAAGGTGCCGGTGGCCTGGCTGCGCAAGGAACGGGCTACGCCGCTGGGCACATAGCCCAGCTCGGCGATGGCGGCCTCGACCTTCTCCCGTACTCCCGGGCTCACCGGACGAGTGTTGTTCACCACGTGGGAGACCGTGGTGTAGGAGATGCCGGCACGCGCCGCGACATCCTTGATGGTGGCCATCAGGCGCTCCGCTTGGCCCGCTGGCTGCGATAGGTGTCGAGGATCACCGCGACGACGATGACCGCGCCGGTGATGATGCGCTTGGTCGGCTCGCTGGCGCCGATCTGGGCCAGGCCCGCCGCCAGCACCGAGATGATCAGCACGCCGAAGAAGGTGCTGATCACCGAGCCGCGGCCGCCCATCAGGCTGGTCCCGCCGATCACCACGGCGGCGATCACCTGCAGTTCCAGGCCGACGCCGGCATTGGGATCGGCCGCTTCCAGGCGCGAGATCTGGAACAGCGCGGCCAGGCCCGCCAGCAGGCCCATCAGGGCGAAGACGATGACCTTGTAGGGCTTGGGATTGATCCCGGCCAGGCGCACCGCTTCCTCGTTGGTGCCGATGGCGATCAGGTAGCGGCCGAGCACCGAGCGGGTCAGCAGCAACTGCGCCACCACGATCACCAGCAGGGCAATGATGAAGGAGGGCGAGATGCCGAAGGCGAAGGGGGTGGACAGCCAATCGTAGGCGTCGCCGATGTAGGCGGTGCGCGAATCGGTCAACTGATAGGCAGCGCCCCGGGCTATCTCCAGCACGCCCAGGGAGACGATGAAGGAGGGGATGCGCCAGGCTACGGTCACGCTGCCGGTGAGGGTGCCGGTCAGGGCCGCGCAGAGCATGCCCAGGGCGGCGGCGGGCAGGATGCTCCAGCCCCATTCCAGGGTAGCGACGCTGACCACGGCGGCGGCCAGGGCCACCACCGAGCCCACCGACAGGTCGATGCCGCCGATGATCAGGATGAAGGTCATGCCGGTGGCCAGCACCATCAGATCGGGGATCTGGTTGGCCAGGGTGGTGAAGGTGGCATAGGACAGGAAGTGGCTGCTCAGCAGGGAGAACAGCACGATCATGGCCAGCAGGGCACCGGCCAGGCCCAGGTAGGTGCCCAGGCCCAGGCCGAAGGCACGCCGGGAGGAGGTGACGGGAAGACTGCTCATCGAATGGCTTCCTGAGAAAGGGTTTGCGGCGGGACAGGTTCTTCCAGCAGGGCTTCGCGCGAGCGATAGCCGGCGGAAGCAGCGGCCAGCAGCCGCTCCTGATCCCAGTCATGGCGGTCGAAGGTGGCTTCCAGGCGGCCGGCCGAGATCACGCCGATGCGATCGCAGATCAGCATCAGCTCGCGCAGGTCGCTGGACACCACCACCAGGGCCTTGCCCTGGCGGGTGAGTTCGGCCAACAGGCCATAGATCTCGAACTTGGCACCGACGTCGATGCCGCGCGTGGGTTCGTCGAACAGCAGCACCTGGCAGTCGCGTTCGAGCCAGCGTCCGATCACCACCTTCTGCTGGTTGCCACCGGAGAGTTCGCCCACGGGCTGGGTGCCGCCGTTGCAGCGGATACGCAGGCTCTTGATGTGGCGCTCGGCCAGGGCCGCCTCGCGGGCGCCGCTGACCACGCCCTGCCGGGCGACCTTGGCCATGTTGCCGAGGGCGATGTTGGCGCTGATCGGTTGGCTGAGCAGCAGGCCTTCGCCCTTGCGATCCTCGGTGATCAGGGCGATGCCCTGGCGTACCACCTTGGCTGGCGAACCCAGGTCGATCGGCTTGCCCGCGAGGCGGACCGTGCCGGAGTCGGCCCGGTCGGCGCCGAAGATCAGGCGCAGCAGCTCGGTGCGCCCGGCCCCGATGAGGCCGGAGATGCCGTAGATCTCCCCGGCACGGACGCTGAAGGAGACGTCGCGGACCTTGTCGGCGCGACTCAGCCCCTGGACTTCCAGCAAGGGCGGGCCGAAGCGGCGTTCGCCCATGTCCAGGTGCTCGCCCAGATCGCGGCCCACCATGAGGCTGACGATCTCGTCGCTGCCGTAGCGCGCCATGGGCGCATCCGCCACCAGGCGGCCATCGCGCAGCACCACCAGTTGCTGGGCGATGCGCTTGAGCTCTTCCAGGCGATGGGAGATGTAGACCAGGGCCACGCCCCGGGCGCGCAGGCGCTCGATCTGCTCGAACAGCAGCTCCACCTCGCGGGAGGTGAGCATGGCGGTGGGCTCATCGAGGATCAGCACCCGGCAATCGCCGATCAGGTTGCGGGCGATTTCCACCATCTGCTGGTGGCCGACACCCAGCTCGGCGATGGGAGTATCCGGATCGATGGCTTCCAGGCCGACCTGGGCCATGGCCAGTCGCGCCTGTTCGCGCAACTGGCGCCGGTCGATCCAGCCCAGTCGCCGGGGCAGGCGGTCGAGAAAGAGATTTTCCGCCACGGTGAGGGTGGGTAGCAGATTGAGCTCCTGCATGACCATCCGCACCCCCTGGGCTTCCGCCTCGCGGCGGCTGCCCGGGGCATAGGGCCGGCCGAGAAAGCTCAGCTCACCGGTGGTGGGTTGCACCAGGCCACAGAGGATCTTGGACAGGGTGCTCTTGCCGGCGCCGTTTTCCCCGGTGAGCGCCAGCACTTCGCCAGCGCGCAATTCCAGGTCCACGCCGCCGAGTACCGGCTGTGCATAGGTCTTGCCGATGTCACGGGCACTGAGGATCACCTCGGACGACATGGGGCTCTCCTCGGATCAGGGCTGGGTGATGAGTTCGACCGGCGTCTCGATCACCCCGTCCTTGGCTCCGGTGGGCTCGCCCTTGATCAGCTTGAGCGCGGCTTCGATGCCGAACACGGCCTGCTTGGCGGCGAACTGATCGACGGTGGCGAGGACGCGACCGTCCTTGAGCATCGGGTGGATGGCCTTGATGTTGTCGTAGCCGATCACCTGCACCTGGCCTTTCTTGCCGGCGGCGCGCACGGCGGAGACGGCGCCCAGCGCCATGCTGTCGTTGCCGGCCAGCAGGGCCTTCAGGTCAGGGTATTCGTTGAGCATGGCCGCGGCGACGGCGTTGCCCTTGTCGATCTCCCAGTTGCCGGACTGCACGCCGACGATCTTCATGCCGGCCGCTTCCATGGCGTCCTTGAAGCCCGCGGTGCGCTGCTGGGCGTTGGTGGTGGTGGAGACCCCCTCGATGATGCCGACCTGGTCACCCTGCTTGAGCCGCTTGGCCAGGTATTCGCCCACCAGGCGCGCGCCCTTGCGGTTGTCGGGACCGACGAAGGGGATGTCCAGGGACTTGGACTTGAGCACCTCGGGATCCAGGCGGTTGTCGATGTTGACCACCTTGATGCCGGCGTCGCTGGCCTTCTTCAGCACCGGCACCAGGGCCTTGGAATCGGCCGGGGCGATGACCAGGGCATCGACCTTGGACACGATCATCTGCTCGACGATACGAATCTGGCTGGAGGTGTCGGTCTCGTCCTTGATCCCGTTGGAGATCAGGTCGAAGTCCGCGGCGTGCTCTTTCTGGTAGGTCTTGGCGCCGTCTTCCATGGTCAGGAAGAATTCGTTGGCCAGGGATTTCATGACCAGGGCGACCTTGGGCTTTTCCGCGGCCGAGGCATGACTGGCGGTGAGCGGCAGGATCAGCGAGGCGGAGGTGAGAGCGATAGCCGCCAGCAGGCGGGCAGGGCGAAGGGCCAGCATAGAGGATCTCCGAATTCTTATGGTTGTTGTGGTCGCGCAAACGTTTGCGCGTAACCAAGAATGTTCGCTTCGTAGGTAGCTGTCAACGGAAGCCACTACATGAATCGATTCAGCCGTCAGGGGGGCGGGTTGGCTCCGGCCAGGTAGGGGCCGGTATACTGGCCAATCGTATTCAACCAGGCGCCCGGCGCCCGAGAGTCCCTGCCATGTCTTTTTCCGAATCCGCCCTGAAATCCCTCATCCGCGCCGTACCCGATTTTCCCAAGGCCGGGGTGATCTTTCGGGACATCACGCCGCTGTTCCAGTCGCCCGAAGGCCTGCGCGCCGTCATGGAGGCACTGCTTGAGCGCTACCGTGGCGCGTCCTTCACCCATGTCGGGGCGCTGGATGCGCGTGGATTCCTCATTGGCCCGATCCTGGCCTACGAACTGGGCAAGCCGCTGGTGCTGTTCCGCAAGCAGGGCAAGCTGCCGGCCGAGCTGCTGACCGAGGTCTACAGCACCGAATACGGCGATTCGGTGATCGAGGTGCACAAGGACAGCGTCGGTGCCGGCGATTCGGTGCTGCTGGTCGACGACCTCATCGCTACCGGCGGCACCCTGGTCGCCGCGGGCAACCTGATCAAACGCCTGGGCGCCGAGGTCCACGAAGCCGCGGCCATCGTCGACCTGCCCGAGCTGGGCGGTTCCAAGCGCCTGCAAGCGGCCGGGATTCCCACCTTCGCCCTGACGAGCTTCGCGCTGTCCGAGTATTGAGTTTGGAGTTGATCGCGGCCACGGCGGTCCGCCGATGCGGCCGCTCCTACAGGTACACCGAACAACTGTAGGAGCGGCCCGTGGCCGCGATTGCGTCTAGGCCGTAGCGTGGAAAACCGCTTAGCGTTTTCCACCTGATGCCAATGCCCGTTCGTGGACAAGGCTGCGCCGTTGTCCACCCTACTTACTGCTGTCGGAGCGGTCGATCGCGGCCAGGGGCCGCGTTCGGTGCCTGTA